>Ga0307515_10008508_pt1 | contig 19991 bp, 6 predicted proteins | sample 17_EM_MG_FD_194513 | JGI IMG/M metagenome (GOLD analysis project Ga0307515, IMG submission 194513) | Populus trichocarpa ectomycorrhiza microbial communities from riparian zone in the Pacific Northwest, United States - 17_EM | ecosystem: Host-associated > Plants > Roots > Unclassified | place... | reverse complement strand
TATCGAAAGGCTTCGATTTGGGCATTTTAGGCCTAGAATGTCTTACCCCATAATGAGTGTTTGCTATTGCCATCTTTAAGATGGAAATCGATTCTCACTGACCTCCAATCTATGGCTTGTCTTGGATGCCAAGTCGATGTACAAACTCTCAACCCTTCCAGCATTTTCAATGGCTTCCCTTAGTCTATCAAGAATAGAATAATCTTCACCCTCTTTAATCAATCCAATCAGAACTTCAATCCAAACAAGTTTTTTCTTAAATTGCTTCCATATTCGCTGGCATTACCAATCAGGCTACAAAGCTTCAAAAACAACCGCACTCTGATACCAATTGTCAGAGGGATAAAAATTTCACTTAAAATTCCAACCCCCATACGGTAGTCTAGTCCCATTAAACTAAGCCTTTACTTACCTTTTTGCTCGTGTTTGCCTACAACTATGTATTTCGCTCACCCGAGAAGGTTCATACACGTTAACTTGTCATCATCAAACATAATTAACACAAGCAATAAAACAGAATAATGCATAACATATACAAGAAAATTCTCAACCTTTATTATTACCTTAACAAAGGAAATACACAACACACTTATGTGTGTTATGCAAAAACTTGTATGCTACATAGCAAAGGCTTTCAAGCCTATGTATAGATAGTATTATGAGAGTTACAAAGCAAAGCTGTCATCTTAATTTTTCAAAATATAGTGGGGTAGTTTCTCCCTGATATTTTCTATGAATTTAATGGCCTCAATCCAATAACTGTTGGACAGTCTTTTCTATGTTTCCATGAACTTAGTGACTATATAGAGCATTCCCAGCTATGCCCCACGTTTGACAGTCCATCACCCACGATCAGGACAGTCCTCCCCCCAACTAGCCATGTCTGAAAACAATCAAAACTTCTCACAACTCTGCCACCACTTTTTCCTACAAGATGAACGTCTAACGAAAAGCTTTTATTGTCAGTTATGTTGTGTTTTATGCCAACTTAGATGGTTCATTATCCAATCCTCATGTTCATGCCAAGCCAAGAACCCATGGCTTGCATGAACCATTACACGTTGTCGGCCAAATTTGCTGCTGTCTGCATAGGCTGACAATGTTTTTTGCTATCGAACCCTAGGTAGAGTGCATTTGTTGGCACACCCTCATGCCTAGACCTCTAACACCCTCCTTGCTGATATAGTGTCCTAGGTATTCAATCTTGTCTAAACAAAAAGGAAAACTTACTTTCTTTGGCAAACAGCACATGATTCCTCAAATTTATAGAGTCATTCTATGATGTACCCAATTCTCCTCGAGAACGACTATAACGAGAGTATCATCAAAGAACACAGGAATAAACTCACTCAAGCAAGGCTTAAAGATGGTGTTCATGAGGTTTTGAAAAGTAGAGGGTGCATTGGTCGATCCGAATGGCATGACTTACTCGTAATGCCTTTCATGTGTTCTGAAAGCCATTTTAGAAACATCAGCAGAATGCATCCTAATTTGATCGTACCTCGACCTTAAATCCATCTTAGAAAATATAACCGACCAATTATCCTTTTTTGCTTAACAAGCACAACAGGAGAAGAAAAAGGACTGGTGCGCTGTGTTGAATTATACCTGAACTAAGCAGTTCCTTCTCCATCTCTTCGATGAAAACCCTTTGTATATTGGAATATCGGTATAGCCATAAATTAATCGGATAGGTACTCTCCTTCAGCACTATTTGATGATCATGGGACCTGTGTGGGGGAAGTGATTTGGGTTCTGTGAAGACATCACCACATTCTGTTAATAGATGCTGCAATGGGGATTGAGCTGACTTATGGTGCCCTTCAGTTTCACTGTTACATATAGCTCTGGTTCGTGCACTACATGCTCAATATGGAGACTACAAATCTGTGCCTCTTGAATTTCTTTATACTTAAGTAACAATTTCTCCATTTAGAGGCCCTCAATCAGCTGGAGTTACACACTTGAGGATAAGGGTTTCTCTTTAGCCTTCCCATTAACCCTCATGGTCTGATATCCATTTGCACCAGTGATTGCATTCAATGTAATGTAGGTATCAAGGAGTTCTTCTCCCACATCACATTCCTCCTCCTTAATTATGCCATCGTCTTCTTATGATTCGACCCCATTTCTATTAAAAACAACTTCTTTTTCTTACTCTTATGATTCTGACTATAAGCTTCATCACACCAATAGCATAACTCCTCATCTCTCCTAGCATCCCTTCTTTCAAGCTCTGACTGGATAAGTTTTTGCGGTGCAAAATTAGTTTTGTGTAGTGTTCACAGGTTGGGTTGTTTGGTGTGGTTTCATTGTATGGGGTTGTGTGTATGTAGGTAAGAGAAACGAGGATGGTTGGGTGGCTTGGTTTTGGGGTGGAAGTGTGCTTATGACATTGGCTAGAGTATTTCATATCTGCTTGGCTAATGGCTTCGTCAAGTGACTTCGGTTGGCCTTTTCTACTGCAATTTGAAACTCTGGAGATAACCCTCCTATGAAGAATTTAAAGCAGATTCTTCACTTATCTAGTCCTCATGTCATCAAACATGGCCAAGCACCATAGAAGTGGCTCATAGCATACCCAGATGGATATACATTATGTCCTGCCACATTTGCTCGATAGAGGGCTCCCTGCATTTGAGCTAATCCATGCCGACCCCAAAGACATGGTTGTGTCCTTGGCCAAGGTTACCACTAATGCCCCCATAATGCCTCTGTGAAGCAGTGTGAGTCGGTGGTATGATATGAGGAGACCCGATATGTGGACCTGACCTAGCTCACCACACATATTTCTCATCACAGAAGCACTAGTGGCAATGCTAGTAATAATAATGTGTGGCACAGATGGGTTAGTTGCACTTGGATCTGCCCTTAGACTCACTCTGTCCCAACATTCCACCTCCAGCTGAAACGTGACCGATTCCAGGATTTATCGTTGTGTTAGCATCCTGGGAAACTACGTCTTTAAGTAGTCCTAAGGTAACATGACTGCCTTAATATCTGCTCTCATCGTTGCTACTTCAGTCATAGTTTGAGCAGTCGCAGCCTTGGTTTACTCGCGGCCTGTTGCATCTGTTCTTGCTGGTTCTTCTGAGTACCAAACTTGGCATCAAACTGGTCAAATCTAGTGTTGATATCCAAAAGTAGTAGTGCCTTGAACATGTTCATCTCGTTTGGGTCCTTGTATTTTTTTTTCCCTCGAGTTTGATATGAACATCTGAGAAGGCTACACTTGCTGATCTCCAGTCAAAGTCCTTCAACTGGTTGGTGACCTAGATGGATGTAGAAAAGAACCATAAAACCAACACACCATAAGGAAAGAGTGGCCCTTTCTAAACTCCATTAAATAATGAGCAAATGAGCTCGTGTTCCTGCAATTGTTCTTGTACCTGTTTTTCCAAGGAGAGGAGACAAGGGGTATCAAGAGTCAAGACAATCAGATTCACTTGGTAGAATGTCAAGCAGCTGAAAAATTATTGCACGAGTTTGGATCACCATGAGCCGACGATAATCACAAAATGACAGATCCCACAATTTACGTGAACAGGGACGTGCAATAATTTCTCAGGTTATCCTTGTGTTAAAAACATTCTTTCTTGAACCTGCCCTCCCTGTGTTTATCCTGTCGTGCCATTTTTTTAGCCTCCATGGCCCCTTACTAGCCTAAGACCTTGTCCCATAGCTTGAAAACAAATGCTTTTGGAACCCTTTTTCTTTCCCTGGACCTACACCTCCCTGATATAGGGGTATCATACTCTCTTTTCGAGATTTTATTACTAATTTCGGATGCCTTTGTTGCAACCAGCATTCAATCATGATTACCGATAATTATAAGCTTGGCTTATGCCAGCTGAGATGAAATTCATCACCTATTCACCTTCGCTGTAAACATGGCGTCAGGGACCGAATCTGAAAAGCGAAGGTTCCTTTTTTCCTTGGAGGGGTTAGGGTGACCTCCCTAAGTTGCTTTGATAAAGGGGTTATCACCCCGAACAAGGCACACCAATGCAGAAAGTAAACTGCAAGTACCTTAAAATTCGTCTTTCAAGGAACAAGTGTATCACATAGAAGGGGCACAATTGTGCCAAAAGGCCAGAAACAATCAAAGTAATTTTCATTCATTCTTTTTCTATGGGTAGACAATCGAGTGATGACTGTAGAGGCCAACAGAGCCTGGACTTATTAGTCTGTTGAAAGAGAATTGATTTGTACATAAAAGAAAACATATAAAAAAAAGGAAAGAAAAAAAGATGAAGGTGACAGACTTATTTTGTACAAAATGAAAAAGCCAGTCGCCTGCATCCAGTTTATTAATTGTTTACGAGGATGGTGGCGACGGAGCCACTGATGCCTTGCAAATAGGGCACCAATTTTTCAGACTTAGCCATTGATGTATGCAGGACATGTGATATCCATGCTCACATTGTAACCTTCCCACTTCATCTCCAACAACATACTCTTCCTGAAATAGTAATCAGGTAGCATGAGAAACAGGGTGATGTATTAGAGAGAGAGAGAGATAAGAAACAGCAGAATAAATTCGTTCCTCCCATACTCATTTTCTTTAGAGTAACTTGTACCCTAAAGTCTAACTAATGAAACTACCTTTTCTTTTGGCTTCTCACTAACTGGATTTTCGGATTATCTTATAATTATTGTTCTTTTTATTTTCTTGAAAATGGGTAAGCTCAGACTTGTTTGACTATAACTTGATCAAACCTCCAGGCTCATTGAGGTGAGAAACCAAAATGGCCTGGTTTAGCACAATTGCTTCTACATCTAGGTCAAGTCACCCTTATCTAATGCTTTGAATTCAATCAAAATGTGTAAAAAAAAAAAAAAATTCCAAGTAAATGAAAGGCATATCTTAGACAAGACAAAAACTGAAAAAAGAAAAGAGCAAGAAAAGGGGGGGGAAATCAAAGACTATAGGAAAAGTTATGAACAGAAAAAGACCTGACAGATGCTGCACTTGATGTCATCCTTATCACCTTCAAGGTTTGCAGTCGCATCCTCCATAGGAGTGGAATGATAAATGCTAGTCTTGAGGCATTCTGACAAGGCTTCCTCTGTTAGTGCTGTGCTCACAGTACCCATTCTCTCTTCAAGAGCTAATAGTTCCTGTTGGAATAGCAAAAATGTGAGGTTGAAGATGACATAACTTGTTCAGGAGACTTTCAACTCTTTGTTGATGAGGCACAGCAGTTTGAATAACAAAACCAACAAGAAACACAAGAGCACATAAAGCAAGAAAGGAGGGAAAGTATAAGGACATAATCGGAGAAAGATATACTGCATGAGTTATTATAACACACTCACAAACCTCATATGACATATTGTCGATATCCAGTCTCATGTCTCTATGTTGATCATGGAAGTTTAGACCATTAAGGACCAAACTGGTCTCCAAAACAAGCAATTGCTGCAAGACAGCAAAGAAGAGTCAGGCACATATATGTAACCATATGAAATCAAAATGGCAAAATTTTAACAACCTCGTATGTTAGTTCTTCATCTTGTTCAATCCTCTGGAGTGCCAATAACACCTGTACAAAATTATTTAAACATTGTGTTCAACTAATGATATGAACAGGCACAAAAGTATAGCGAAACAAAATATGGAATAAATACCTCAGCAATCCCAACCATATTGTAGCGCTGGAAGCTCTCACGATTCATCAAAGATTGGGCATTGCTAACTTCTGGACTGGATGGCCTAATACCCCGTAAACTCCCATTGCTACTGCCAGGTCGACTATAAGAACTTGGGCGGCCTAAAGAGGCTTCCACTGAGAAGTGGTGTGATGAACTCGGAGCATTCAAATCCAGGGACATATCAGGTTGAGATGTTAGTGGGATCTCATTTGCTGATAAATTGTTTCCACTTCCTTGGTTAGCGACCCTTGCCCTCGTGTAGCCACTGAGTGGTCTTCGAGACCCAATTGATGCAGCACTGCTATCCCTATTCAAAGTTCCAGTTCTAGCTCGCCTTGAATCAGAAATGGAGATACCGGAATTTGAACTAGAACTCCGCCCTTCTAATGAAGACCCAATCATCCTTTTCCCCCTGGCAAAGGAACTACTTTCTCCATCACAAATTCTCTTGTTGAATGTGTCTTTCCGTCTACTTAGATTTAAATCTGATGATGAAGAACCTGAAGAGGAAGAATCAGATACTGTATTGCATCTAAGATTTCTGTGACCAAACCTGCTGGCATTCAGACGAGTTCCCTGAATGGTGCTTTTGGATGCCAAAGAAACAGGTGACCCCACTACAGTCTCGGGGTTTACCAATCCTGATTTCTGATGAAAATTCCAATGAGATCTTGTACTTTTTGATATACCGGAGCTTCCAGCTTCCATTGAGGTAATATCACTAGAAGCAGCTCCATCGGTTTCAGGGCGAAGGTCTAACTTAATCCTTCCAGAAGGTGGTGTAACTTCATCCTGACCACTCCCAGTTTCTAAGGATTCTGATTCTAGCTGAGAAGAAAACTTTTTACGAGGTTCCTGCAAGGAATTTCTAGGTTTGCTGATGGCAGAGAAAGCCTTATTAGACGAGCTTCCATTTTTTTCCTTGCCACTCGAGGAAGATGAAATTAATGGCCTTGGCCTTGAAGATTTGGCTTTTTCTGAACTTATTTGAGTACCTTTACTAGAGTTCAGTCTGCCACTGCATCCAATTCGGTTGCAAAACTGAGCTTTTTGATCTCTATTGTTAGCAGTATCTCTCAAAACATGGGGAGATCCCTTTCTGGAGACAATGAACCGATCACCAGCTCTCTTACCAGAATAGTCATCCATGAATGGTATAACTCCCTTAAATCTGCAACAACAACAAATTAAATCTATTGTTAAGACCATTAAACCTCTTGAAAAGCTGCATCATATGAAATGGAAAAGGCTAGCCGCATGGCAAACATCTTGTAAAAAAGAAGAATGTACCACTACATTATCCACACTATACACTATTAGAAAATGCAAGGCATAACTAGGAACTATGAATGATTCAATAGGCAACTTAAAGAAAAAGGAAACCTGCTGCCAAAATCTAACTCAAGAATAAATTACATTCTCAATCATCATTGATGGAAAAAATAAACACTTAACAATAAGATCAATCATGCATTAGATTACAAAACCATATAAGGTGTTTATGTCAAAGTAACTATGAACATTATTGGAGACACATACGATGCATCTAAAAAACTACTACATGATAAGTCCCTGGTCCATCCAATCATTATAAGACAATGCAAAGTGCAATCCAAGAATCTCCATTTTTATTGCCATTTACCAAACCATACAACTACAGCCAAGTGCCAAAGGAAGAATTCAGAGTAATTGCCAATCAAGATTTTTTCAGATTACAATGGCTCCAAAAGAGGTGTTATTTCCAGTCGCAAATATCTGCAAATTTGCTCAAAAATTCTTATTGAGAATACTCATAGGTTTGTCTTTGAAGAACCCTAAATAAACATTCAACAATGCATTAATTGGTAGTATGTGTGCCACAGAAATTGATTACCATCACGCACAAATCCCATAAAAACCAAATTAAGATCCACACCTTCAGTATTGCTACAGGAACAGAACATGTTTAGAGTTTGATCTAACATTCTAACCTCAAGTTTAAGCAACAGCAGATAAACAGATCGTAATATCTTCAAACAACAGTCTAATTCCAGCCATCAAATTACTCCATTCCTTTGCCTCACTTGGTAAATAATTTATTTATTTTCAAATATACATCCTTTCCCTCTTCTGCTCATAAATACAGTAAATAAATATAGCAAAAAAGAAAAAGAATTCAAAACCCAATTACAAGAAACTTAAACACCTGACAAAACAAAACAGACATAAGGTAATAAAAGAAACCATGTTCCTTAAATTAAGAACCTACCAAGAACCAATCACATAAACCTACAAAAACAAACAAAAAAAAATCACATAGTGAAAAGACAAGAGCCTTAGTTTCCATTTGACAACTATATCAATCCTGATCACTCAAAGACAGGAAAACAAGAAAAACCAAACATGCAAAGAAAGATAAAGAGAACAACCAGATGGCAAGACTTCCACAATTCAGTTCCAAAAAAAGTGGGTCTCTTCAGTGTTTTTAGAAACCAAAGCTCTCTTTTTTATCTGAATTTTTCTCCATTCAATCTGTCCCTTATTTTCCAAAAATAACCTGACCTTTTCTCCGTGATTCCAGGATTCCATCAAATGAAAAAAAAAAAAACCAAAGAAATTCAACCAGGTTTCACACTTACAAAGACAGAAAATTCAACAAAAATATATATATATATATATATAAACAGTCAAAACAAAAAAAAAACCCACAAACCACATAGCAAAACACAAAAAACTAGAGCAAAGCCAACTCTTCTTGTTCAATTTTGAATAAAAACCAAGAAAAAGATGAAAACCCGTGTGCTCTGGTCTACCTTTTCTTCTTCTTTTCCTTCTGTGTTTGTTCGATAAAGAGGGAGAGGCTTAAAGAGAGAAAAGGAGGCGTTTTTCAGAGAGAGAAAGTTAGTAGAGAGAGAAGTGGGAAAAAACGTGTGTGTTTGTATTGTTTTTATAAATGAAGAAGAAGAAGAAGGAAGGCAGGATGGAAGATCCAAATATTAATTAATCTAATTTTTGTTCTTACAATTTACCTTTTGTTACTTCCCCTTTTTTTTAACGGCAAGATTAAGATTTGTTTCTATCCTAATTAAAAGATAAATAAGTGATATGAAGAGCTCATGAATTAAATTTAAATTAAGATTTATTTCTATCCTAATTAAAAGATAAATTAGTGATAAGATAATAATATTGATAATGGTTAAATTAAACCGATTTTAACAATCATGTTAATTTCAAGTATTTAGATTCAATTTTTTCTCTATGAAAATACGAATAACAAGTTAATGTGAATTCTAATTCGACTTTAATTTACATAATAAAATAAATCATTATACTTTCTTATGTTTTTTTTTTTCTCTAGCTTGTATAAAAATGGGGCCTCTCATAACCATTTTCTCTTATCTTAACGTATAATATTAAATATAAATATTGATTAAATATCAATTTACATGATAAAATAAATTATTAAAGTTATTTTTAGTTAGGCTTTTAATGAAAAATCTTATGATGCTAGTGATATATATTAGTTATTTCTTGCAATTCATTTTAAATAAAGACATTAATATAAAAATGAGGTATAATATAATCATTTAAAGTAACGAGAATATTTCTATTTGAGATTTTTTTTGTTTTTAATCCCATTTATTTATTTATTTTAAATGGGTCTAGAAAATATTTAATAAATAATATTAGTTATTCTCGAGCATCATAGAAATATTAAAAAATAGTAATATGTTTGATTAAAAAATAAAAAAAATTATTTATAAAAAAATTTGAAATGATTTTTTATCCTTTCAAAATTTTATTTGAAAATGTATTCTTGATATATTTCTCACTATTTTATATGAAAATTTGACCTAAGATGAACATAGATCTTTCTTGACCATGTAATATTTTCTTGACGTGGTGATGAGTATTTTATAAGATAGTTTATATATTATTTATTAATTGATTAATCGATACGATGGGCTATAGAGGAGTTAGTGCCGTCCCAGTAAGTAAATGAAAGAAAAACGTGAGCCTAAGTGAGTGAGGTTTTTTTGGCCGTTGGATTAAGTACGTGTGGAAGTCAAAGATCTACGGCTACTGATGACCTTTACATCACTTACTTTATTTATGCTCTCTTTTTTTGGACGGGAAAAGGATGCCCCACGCCACCTCTCCTTGAGCCGGCCAGCCTCTTATTTTTACAAAAACATTTATTAAAAAAAAATAAAATTATCCTATTTCTTGGATTATGAAAACAAATATTATCATTCTCAAAAACCTTTTTTTAAAAAAAACAGAAAGTATTTAGTAGTGAAGGCATGGGGCTGGTAGGGATCCCGGTCCAAAGAAATATTTTTTCTCAGCACTTCTCTTATAAATATTTATCATTTTAGTAAAAATAATTAAAATTTTAATTTTTTTAAAATAATTTTTTTTAATTTGACCCTTCCAATTTTTTTGTTCCTGCTTCGCCCTGTTTACATGTATAGTACAGTATTGCTGATATCTTTTAGCTGGGGAGATATTTTTATGGCTCGATTTCCCTTTTTTTTTTTCCTCATTTTTTTTTAGTTTTATGATATGATATTCTTCCTGATACTTTAAGCATTAAAACTAAATATTTTTCTATTTATATTTAAAATAAATTATTCATAATGGAGTTGGTGTAAATCTTTCTAATAATATTCATTTCTTCCATTTTAACTATATATAAACTATTTCAATCCACAAAAAAAGTGCTAATTTTTTTAATAAATTATCCATGCCAAGGAGATTGAATCGACTCCTCTTTAATTTTTATGGAATTATAATATTGCTTTTCTTATTTTTGTATATATAATAGAATTTAAATATTTTTTTTTAAAAAAACTTGTGGAATCCATTCAAATCCTAGCTGACCTTGTAAGAAAAAAAACTAAGACAAAACCACGTCACCATAGACTTATATTATGTGGTCATGTATATTTAAAAATCAACAAATTTCATTCTGCAAAAAAAAAAAAAAAAAAAATCAACAAAGCACAATTTCACAAACTTTTTTTTTTTGGCAACCACGTAATTAATTAATTAATTAATTGTCACAATTCACAGTGTTGCCATCTTGGAAATCGAAACAATCATTTTATGTGGTGATCTGCTCAAACTTCCAAACACTTGGATTTGGAAAAGGTCTCAAAGTGCTCCAAAATATTTTCCTTCTTTCTTTGTTTTTGATAACCTCTAGTCATAGATATTAAATGAAATAGTTACATTGACGGGTTATTTTAGACAAAAACGAAGTATGATTTAGAATAAATATTATTTTTAATAAAAAAATATATTCATAATTGACTTGGTTAAATTTGATCTAATCCTAACTTGTTAATATCAAATATATTTTTTAAATATAAGATAATATTATTTTAATAAAAAAATAATTAATCTAGTAATTTATGAATTTATCAATAATTTAATGATCAAAGTTTTTTTTAATCAAACTCGAGTTAAAAACTAAATAAACATTTAAATTGTGGAATTTGATAGCTTTAGATTGAAAGATTTTTCATTTGTATTTGCCTCTCACGTTTTCAAATTTTATTTTGCTTCCAATCGGATAAATAAAAAGCTTTTCTTTGAATTTGTACGGGGCAGACTAGTTTTAGGATCATGACTAGTTTAGAGATCAATACGTTCATTTTTATAATATATCTTTTTAAAAAAGTTTATATTTAATGATGTTAGATACACAACATCTTAGTATATTAAAAACTAGAGATTAAAGAGTTTTCTTCCCCGTGGTTTTAGATTCGAGCCTTATAGTTGCTAATATGATGGTCACTGGATACTTACATGGTCGTTAATTTCAGGGCCCGTGAGATTAATCGAGGCACGCACAAACTGACTCGGACACCCACGTTAATTAAAAAAAACTACTATTTCATTGGATTTTTTTTTTCTTTAGTTTTTTTTTTGGCTAAACTTCATTATATATATTTTTTAGTGTCAAGACTTTTTATTTGTATATATTTTTCATTATATTACTTGTCATGATTATATTCAAAGGAAATTATGGCTGTAAAAGAAGAAAATGTTACTCTTCATATTTATATTTTTTTTAAATTAATGATGATTACATAACGAGACACCTTAAACCTTTTATAAGAGAATTATAATAATTAATAAAAAAGAAATCGAAAATTGTATGCCAATAAATCTTCAATATTTCCAAAAAATTCAAAAAATATTTCTAGGTAAAAAAAATAAAAACAAGTGAGTAAAATCACATAATAAGCCTTTCTTTAATTGTTTTTAAGAAATAAAAGATAAATAAAAAAGCTTTTAAATGTATTGTTTGAATATCACAAGAACATATAATAAAACACAAGCTTAATTAAAAAAAAACATAAAATATAAATTCATTACATAATCCAACAAAAATACCACAAAAATTAATGATCATTTATGTATCTTCTTGTGTACTCTATATAGGAAAGGACGGCATAAATTATGATACTTTTTAAGAGACGACAAATCATAGTGGTTTCTCGGAATAAAGGTTCAAAAACTCTCATTGTTGATGGGCCGGTGGTGGTGGTGGTGGTGCTGTTGAAAGGCATTACTAAATTAATTATGTTGACAAAAGTCACTTATTAAGCTAATATATATTTTGCTCATCCCAATAAAATAAAAAGAATAAAGAAAAATTATTGTTTTGGCCATCACTTTATCATATAGTTGAGCAAAGGTTCCCAACCCCACAATATACAAAGCAGGTGCTCGTGGGGCTTTGATTCTCATCTATTGAATATTTTCATCTTAGTTTTATATATAAAAAATAGTTTTAATTCAAAACATAATTATTAAACCTAGTTTCATTCTGTACTTATCCACACTGGATATAAAAAAAAATTATTTAAAAATTCATTTAGCGTGACTCCATATAATAATAATATTAATTTTTTAAAAAATTAATATAACATTATTATAATTAACCTAAAATTAATTTAGATTAATCCAGTCAACTTCTAACTCGAAGAGAAAGAGAGAAAAATCAATATTAATATTAGTTGTGATATAATTAAGCTAGCTAGTATATTTTTTTAAGGTGATTTGGTAATATAACATGTTGTTTTCTGTAAAATAATAATAAAATATCTTTTTTAATTTTGTTTTTTTTAAGTAAAAGCCGGCTACCTTTCATTTATTGTCTAATATCCAATTTGATCTAAAAAAATATTAATCAACATGCAGTTTAAAGATATTAGATTGAGTTACAGTGGGTAAATAAAACCAAAACTTTTATTTTTCTTTCAAAACCAGAAATAAACGGATGAAAATGAGAATTTAACTCAAGAGCTCATTTATTTTATTTTACAAAACTACTCAGGCCCAGTGATTGAGTGAGTTCTTACTCACTTTATTATCAAATATGTTACATGTATTACTGGTAATAATTAATTATAATTATAATTATAATTATAAAATGTTGAAAATATCCCAAACAGGAAAGAAAGGATGTCAACAAAAAAACAGTATGAACACAAGGATTACACTGCCAGTTGTAACACAAGGAAGAGCCAATTGTGCCACTAACCAAGACCCATGACATAATTATCCTCCCCCCATCTTCTTGTTCACTAGTTAAATTAATTAAGATAAGCATAAGAAGATTTGCAAATAAATAAATAAAATTAATTAATTAATAAAATAGAATAAATTAATTCTCCAACAGTACCCATCATCAATTTACAAATCATCTCCAATTATTAATAGAGAAAAGAAAGACATGACCTGCATTAATAAATTAGTCTAAAAAAAGATTATGCACAAATTGGCTTAAGCCACCATCTATGACAGGTCACCTTTGATGATGATGTGGACAAAGCCGTCAGGAAGTTGCCTAAAGCCCCAAGTTCCTCCACAACAACTGCAAAAGTGGGGTTTCATGGTGCTTTGCCAGCACCAGTATTTGGCTGGCTAATCCAATATTATCTCTTTATTTATGTGGTGCGGTATGATTCTAACCATAAATTACAAAAAAATCTAAATTATTATATTTTTTATTTTTATTTTTTAAAATTGTAATCGCAAAAACCAAAACAGCAACGGAAAACACAAACTAAGTTCAAGTTTGGTGTTCCAAAGCGGAAAAGCAGGAGGGTGACCTGTTCAACAAAACCAAACCCTTTTGTTTTTGTTTCAAGCTGACAAATTTGAAGCAATAAATTAATTACCAAGAAGAGGGAGTTTTCTGTAGTCCAATTGTCAATGGCTTATTGGCTATCACAGCTATAAGAAGGATGTTTTCCCTCTATTGAAAACAAAAGGGACTAACCTGAAAAGTACCCTCTTGCCTCAGCTCTTCCTCAATCTAGACATTTTCTTATCAACTTTGGTCCCTCAAGTTTTAAGAGTTTGAGAATTTCCATCCATATCTGTCGTTTGATCATGAATTCATCTCGATTAAATGCAGTTAATTTTCTTTTATAAAAAAAGATATAAAGGGATCCAATTGAGAACAGATCCAAATTATTTCCAGGCAAAATTGATAATATGGAAAGATTTCAATCATATCTCACGGACATCGATGACCCAGAACTAACCAGGAGTTGCCAAATGCAACTAGACAAACAAGCAGTTGTTTTTCCTTCTTGGTTGTGTTTTAAGGGAAAAAAACATTTGACCATCCTTAGTTTCGTATTTTTTTCCTTAAAGCCTACAAATTAAGTCTGAAAAAGCACATACAGCCAATTGTATGAGTAGGTGGATTTCTCTGTCAACCTGAGAAGGAAACGAGGGAGATGGAGAAGAAAAGTGAAACTCCATTTTGCATATGTGTGGACATCCATGGCCAGGCTCCAATCTGAATGAGATCACTCTCTTCCACAATAACAAGAATTGTGCTGTTATTCATTGGAGTCTTTATCTAATATCATTAGAGACCTGTTTGTGGGCTAAGCAGCCATCACAGACCACCTTGTTATGCAACTAGTTTATGAAAATTCATCATTTGTTCGGAGACCACCTTGCTAACTTCAATGAGAATCCTTTTCGATTGAAGAAAAAAAAAATCTAAGAATCTTAACCTTTTCCTTTTCCTTTTCTTTTATATTGAAAATCTCTTGACCAAAAGAAAGGACAATGAGTTCTTGATAGAGAAAGCATGAGTGATTTGATCCCTTTGATTTGTAAATGATTTTTTAAAAAATTAATCAACCCAAGTTTCCTTTTTGTTTCTATTTAATCAATAAATTAATTGTCAGATGAATTAGATCGGTTCTATCGAGGATTTCTCTATGTTTTTCTTTTTACATATTTGACATTTACCAATTCTTAAATAAAATCTTGAGAATTAAGTTTCTTTCCCATCATACTTAGATAAAACAAATCAATAATTAAACTAATTTATTAATAATTTTTCTAGTATTCTTATTAAAGATATATAACTATTTAATCAAACTCATTAAATATGTTACTTCTGCATTTTAAAATATTTTTAAAATTGTTTTTCACCTGAAAAAATATAAAATTAATATTTTTTAGATGCTATTAAATAATTTTAATATATTGATATAAAAAAATAATTAAAAAAATATTTATCTATATGGTTGACCATGTGAGCCAACAAAGAGAGTTTAATTAAGACTTGATGATGTGGTTACCATTAATGTGACATGGCCACAATTTTTAATACTCTAGACATCATCTAATCTTAGATGATGTATTCTATCATACAACTTATATATAATTGTTTTGATAACTACCATACCTTATAATGAAACTACCTACACTTGATAATTATTCCTTTAATTAACAGCTTAATTACAACTAAAAACGTTGTTATGTGTACGTGAGTACCGAGAAAGAGAATTAAGTTTCTAAGCATTGAAAAGGTCAACATTCCCTCCTCCACATGTCTAGGTTGCTTGATATCGATGATCTATCATTACTTGATTTCATGGCCTTCCATGATCTCCACAACCAAAGCCACCACCGTTTCTCCTTTTGTTTTGCGCAATTCACTCTCCTTTATCAATCCCAATAACCATATCTCCTCTCCTTTCTTCATATACTCATTTCTTTTGCTTTCTCATGGCATAGCAATCAACAATATTACTCTTCCTCGCCCCATTTCCTTGCCTTGATCAAGGTACGAAACATGTATTTCAAGCCATCTCTCGCTCTCTTTTTGCTTGTAATGTCAATCTCTATTGTATTTCTATTGTTTTTTGATTAGTTTGTAATTTGTTTGTCTTACAAGAAACCAAACAAAGAAAATCTTCTTTTCGTTTCTAGCTAGCATGATCGATTTAATTTCTATATGGTCTTCAACAAAGTGTTTGCTAAAAATAAATAAATTCATGTCACCAATTCCTTTCTTTTGTTCCATATATAATAAGAAATCTTCAAGAATAATTAAGAATCATTTTAGCTTCAGATTTTTTTTTTCTTTCATTTGAATGTACCCACTTGCCCTAGACATGAATGAAACCTTGCCCTAGATGACAAAAATCATGTCACCAATTCCTTTCTTCTTGTCCATAAACGATGAAGTTTTCAAGCTTGCTATTCTTTTCCCGAGAAATAAGATTCATTGTGAATACGAATCATTTCCCTTAATTTGTTTGAATGTAACCGGCCTTTGCCTATAGAACATAAATTAAACCTTGGTCAACGACATGAGCAATGGCAAAGAGAATGGTGCAATAAATGAGCTTTAAGATACTAGTTTATGCTGATATATAAATGAAGGTTTGCAAATTGCATCATTTCGGTTCCATTAAATGGGTGGAAATGAAGCAAATTAGAGACATACATTGTGATTTTTTGAGCATATGATTGGACAAATATTATGGAAATTTTGCTTGTTTATTGGACATAAAATCATAGATAGAAAAAAACTTCGCTAACCCAAATGTAGAAACAAGACAAGAAGTACTAATCTATTCTGACAATAGAAATCGAGCAATTCATTACAGATTGTGGGTTCCTGTGATAATGCAGGATCTTTCAGAAGTTTTTGAGCTCAAAAACTTGAAAATATATGGCAACAAGTGCAACCAATAGCACCTTGAAGAAGGAGAAGAAGGCCACACCCTCTTCACATCCTCACACGAGTACTCGCAAGCAAGGAGTTTCAAGACCAGCCAGCCCTTCATCAGGCTCCACGTACAAGGATAATTCCAGCACCCCATCAGGAAAACCTATCCCAAACTACCTCAAGCCTACGTTTAGCTCAAGACCTGAGCCCTTAAAACAAGTTAAGAAAACTGGCCATGAAGACACCACTCAAAAGCCTGCTCTTCTTAGAAGAAGATCCTTTGATAGGCCTCCATCTCTTCATCACCATGTACAAAAACTAGACCCCTCATCAGATCCTAAAGAGAGACTGGGTCGGGACAGAATAATAGGCACTGCCCGATCTTCATCTTTTTCATCAAAAAATGTTACTTCACCAAAAACTGTTGTGGACAGGAATGCCCCAACACATAAGCCAGGAAAATCTCATCAGCCACTGACTACAAGGACAATAGGGAGGAGTATTAGTCTCTCTAACAAGAAAGTGACCAATGCTCCTGTTTTGCCGAAGGAGCCAGTTAGTCATGATGGAACTCTCAATTTGGATCTTGAAACCATGCTAGAAAGCAATGAAGAGTCTTTCTTGGCTCATGAAACTGAAGAGATACTGAATGATGTGAGCGAGGAACAAGTTCCTTCTGATTCACCAAAGGCTGAAAATGAGGAAGTGCATATTGATGCTGAAGAAACTGAAGTTAACAATGGTGAAGATGAGAAGCTCATCAAGGGTTCTAACATTCCCACGGTCGCTGGAGGAGAAATTAATGTCTCCGCATTAGCTAAACCGGTTGAAGAAACAGAAACTGAGTTGCATCAAGAAAACGAAGACCAACTTGAAGGAGAGGATAATAATGGCAAATTAGAAGAAAGCATCAACGCTAATGCTAACCCTGAAGAGGGTATCGCAGATGAGGCTAAAGTTGAGGCTGTTGATAAAGAAAGAGTGGAAGAGAACATTGTGAACGACAATGCAGTTTCTGATGAAGAACTTGTGGGTGAAGAAAAGAAGCATGAAGACATGAACCAAGGTAATGAAGGAAGTGAGGAACTTAAGCCCCATGAAGGACAAGATCAAGTAGTGAAAAAAGCTCATGAAGAAGAAAAAGCACCAGATGCAGCTGATTCGCAAAAGAAGCAAGTTGTACAAGGAAACAAGAAGGAATCTCATGCTGCATACAATGATGTGATCGAAGAGACTAAGAATAAGCTACTTGAGGAGAGAAAGAACAAGGTGAAGGCACTGGTTGGGGCTTTTGAGACAGTCATAGACTATGAATCTGGTTCTAAATAAACCTAACTGATGACAACATCCAGACAATTCTCCATTGAATTGGAGTAGCTGAAGCTTATTTAATTTCAAGGTTGCTGATGTGTGGATATTGTTGTCTTTAGAAAAACATTGCTGTTAATGTTCTAGAATACATGACTCCTGTTTGTTTTCTGTTTTCCTTTTCATGATACATAGCCAAGAACATGTACTTAATCCTATGAATTTTTTGTATGGAAACGTTTGTTATAGACTGGTACATATGTCTTGCTGCTGATAATTCCTGACAACTAACATTTGAACTGGATTTTCCCTGATGATATTTACAAATATTGCTGTATTCAATTCATCATACGATACAACTAATGACTTTATAAGAACAGAATTCCTGGCCCCAACAAATTGTTGTATCAATTCTGTCCTCAAAGTTTCAGAAATACCCAGTCAAGCCATTCCATTCAGATTTGGTCATATATCCATCCAAATTGTACTTTGTTTTTGCAATGAGCAAATCATTTTTAGGGAACTTAAGATTTTCAATTAAGGAGTTGTAATAGAGAAACCAAAATTGTTTGGGGATAGAATTGATACAAAAATTTCTTTGGGGAAAAGAAATGATACTAGCCTCAAGAAAATTTTCTTAAAATCAATATCCTTTCCATCAACCGTTACCATCCAAAGTTAGCAAATAAAATCTCTGCCCTCTTATCAATATCTTCATCAGAACCATAACTTCTGAGTTCTGAACCTTTCAGGTTTCAACACCTAGACTTGTTTTGATTATCGATTCAACATGTTCAATGGCTACAATTGAAAATTTTAATTTGAACCATTAAAGCTCAACCTTCTTCTCCTCCTAGAGGAAGAAGCATGAATAAGAATTGAAACCAAACGCCACTTTCTCAAGTTGAAGCTACGTAGAAAGTTTATTTTCTTGATTGCTTATCCTAAAAGGGCCTAATCTTGACCAATTCTGTATCCTCTCTGTGTGATTTCATCTTTTTGTTAAAAATGTAAACAAACAAAGATAGTTTGATGCAATGTACAGTGAAAGATAGAAAACGAGGATTTTTTTAAATTACAATTCTAAATATTCTGAAGTTTTCCTACTATTACAACCAGATGAGACAACATTCACGAAGCTTTCTTTCTATTCTGATATATTTTTGTTATTGTCTAATATTTTTCTGTGTAGTTCTGTTCATCTTGACCATTTCTCCTAAACCGTTTTGGTAACGCTATCTTATTGAACTTTGAGAATTGGTTCTTGATCGCAGTGGATAGGAAAAAGGGATCAGATCACACATTGATGAACTTTTCCAAAACCGAAACTTCCAGAGGAGTGGATCAATGACATTGATGAAAACAATATAAGAAAGATCACCAGCACAATAATATAAAATTCTGCGAAAAAAGGTCACCACATAAAATTCTTTTCGATTATTTTGTCTCTTTACAAGTCAAATAAATAAAAAAAAACAACCCAAACAAGATAGGAAATTAAGAGTTGTAATTAAAAATAAAAAAATAAAATAAAATTACTAATAAACTAGGAAATATAAAAATAAAGAGAAATAACAAAATTGGCATGGATAGCACTTTTAGGGTCTAATTTGAAGGCCTTCCAAGTATCGATAGATTTTATTCAGCCAACTCTCATGTAAAGCTGGACCTTTTAAACCGTCTAGCTAAATCTGAGTGCGATTTAATGATCAATTGAAAGTTATGAATTTTTTTTTTATCAAGTTGATCGGTTTGCGCAATCTAGACCTTTTCATGGGTTTAGTCTTGTCTCATCTATCCATAAATATCCCTACAAGACTATCTATGTAGTCTAATTATGGCAAATCCATCATTGACTCATCATAACCATAAGTATTGTCCTTCCCTCCAATATCCTCCGTCATGGGAAGCAATTACATTTGTAGAAACAAAAAATTTCAACTAATTTAGTTTTACATGAAATAATAAAATAAAATTGAAATAAAAAACATGAAAAATAAAAGAGATTTCATATGTTTCTTGACCACTGAAAGGTTGACACACG
>Ga0307515_10008507_pt1 | contig 19993 bp, 18 predicted proteins | sample 17_EM_MG_FD_194513 | JGI IMG/M metagenome (GOLD analysis project Ga0307515, IMG submission 194513) | Populus trichocarpa ectomycorrhiza microbial communities from riparian zone in the Pacific Northwest, United States - 17_EM | ecosystem: Host-associated > Plants > Roots > Unclassified | place... | reverse complement strand
GCTCCGCGACCAGATTGCGGCGGTGCCCCACATCGCCGAGGTATCGGCCACCCGCGCCGGCTCGATCACCATCCTGCGCGCCGAGCTGGACCAGCCCAGCCACAGCGCCGCCGCCCGCCAGGCCGTCGCGACAATCCGCGCGCTCGACCCCCCGTATGAACTGGCGGTCACCGGCGACACCGCATTGCTGGTCGACTACCAGGACACGATCACCGACCATCTGCCGTACGCGGTGGCCATCATCGCGGTCGGCACCATGCTGCTGCTCTTCCTGTTCACCGGCTCAATCCTGCTGCCCGTCAAGGCAGTAGCAACCAACCTGCTCAGCATCGGTGCCGCCGTCGGCGCCGTGGTCTGGGTATTCCAGCAGGGCCACCTCACGACCCGCCTGGACGCCACGCACGTCAGCGTTCCGGTCCTGGTGGCGGCGATCGCGTTCGGCCTGTCGGTGGACTATGAGGTGTTCCTGCTCTCCCGCATCCGGGAACGCTGGCTCGCCACCGGCGACAACGAGCAGGCGGTGGCCGAGGGACTGCAACGCACCGGCCGAATCATCACGTCCGCGGCGCTGCTGCTGTGCGTGGTATTCGCCGGGTTCCTCCTCGCCGGGTTCGTCCCGGTCCAGGCCATCGGGCTCGGGCTGGTCCTCGCCGTCGCCCTCGACGCCACCATCGTCCGCCTCCTGCTCGTGCCGGCAACAATGACCCTCCTCGGCCGCTACAACTGGTGGGCGCCCGCACCGTTGCGGCGGCTGCACTCCCGGCTCGGCCTGCACGAGACTCCCCCGAGCCCGCCGGAAACCAGGCTCACGGCCGTTGGCCCGCCATATTCACCACAGCGGTAGTCACGCGTGCTTCGGCGTGCAGTAGCTCGCCGTCGTGGAAGCTGCGGGCAACCTTCCTCTGTTCGAAGGCCTTCCGGAATTCGGCGGTCAGCCGGGCCGCATCCTCGACGACGGCTCGCTGTCCTAGGTACGCGCCCGACGTGCCGTCCAGGATCAGTTCCTGACGGGTCCCGTCGGCGCGGGCCCGGGAGATGCCCACCCCGTGCCGGCCGGCCACGTCCGCCACGTCCTCGGTCATCCGCACGTCCGGGATCAGCGCCAGCGCGCGCAGCAGCGCGGCATTCACGTCCGGGGAAATGATGGTCGCACCCCCCAACAGTACGAAGATCTCGGAAAACGCCTTCTCGTCGCGCTCGCTGCCGGCGGGCTCACCGGTGCCCTGATAGATCTGGTTGAGCAGGGCCGTGGGGTCGGTGGGCAGAGACTGGACGTACCGCTGGAAGTCTGCCGGCGAGCGGTCGTCACCCTGCAGCCCGGCGGACAACACCTCGACCTTGCCCGAGTCGCCGACCCGGGCGAACTCGGCGCCGTCAACCCGCCACCAGGTCTCCACGGTCCGGTATTGCACCCGGCCGGACCCGTCATCGTGCGGGTTCAGCTCGTTGCGGTAGATCCACTGATCCGGGCGGGGATGCTCGGCGGGCAGGGCCTCCGCATGGGCGGCCATGGCGAGCAGGACCTGGGTCGAGCCCACCGTCGGCGCCGACCCCGGAGTGGGTACCGATCCGTTCGTGCCTTGGACAAGCACGACCGCCACGCCGACCGTGGCCGCGAGCCCACCGGCAGCCACCAACCGCCAACCGCGGCCAGCCCGGCGGTTTTTGGCCTGGTGCGGTTCGGCCGCCGTCGTCCAGTTGTTCCGGATCCTTGCCAGCCGTACCGGCTCGGCGTCGGGCACCTCGGTCCGAAATTCGCGCAGTACCTTCAAATCATCCATTGGTGAACTCCTCGTCTGGTGTCGTCGGATTGCTGCCGTCCAACGCCGATCGGACCTTGCGGCGCGCCCTGTGCAGGCGCGATCGCACCGTTCCGACCGGTATGTCGAGTGCCTGCGAGACCTGGTCATAGGACAAGTCCGCCCAGGCGATCAGCAGGAGCACATCGCGATCCCTGGCAGACAGTCGGGCCAGCGCCTTGGCCAGCGGTCGGCGAAACTCCGCCGCCAACACCCGGGCCTCCACGCGATCGCTGTACGGCTCCGCCACCGGATCAATCCCGGTCCGCAGATAGGCCCGGTACAACCGGACTTCCGAGCGACGATGCTTGGCGACGACGTTGCTCGCGATGCCGTACAACCATGGTTCTGCCGCACGCCTGGCCTGGTCATAGCGGGCCCGGCCACGAAACGCGATCAGGAAGGTATCGGCCACGACGTCGTCGGCAAGCGCGCCGCCCAGCCGCCGGGTCACGTACCGATGGATCGCCGCAGCGTGCCGTTCATAGAGGATCCCGAACAATTCCGGTTCGGTCACCGACCGTGCAATCAACGACGCGTCGTCGTCCGTGGGGGTATCGAGCCGTGCAAACACACCTGTCGCTCCGTCCGTGGGTTTCCGTGCGGCCGGCTGCTCAGCACGGTCACCCCTTGTTCCCCGATGTCCCCGTCCTGGTTCACGCCCGGTCAATCGGCGGCGACGGATTGCCAGCCGTGAAGCGACGTGAAGGTAAGGCGTAACCCAGTGCCTGCAACGCCCGACGAAACGCCGGCTCATGTTCCGCCGGCACGGCGATATGCCGATCACCGACAGCCGTGCAGAGCGGACGCAGCCGGCGGTCGTGATGAATCAGCGCGGCCAACGCCGGATCGGCGCATTCGATGAGGCGCACCTGGCCCAGATCGCGCAGCCGCCCGGCGCGCGCGGTCACATCGTCGAGCAGCACCGCCAGCGTGCCGGGCAACTCAGGCTGCGCGACACGACCGGCCAGGAAATCGCGAAGGTGATCGGTGGAACGCCCGGCGGCGACGGCGGCTAGCACGGAGTCTGCGCTGAGCGTCCAGACCCGCTCGCCGGTCCGTTTCGCATACGCATCGAGCACCACCGAGTCGGCCGGATTCAGCGCACCGGTAACAACCACGTCCAGATTGGACAAGACCTTCAGCGTGCGATCCGGCGCCGCGTCCGCCGGCGGCCGGTAGGAAGCGGTCAACCCGAGAGCGTACGCACCGAGCCCGTTGACCCGCACCGCACGCAGCCCGTCATAGCGGCTCAGATAGTCGAGATAGTCGGCACCCCAGTTGCCGCGGTAGTCGTCGCGAGCCTCGGCCGGCGCGTCGTAGGCGACGTCGACGAGACCCAGCGTCGCCGCGTACTCGAAGATCACCGCGAGGGTGTACCGGCCCTCCACAAACTCCCACCGCCCGTACCCGTCGTAGCCGAGACTGCCGTACTCGGCGTCGACCAGGTACAGCTTCCACCGCGCCATCCCGCCGCGCGTGACCGTCGGCGACTTCCCCACCCCATGCATCGAGGCGAACAGGTCCTCCACCTCAACCCATTCACCCGGGTCCAAGGCCGCCAGCGCCGCGGACACCCGCTGCCGCCGGGGCTTCGCGGCGGTGAGCACGTTGGCGGCACCCTGTCCCTTGATGTGCTCGACCCGACTCATCTCGTCGATCACCGCCTTACCGAGCCAGGACCGCCACAGATCCTTGATGACCTGCGCGGCCGGCTTCCCAAGCGCCGAACGACCCCGGTCGGTCAACCGAAGCTTCCCGCCGCCGATCTCGGCCAGCCCACCAGCCTGCACAAGCAGCGGCCAGGCAAACGCGGCAATCGCCTCATCCGGGTAGAAGTCACCACCCGACAACACCTCGGCAATGGCGGCGACGCTGGCCGCGGCGGGTCGTCGGGTCTTGTCGCTGCAACGCAACCGCCCGGAATCACACAACCGCAGCACGGAGTGCAGATCGGCCAACGCATGACGTTCAGTCGGGCGCACCTCGCCCGCCTCCGGATCGGGTTCCATCAGCTCGGCAACCGTGTCCGCCAGATCGCCGCTCGGCATCGACATCCATTTAGCTTGCCTCACCCAGCACCCGGGCCCGCATCCGCGTACGCCTTTCGTGTCAGCCGGCCGGGACGTCCGATTTCCGGCGTGGCATCCTCGTCGGATGGGCGGAAAGAGCCGCAGTCGTCACGGTCGCAAGAAGAGCACACCGGCCAGGCGATCACCGGGCCCCGGCGGGAAGCGTCAGGTCCTGCGCCTGCCGGGCCTCCGGGACGTGTACGACGCGGTACTCGCCGGCAGCGCCGAACTCGCCGCCGCCGCGGACGCGCTGGACGCCGAGTTGTGGCTGGCCGACAACGTGTGCGCGATCCGTTCCGCCGCACCCGACGACGAAAGGTTCGTCCTCGCGATGCTCGACGTGATCGACGAGGCCGGGCGTGACGGGCGACGGGAATCCCTGATCCTGCTGCGGACAATGGCGGCGGCCGGCCCGCTGGGTCTGGCCGAGCCGGCCCACCTGGCCGCACGCCGACTCGCCGAGCGAACGGCCTTCCCCGACCCGGCCGAACTGCCGGAATGGCTCGACCACCTCAGCAAGGCCGAAGCGGTCGGCGATTGCGCCGCGTGTACGGACATCTTCGGCGAGTTCACGCAGGTGTTCTGCGAGTACGCAGACGCCGGGTCGAGCCGGCGCCACGGGCTGCTGTTCACCATTGACCTGGGCTACCGGGGAGTCTTGACGAACATCGACGCGATTGTCGAGCCGGCAGACCTCGACCGGGTCGCACCCAGCATGGCCCGCGAAGCCAAGCGAAAGGGCGGACAGTTCGAGCAGATCCCGCCTGCCGAAGCGGCCGGCCGGGTGCGCGCCGCACTGGCCGCCTCCGCCGACGAATCGCTGCCGTCGCTAGTCACCGCGGAGCCTGACAGCGACTCGCTGCACGCCATGCTGCCGCTGGCCGTACGCAGGCTGATGGCCATGCCCGGCGATGAGCCGGCCACACCCGTCCAGGTCCAGGTCGCCGAGGCCTGGCCAGCGCAGCGCCGACAGCAACTGGCCGACGAATTCCACACGGCGCACCGCGACGCCCCCGGCATCGCGCCGATGGTCGCGGCACGCATCATCGACGCCTGCGTCGACGTGCTCGGCACCAGACCAGACCGAATCGGACCCGCCGTCGCCGTCCGGCTGTTCGGCGAGGTCCTGCCCGCGACATTGATCATCCCGCCGATCCAGCTGGACCAGGCGGTACGGGTCTGCCAAACCTGGGCACGATGGCTCACCGACGCGCAAGAACTGCCCCGCGCCGCCCGCCGACAGGTACTCAAAACCTCGGCGGCCGCGCTCACCGCGTTCTCGACGAGGTGCATCGACCGCCGGTTCAGCCCGCTTGCCCCGTACGTCGCGGATCTGTCGGCGGCGGAAAGCGACGGCCCCACGATGCAGGAGATCGTGAGCCGGCGCGGCTTCGCGGTCCCGTTGCCCGGCCAACGCGGCGAAGGGGTGATCGAGCTACCCGAGCCCGCAAACGGCCTGCCCGCCGGGCAGACCCACGTCGACGACCTCGACCCGACCGACGCCCAACACCGGGACGTGATCACCGCAATCGGGCAAACCGCACACGGCACCGACGCCCGCCGAATGCCAGCCTACGGCGCGGTGGTCGAGCAGCTATGGCACAACCAACCAGCCGAGACATGGCAGGCGGCCCGCCGGCTACAGGCGGCCGGCCTACCCCGCCAGCAAATCCTCAACCGCCTAACCCAAACCTGGCAACGCCACAACTCCGACGACGGCTACGTCGAGGCCCTGGATGCGCTCGGCGCGCACGCGTAGGAACGCTGTCAGCCTTCTACCTGTCCCGGGTGCCGCTGAGAGCGTTACTCCGCCTCGTCGAGCACTGCGCGAAGCAGCTGAGCCAGCTCACGGAGGAACTGGGCGGCGCCCGCGTCCGACGGGTCGTCGAGAACCCAGTTGCCATCCCACCCGACCAGCCGCGCCAGCGTGCCGGGCGGCCCTTGAGGCTCAGCCGGGCACAAGCTGGATGCGGATCGTCACCATGCTGGTCACCGTATGCCGCGAAGCGCGAGGTCCAGCGCCATACATCCCGCTGTTGTAGTACCCCTCGCCGACGCGGTGTTGGGCATCGAAGCCGCCGCGATGCTCCCACGCCTGCGACGCCGACTCAGTGATCGAATATGCATCACCCTCCGTGACGTTCACAGCCTGGCCGAGCAACCGCATGGCGCAACGCAGCAGCGGCTGCACCTCGGCGGCGTACGCCGGCAGCAGTTTCTCGATCGTTTGAAGCAGATCGGCGGCACCGCTGGCGTACTCGTCCGATGCGTCATAGTCGAGCCAGTCGACCGCGAGCATCTCGACCTGCCGACCCAACTCCGCAAGGTCAGGGGTGCTTGCCGCAGTCGCCGCCATCAGCCGAAGCCGGCGAAACAGCCCGGGATCGTCTTGTGCCTGATGGGCCAGCAGATCGACCAGATCCGCGTGCGCCATGGTGCCCAGAAAGCCCCGGACGTCGAACTTCGGCTCCTGCCTCGAGTCGGCCGCCTGATGCAGGTAAAGCCCGACCGCGACACAGTGCTTGCAGAAATTCCCTTCTTGCCCGTACGGGCAGGTGCAGTCGCCGTGCAGATCCTGGCTGAGCTCACCGATCAGCCGAACCCGATACCGGCCACCCATGCCGGCAACCGTCGCCGTCACCCCGTCCGGCAACTCACCAAGGCCGGTGACCGCATCGACGTACCCGACACCTCGCGCATATGAACGGCTGCCTGCCAACCCGCGCAGATCCGCCTCGGTGAACCACACCACGGCACACAACCTACTGAACCTGCGAAACAACACCCAGCGGAAGTGTTGCTAGCATTGCCATCAAGCGACTCTTTGGCGCAAGGAGATGAGGCAATGGCGGCCCTCAGCATTCGAGATCTGGATGACTCCGTGAAGGAAAAACTCCGCCTCCGCGCAGCACAGCACGGTAGGTCGATGGAGGCCGAGATCCGCGCCATCCTGACCTCGGCCGTCACCAACGAGGAGCCTCGCACCGACCTCTTCAGCGCACTCACCGAACGGTTCGCGCGGCTCGGCGGTATAGACCTGGATCTCCCACCCCGAGCCGCCCCACCCCGCGCAGCGAACTTGCCAGAATGATCGTCCTCGACACCAACGTCGTCTCCGAACTCATGCGCGCCGAACCAGAACCTGCGGTGCTCTCGTGGCTACAGGAGCGTTCCGGCGGCAGCCTCTACACCACGACAGTCACCGTCGCCGAGATCCGGTACGGCATCGCCCGACTGCCCGAAGGCCGGCGCAGGGAGTCGCTGCACCAGGCAGCCAACGAGATCTTCGCCGCTTTCCCCCGCCAAGTCCTGCCCTTCGACCTCGCCGCCGCCCGCGCCTACGCCGACGTCGTCACCGTCCGAGAGAGCCTGGGCAACCCGATCGACGGTTTCGACGCCCAGATCGCCGCCATCTGCCGATCCCAAGCAGCCGCCCTCGCGACCCGCAACACCAAGGACTTCACCGACACCGGAATCGCCACCGTCAACCCCTGGCAGTAACGAGGCGGCGGCGCAGGGTGCGAGTTACGTACCGGATCTTTGCCTACGCGCAACAATGTCCGGCGGCTCCACTTTGCCGGAGTGAGTTGGGGTTGATAGCGCCCCGTGTTCCCGCATGCCGGACACTGTGCTCGCCTGATAGAAACAGCGCCCGAATGTCGGGCAGCGTCCCGGAAAGTGGACGAGTGTTCCACGATACGGACTTTCCGCCACCCCAAACCGCCACATTTAGCTCATATCCGCGAGGCCAGCGGCGATCTTGGAGAGCTCGGGTGCGGAGCGAACCTTAACTCTCCAACGTCCAGCGGCGGCACCACCGAGCCAAGATCGCCGGCCGAAATGCGGCGTCACGGGGGCGGGCGGGCCTGTCGGTTGGCGCATGGGCATTCCGGAGCCCGATCGGCCGCGGGTCATTTGCCGGCACCAGCCGTCCCGACGGCGCGGACCTGCGCCGGCGTCCGCCCAAACTCGCGGCGAAATGCCCGATGGAAACTGGCCACGTCGGCGAAGCCGGCGTCCGCGGCGACATCGATAACCCGCAGATGCCGACGCGCGGGATCGACGAGGTCGCGGAACGTCTGCTCCAGCCGCAGCCGCCGAACCGTCGCGGTGTACGACCGCTCCTGCCCCGCGAACAGCCCGTGCAGCCCGCGCACCGAAATCCCCAGCCGGCGGGCGGTGGCCGCCGGGGAGAGATCATCATCGGCCAGGTGCTCCTCAATGTCGGCGACGGCAAGCGCATGTGTACGGCGGGAGCGGATCGGCACCACGTCCACCGGGGTGTCCAGCGCGAGGGCGAGCATGCCGCAGGCGTGCACCGCCAACCGCGCCGCGCTCCGCGGTGCCAGTGAGGGCAGCGCCCGTAGCGAATGTCGGATCGCCGCACCGACCCCGCCGGCGGTGCCGATCCGGGTCGCGGTCGGCACCGGCCCCGACAACTGGGCCGCCAGCAGCGGTCCGGGGAGGAAGAAGGACAACTGCCGGAAGTCGCTGTCGAAGTCGAACGCGAACGGCTCGCCAGTGTCCACCACGGCAAGGTCGCCGGGGCGCAGGACGGTGGCCCGGGCGGCCTGGCGCATCTCGCTGGTGCCGACCAGTTGCAGGTTGGCGTAGTAGCCGTCGCGCGGCGCCCGGGCGATGTCCTGCTCGGTGCGGCGCACCCGCTGCCGCTGCGAGTCGATCCGGGCCAGGCTCAGCGGGCCCAACGGCCACTGCGTCACCGTGCCCGCGAAACCATCGCGCAGGTCGGACTCGGGCGTCAGGGCCAGGAACGCCGCGCAAATCAACTCGCGCCAATGGCCAAACTGCCCGGGCCGGCAGGTAGCGAGCGTCGACCAGGTCTGCACCGGCGTGGAATCGGTCACCGGGGCCTCCTGTCCGCTGTCCGACGGTTGCCCGCAATGCAACATCGGCCGGCGCGCTCGGCAACACCCGTGCGACCGGCATCCGACACCCTCGGGTCATGGCACTGAGGACCAGATTCACTGAGGCGTACGGGTTGAGCACGCCGATCGCGCAGGCCGGCATGGCGTTCGTGGGAATGACGCCCGACCTGGCCGTTGCCGTCAGCAACGCCGGAGCATTGGGCTCACTCGGCGTCGGCCTGCTGCCGGCGTCCGCGATGACCCAGATCATTGCGGGCATCCGGGCCGGAACCCCCGGGCCATTCAACGTCAACTTCATCACCGTCTTCACCGAGCAGGCGCAGATCGACGCGGTGTGCGCGGCCGGTGTCGCGGTCGTCTCGTTCCACTGGGGGCATCCACCGCGGACCTGGATCGATCAACTGCACGCTGCCGGCGTACGGGTGTTCGAGCAGGTCGGATCGGTGTCCGACGCAAAACGGGCGGTCGACAACGGCGTGGACGTCGTCGTGGCGCAGGGCCTCGAGGCCGGCGGACACAACTACGCGACGCTGCCGACGTTCGCCCTCGTGCCGTTGGTGGTCGACGCCGTGGCGCCGGCATTGGTGCTGGCCTCGGGCGGGATCGCCGACGGGCGCGGGCTGGCCGCGGCGTTGATGCTGGGCGCCGACGGGGCCTGGATCGGCACTCGGCTGGTCGCCACCGACGAGTCCGGCGCGCACGACGGGTACAAGTCCCGGCTGGTCGCGGCGGACGCCACGGAGACCGTCCGGACGGAGTTGTTCGGCCCGGAAACCCCGCAGTTCAACCCGATGCGCGTGCTGCGTAACCGGGTCGTCGAGCAGTGGCAGGACCGCCCGACCGACACCGCGGAGCGGCCGGTCATCGGGCACACCAACCTCGGCGGACAGGACGTGGAAATGCGCCGCTTCTCCAACCTGGTGCCGATGCGCGACCTCACCACCGGCGACCTGGAGGAGATGGCCCTGCTCAGCGGCCAGGGCGTCGGCCTGATCGACTCGGTCAAGGGCGCGGCGTCGGTGATCGCCGACATCACCGCACAGGCAAGCGAAATGCTCGGCCAGTACCGCGGCTGACCCATCCGCTTGTGTGGTAGGGCCACAGTGTCAATGAAGGACTGAGTACACGAGCGAACGGAGGAGACATGGAACGGTTGACGCGCTCGGCACGGCGGATCGGAGGGTCCGCCGGGTTCACGATTGTCGAGCTCATGATCGTGGTCGCGGTCGCCAGCGGGGCCGCCGCCGCTGCCGCACTGTTCATGTGACGGGAGCAATCCGGCCAGTCCCGGCGGCGCGATGAGCGTCGTACTCCCCGCGTACCTGGGACTGGCCGGCGCCGCGTTCGCCAGCTTCGCCGGCGCTCTCGCCTGGCGCATGCACACCGGGCGCGGTGTCGTGACCGGACGCTCATGCTGTGAGCACTGCGGGCATTCGCTGGCCGCACGCGATCTCGTACCCGTCCTCAGCTGGGTCCTGCTGCGCGGCACCTGCCGGTACTGCCACGCGCGGATCGACCCGTCCGCACCGGTGGCCGAGGCGGCGCTCGCCGCCGCGTTTGTGCTCTCCTACCTGTTCTGGCCGCTGGGGTTCGATGATCCGCGAGGGGTCATCTGCTTCGTGCTCTGGCTGATCTACCTCACGGTGTTCACCGCGCTCGCGATCTACGACCTGCGCTGGCTCCAACTGCCCGACCGGCTGGTCCTACCTTTGGCGCCGCTCGCGCTGATCGACGCCGGCCTCCGGGTTGACCTGCGGGACCACCTGACACTCGGCACGTACGCCTGGCACGTCCTCCTCGGCGCCGGGATCCTCGGTGGCGCGTACGCCATTCTGCATCTTGTATCGGGCGGCCGGTGGGTTGGCTTCGGTGACGCCAAGCTCGGCTTGGTGGCCGGCACCGTCCTCGGCGGGCCTGCCGCACTGATCGCCCTCGCCCTCGCCAACATCACCGGGGTGGCCGTGTTCCTCGTCGCCCGGCTCGCCGGGCGAACCGGCTCGGCACAGTTGGTGCCGCTGGGGCCTCTGCTCGTGGTCGGATTCACGATCGCCGGGCTGCTGCCCCTGCCCACCCACTTCGGCTAGTCACGCGCAGGACAGCCGGGCGCGGTCGAGGGCGGCCAGGAGATTGCGGCGGCGGGAGTTCGCCTTGCGTACGGTCCGGACGTAGTCGGCGAACTCCGACTTTGTGCCGAGCCGGTCGTGGTATCTGCCCAGTTCCGTGATCAGGGCTGCGGCGCGCTCGTACGCGTCGCGCGTGCCGGAGGTGATGACCTCATCGACATGACGGCGCAGCACCGGTATCGCGTCGGCCGGGTGCTGCTCCCCGCGGCGGCGGGCCAACACCGGCCATAGTCCCTCAGCGCATCCCCCGTCGTGGGCCGCGCGCCACGCCGCCTCCACCTCGCCCTCCCACAACAACACGTGCACCAGGGTCGAATGCCCGATCGGGCGGTACGGTCCGGCCGGTGGCTTACTCCCGACCGCGCGGGGCTGAGCACGCAGCACCGCCAACGCGTCGCCCCGCCGCTCGGACCACGAGTTGTCGGCCCGTGCGTGCCGGTGCAGCCGCTGGTACGCCTCCAGCGTTGGCTGTGCCTCGAAGTCCCGCCAGGCCATGTCGGCGGCGTCGTTGCTCGGCCAACACCGTGGGATCGGGACGCAAGGCGGTGACCGCCCGGATATGGATCTGCACGGCGTACCGCATGCTCTGCCCCACGTCCCCCTCGTCCTGGACCTTCTCCACGGCGTCGGCGAGCAGGTCGATCGCGTGCTCCGCCAACGCCACCGTCTCATCGACAGCGCCGTCGTCGATCAGCTTTCGAGCAGGCCCAGCGCACGGTCCGCACCGGCCACGTAGGTCGGTGCATCCTCCTCATCGACATAGTCGGCCACCCACAACGCCCGATCCACACCGTCGCCGCCAAGCGCGGCAATCTCCAGCTCAGTCCGCAGCGCCCGATCTCGCCCCGCCGCCGCTACCAGCCGCTCGGCCAGCCACAGCGGCGAACGGCCAGCGAGGAACGCCTGAAGATCCGCGTCAGTGACCCGCACACGCGTCATAGCGGCAATCATGTACCACGGACCATCCGGCTTGACGACACCACCTGGGGGTGTCCGCAAACCGCAGCTGGTGACGGGCACGTCGCGATCCGGGTAGTCAAAGCACGGTCCGGCTGGAGAAGGGCCAGACCGCCGCAATATCCCCGGCTGCTGGGCAGCCGACCTATGGTCCGAACCGGTCACGCATGCCGGCGGCCGTTGGCCGGTGGCCGACAAACGGCCGGATCGGGATCGGCCGAGGCGGCGAAATACGCGGGACAATGCGCCTAGGCGCGGCGGTAAATGGTCGCACTTCTGGTAAAAGCCCAGCTCATTGCCCCTGTTTTCAGCACCGCCGGCAGGGACTAGGATTCAGGACTGGCGATCGCCGGCGCAACCCGTGATCCGGCAACGTCTTGTGCCCGACGTTCCGGGCGGGGTCCGGTCGGCGAGAGCCGCCACCTGGTGCCTAATTGAGGACGTCTCAGTGACCCCGGCGGTAAGTAGGCGAGACCCGACTGGCGATCTGCGTCATGCCCTTATCGACGCCCTGGTGAGGATTCCCATCACCAATTCGCTGACTGACCGGCGCCTATTGATCAGTTTGATCAAGCGTGATGTCGCCAACTTCCCCGACGTCCAGGAAAGGCCGGAGGCCCGGCTGCACATTGTGCAGCTGGTGGTGGCCTGCCTGGAGTATCCGGCCGGCCTTCGGGCGTTGAGCTCGGCGCTGAACGTGATGGCCCCCGAGGAGCCGGCGACCAGGCGGGCGGCCCATATCATCGAGCACGCCAGCCTCGTGAGCCTGCTCCGCGAGGAAGAGATCAGGCGTGCTCACGACCTGCTCCAGCGGGCGCTGGTGCGGCCGGAGCTGCCCGATTGGCGGGAGCTGGTCGAGGGGGTGGCGCCCCACGTGGCCGACCACGCGGGCGGCCTCGTCTCAGCTTTCGACGAGCTGGCGGCGAAGGGCCAGGGGTACGACGACCACCCGTTGGCGCTGCGACTGGTGGCCGGCGTCGTCGCGGCGCTCGACGAGCCGCTCGCTGCGGAGCTCGAGGCCTGGCTCCGGGACCAGCTCGATCGTCTCGGCCTGCCGGATGACCTGTTGCGGCCAGGCAACACCGAGCCAGGCCCCGGCGTCCTCTCCGACGAGGCGCGGCGCCGAGCGGATCCTCTCGGTCGACCCCACCGAGAGTCGGGCAGATCCACAACTGGTATCTTATCTGATAAAACCGACAAGTCAGATCCGTACCCTGACCTGAGTCCCGTTTCCGGCGATGATGCAGGAGACGAGTCAGGAGACCTGATGCTTTCCGTCGCCTCCACGAAGCGCCGGCCGAACAAGCTGCCTCAGGTGTGGGGAGACGTGCCACCCAGGAATCCGAACTTCACCGGGCGCGACGCCCTGCTCCAGCAGTTACACACCCAGTTGCGCGGCAGCCGGGAGACGGCGGTCCTCCCTCAGGCGCTGCACGGCATGGGTGGGGTCGGAAAATCCCAGGTCGCCATTGAGTACGTGCACCGGCACAGCCACGAATTCGATCTCATCTGGTGGATCCCGGCCGAACAGCCCAGCCAGATCCTGTCCTCCCTGACCAAGCTCGCGCAGCGCCTGGGCCTGGATGTCAGCCCCGAGGCGAACAGTGCGGTCCCCGCCGTGCGGGAGGCGCTGAGCACGGGAAGCATTCCCTACGACAATTGGCTTCTCGTCTTCGACAACGCGGAATCGCTGCACGAGGTCCGTTCGTATTTTCCGACCGGCGGCGCCGGCAAGATCCTGGTGACCTCTCGCAACCCGGAGTGGGCCGCAGTGGCCCGCGCCCTCGAGGTCGACGTCTTCACCAGGGACGAAAGCAAGCAATTCCTGACTAACCGGACGCCAGAGCTATCCGATCGCGACGCCGACAGGCTCGCCGAGGCGCTGGGCGATCTCCCGCTCGCCGTCGAGCAGGCGGCAGCCTGGCACGCCGCCACGGGCATGCCGGTGGACGAGTATCTCGACCTCCTGCAGGAAAAGCGCATCGAGCTCCTCGACGACACCGCCTCGCCCGACTACCAGGTCTCCGTGGCGGCCGCATGGAACGTCTCGCTGGACAAGCTGACGGAGATCAATCTCGCCGCCCTCCAACTGCTCCAGGTCTGTTCGTACTTCGCGCCCGAGCCGATCTCCCGCGAGTTCTTCGCCGGCTCGCCGATCACACCGATCACCGAGGCGCTCGACGAGACGCTCCGCGATCCGATCAAGCTGGGCCGGGCGATCCGCGACATCCAGCGATACGCGCTGGCACGGTTCGACCACCGCAACAACACGCTGCAGATGCACCGCCTGGTGCAGGCCGTCCTCGTGGGGCGCATGGACGAGCGGCAACGCGAGATCATGCGGATCGGTTCACACACGCTGCTGGCCAGTTCGAACCCACACAGCCCCGGCCGCCGAAGCAGGTGGGACCGGTACCAGGCGCTGCTCCCGCACGTCATCGTGTCGCGCGCGGTGGAGTCGGAGGACCCCAACGTCCAGGAGCTGGTCTTCGAGATCGTCGAGTTCCTGTTCCACTGGGGCGATCACACAGGGTGCCTCGACTTCGCCGAACAGGCCTACAAGCATCGCCTCCGGTTGCTCGGCGAGAGCAATCCGCAGACGCTCCGGCTCGCGAAGTACGTGGGATTCATCAGAGGCGTGTCGGCCCAGTTCGCGCCCGCTGCGGAAATTCTCGAACGATCGCTCGAGATCTATCTCGAAAGATTCGGGGAAGATGACGAGGGTTGCCTCGACGCAATGATCATGGTGGCCTATTCGCGGCGCACCCGCGGTGATTTCGCGGAGGCCAGGAAGCTGAATGAACGGGCGTTCGAAATCTGCCGCCGAGTCTTCGGCCCGGACGATCCGGTGACTCTCTTCGCGGCACACAGTCTCGCCATCAGCCTGCGCCACCTGGCCGAGTTCACCGAGGCACGCGATCGGGACGCCGAAACGTACAAGCGCCGGCAAGAGGTGCTGGGAAGCGATGACTCCGAAACCCTGCGCACCCTCAACGACTTCAACCTGGACCTACGGGAGTGCGGAGACTTCGTCCGGGCGCACCGCCAGCAGGAGGAAGCGCACCGACGGTCGCAGGCCGCGTTCGGCCCGGACAATCCCGCCGTGATGCGCTCGGCGCTGCACCTCGCGGTGGCCCGACGCAAGGCGGGCGATCATCCGGGAGCGTTGACGCTGGCCGAGGAGACGCTGGACAGGTACCGGCGTCGCTACGGCGACAACTACCCCGAGACCATGGAGACGGCGCTCAACCTGGCGATCGACAAGCGTCACGACGGCGATCTGCGGGGCGCCCGCGAACTCACCGAGATCACGCTCGACCGGTACCGGAACGTCTTCGGCGACCAGCATCCGCATACCTTGGCCGCTCAAATCAACCTGGCGGTCGTGCTGCGCCTCATGGGCGAGATCCAGCCGGCCCATCGGATGAACCGCGAGACGATGGAGGCGCTGCTCGCCCGGCTGGGCGCCGAGCACGCGGTGACCCTGGCCTGCGCCACCAACCTGGCCAGTGACCTGTTCGCGCTCGGGGAACTGCAGGCCGCGTTCGACCTGGACACCGACACGCTGACCAAGTCCGAGCGGGTTCTCGGAGTCGAGCACCCGTCGACGCTGGCGATCGGCGTCAACCTCGCCCTGGACCTGCGCGGGCTGGGCCGGGAACAGGAGGCCGACCTGCTCCACGCCGACACGATGGCGCGCTTCCGCCGCTCCCTCGGCGTCGAACACCCGGCCACGCTCAACGCGCTCAAGAGCGGCCGAGCGGACGCCGACATCGACCCTATGCCGCTCTAGACTCTCGCAAGAGAGCGGATCACGACAGGCGAGACCGGCCAGGATGGGGTGAATCCGCGTCCAGCCACTCGGCCACGGCTGTCGGCGAGATCGCCGTCCGGTGTTCGCGCACGGCCAGGTAGACCACGCGGATCAACTCCGGGCGCCTGATGAGGAGGCGCCACGCACTGGTCGAGTGGTTGGCGGCTGTCGCCACCGCCAGGCCGGTCCAGGCCGTGATGTCACCGGGATCGGTGGCGATCATCGCGCGGTACGCGGCCTCGGCGGCCGTGGAGCTGCCGCCGACCAGCGCGATGTCGGCCCAGACCGCACCGTACGCCGCCGCCGGGATCGGGTCGTCCCGGGTTGCCAGCCGGCGGAACCTTTCGGGCGCGTGCAGGCGGATCCGGTGCAGCGCCAGCCGGCTCTGATGCCACCGCCCGCCCGTGTCGGGCGCCATCGCGCAGCGAACGGCGTCGACCGCGCGGGCCGGACGGCCGGCCAGGAAGGCGTCGGCGAGGCGGTGGACCCGGTCCGGGTCCGGCCGCAGGTGCCGGATCCGCCAACCCGCCCGGTGGTCGATGGCGGCGGCCCAGGCCGCGCGCGCCGGCTCTCGCGGGATCCGCTGGGCGGACTGGGCCCGGACCCGGGCGGCCACGCCGAGCGCGAACCGGCGACCGACGTCGGTCAACAAGGGCGAGCCCAGCAACGTCGCCAGGCCCATGCGGGTCTGCCGGCGGGCGTAGGCGAACTCGAAATCGGCGACCGCGCGCTCCTCGGCGGGCGCCACGAGCCGGTAGCGGGCCCAGAAGCCGGCGATTCCACAGAACGCGTGGATGCCCTGGAGCAGGCCGGCGAGCGGGCGTGGATCGTCACGCCACGGGGCGTAGACGACCACCGAGTTCGCGTGCTCGGCGAGCAGTGGCGCCAGGTGCAGTAGGCCGCCGAGCTTGATGTGCTCGAACTCGTGAACCATGCTCACGGCCAGCGTCACCGGATCTGCCGGCCGCGAGATGAGGGCCGCTCCGAAGGCGTCACCGGAAGAGGCGCTGCGCGTCTCCCGGTTGTCACCGGGCAGTGGCACGATCGAAACCAACCCGACGGACATAGCATCCGCCCCGGCCGGCCAGACCCCGTCGATGAGCCGCCATGCGTCGGCCAGGATGGCGCGCCAGCGTTCCCAGTCGGCCGCGTCGAGCCGGGCGGGCGGTACCGGATCGGCAAGGTCACGATAGGGGTCGAGGTCGTCGATGGACACGTCGAGCACGCGACCTCCGGCGCTCACGGACACGCGCCGGAGCGCCCACCAATCCGGCCCGTCGGCCTGGGGGTTCTCGGGGATCGTGACCTTCTGCCCCTCGCACCACAGCCACGCGTGGCCGTCGGCGGTCTCGGCCTCCGCCATGTTCCAGGCCGGCACCGCAGGCAAGCGCGCCATGCCGAGCGCCGGCAGGAACACCCGCCCGTGGCTAGCGGGAAGGCGGGTGGCCAGCGGGATGCCTGCCCGGAACGCCGCGACGAAGGCCGCGGCGTGCAGGTATCCCAGCTCGACCCAGGGCGGCGCCTGGATGGCGGCCCCGCCGTGCAGCAACCGCATCATCCGGGACACCCAGGTGCCGAGCTGAGGGCTCAGCACGACCTCGGCCAGCGCCGCCGGATCGGCCTCGTGCGCCGCCACCAGGGCGTTCCAGGCGTCCTCGAGCGGCGGAAGCGGTTCGAGCACACCGGGCCGTCGGGACACGTCGTCCAGCAAGGCGCGCAGCAGTAACAGCCGTCTGCTGCGCTCGCCGGCCAGCAGAATGCGGATCGTCTCCGGACTTCCCTCGCCGTCCGCGAGACGGTCGAGATGTTCCCGAGGAAGTCGATGGTTGCGGAACTCCATCCCGCGCCGACCCAGCCGGGAACTCAGTCGGCCCGGCCGGGAGGACCCTGACCGATGTTCGCCCGGGGACGTTCGACCTGGATGAGGATCCGCCTCATCGAGCGGGACAGCAGGGCCCGGTCGCAGGTGCGCAGCTGGGAGATCGGCAGCTCGGCCAAGTCGATCAGATCGGTCTCGACGTCTTCCGGGAAGAGATCCATCACGCCAGTGCCTCCTGGTCGGCATGCGCCTCGCGGACGGTCGCAGCGTTGGCCCGATGCGGCGCCGTTGCGGCAGGGCGTTGCGAATGTCTTACCTAAATTTACAGGCGTCAGTTGCTTGCGCCATCCCCCACTCTCCACACACACCAGCGATCCGAGGCCCAGATATGCCGGCGATATGCGGCGGTTCGTAGCATCGGGTGCATGCGTGTGTTGGTCGTCGAGGACGAGCCCTACCTGGCCGAGGCCATCCGCGATGGGTTGCGCCTGGCAGCGATCGCGGCCGACCTCGCCGGTGACGGCGACACCGCTCTGGAACTGCTGAGCGTCAACTTCTACGACATTGCCGTCCTCGACCGTGATATCCCCGGCCCTTCCGGCGACGAGATCGCCCAGCGGATCATCGCCTCCGGCAGCGGCATGCCTATCCTCATGCTCACCGCTGCCGACCGGCTCGACGACAAGGCCTCCGGGTTCGAGCTCGGCGCCGACGACTACCTCACGAAGCCGTTCGAACTGCGAGAACTCGTGCTCAGGCTCAGAGCACTCGACCGCAGGCGCGCGCACAACAGACCACCCGTACGAGAGATCGCGGGCCTGCGTCTGGACCCGTTCCGCCGCGAGGTCTACCGCGACGACCGCTATGTCGCGCTCACCCGGAAGCAGTTCGCCGTGCTCGAAGTCCTCGTCGCTGCCGAAGGCGGCGTCATCAGCGCCGAGGAGTTGCTGGAACGGGCGTGGGATGAGAACGCCAACCCGTTCACCAACGCCGTCCGCATCACGGTCTCGGCCCTGCGCAAACGGCTCGGCGAACCCGGAATCATCGCCACCGTGGCCGGCGTCGGCTACCGCATCGACCCAGCACCCGGCGCCGGGCGTGCGGGAGGAGATCGTGGATAGGGCGCCTGGCTTGAGCGTTCGCCTCAAACTCACCCTCAGCTACGCCGGGTTTCTGATGCTTGCCGGTGCCTTGCTGCTCGCCGCGGTGTGGGTGTTCCTGCTGCGTTACGTACCCGAGGTGATCTCCATGCCTCGGATGAACGCACCAAACCCCCCGGTGATGAACGTGCCAAACCGCTCCGACCTGGTACGCGCCTTTGGCCCGAAGGCAGCCGCAGCGCTGGTGTTCCTGCTGGTGTTCGGCCTCCTGGGAGGATGGATCCTCGCCGGCCGCATGCTCGCGCCGCTGACTCGCATCGCCCATGCCACCCGCCTGGCCGCGAGCGGATCGCTGTCCCACCGGATCCAGTTGGAAGGCCGCCGAGATGAGTTCCGCGAACTCGCCGACGCCTTCGACGCCATGCTCGCGCGGCTCGAGGCAGACGTCGCCGAACAGCAGAGATTCGCGGCCAATGCCTCCCACGAGTTGCGCACCCCGCTGGCGATCACGCAGACGCTGCTCGACGTGGCCCGCAACGATCTGAACCGGGACAACGGCGCACTTGTCGAACGCCTCCACTTCGTCAACACCCGAGCGATCGACCTCACTGAGGCGCTGCTGCTGCTCAGCCGGGCCGACAAACGATCCTTCACCCGAGAACCCGTCGATCTGTCGCTCATTGCGGAAGAGGCCACTGAAACGCTTCTCCCGCTCGCCGAAAAACGCGGCCTCACCATCGAGACCTCCGGCGACATCGCACCCACCATCGGCTCCCACGCGCTGCTGTTGCAGATGACGACGAACCTCGTGCACAACGCGATCGTCCACAACCTGACTGACCAGGGCACGGTGTGGGTCACGACCAGCGTTCACCCCAAGACTGTCGTGCTCACTGTCGAGAACACCGGCGAGAAGCTCACCCCACAGTTGATGTCCACGATTGTCGAGCCGTTTCAGCGCGGCACTGGACGGATCCGCGACGGCCACGCAGGTGTCGGCCTCGGCCTGGCAATCGTCAAGAGCATCGCCCAGGCACACGACGGAACCCTCTCCCTCACCTCCCGGGCCGCTGGGGGGCTCCGCGTCACGGTGCGGCTACCCGCCGCGTCACCGAATTAGTCGCTAATGCGTACTCGGCGGCTGCGCGCAAACCTCGGCAAGGCAGGCCCAGGCACCCGGGATGTCAAGCGCGCGGGCGGCGTACGCGAGGTCGAGCAGCTCCGCGCTGAGGTACCGGTCGTACTTTTCGTGGGCCTTGGCCCGTACCGTGCCGGCCAGCCACACCGGATCGGGTCGGGGGGCGGCAGCGAGGGCGCGCACCAGTTGCCACATTTCCGGCGGAGTGCAGTCGGCGATGGTGATGCCGAGACCGTCCTGCCCGACCCGGCGGCCCTGGCTGGCCAGCACAACCGTGAGCGTGTT
>Ga0307515_10008506_pt1 | contig 19993 bp, 19 predicted proteins | sample 17_EM_MG_FD_194513 | JGI IMG/M metagenome (GOLD analysis project Ga0307515, IMG submission 194513) | Populus trichocarpa ectomycorrhiza microbial communities from riparian zone in the Pacific Northwest, United States - 17_EM | ecosystem: Host-associated > Plants > Roots > Unclassified | place... | reverse complement strand
GATTCCAGCGGCTTGGGGAACGGATTCTCTTGAAAGTATCCGTCAACAACAATCTCGTTCCCTTGCTCAAAGGCATTCAGGTAGTGGAGCACGTAGGTCGGCGCTGCCTCGAACCAGCGGATATCCTCCGTGCGCCCGTGACGCGGAACGATCGCGAACCGCGATGGCAACCGGCGTTGAAAGCGGGCCATGTAAAGGTTAGGCAGCAACGGTATTTTTTTCCAGAACAGCGGCAGGTCGTTCAGGATCGAATAGTGCTCAGTGAACGCCATGTCGTGCGGCAAGCGCGGTCCGGGAAGCGGCACGGGAATATAGGTTTGCAGCTGCCCACGACGATTCACGACGCCGTAATGCATATAGGGAGCGTGCTTTGAAAAGTTGAAGAACAGCAGCTCGCCGGTTCGCTCATCCACCTTTGCGTGCGCACACGCTCCGTCCAAAGGGACCCAAGGTGCAATGCCCAGCGGTTCGAGTGTTTCCGGATCCAGGCGATAGGCTTCGCCGCACTGGTAATGCAGGGCTAACGCGACCCCGCCATGGACGATCACATCGGTGCTCGCTGCGTCCTTGATGCCTTCGTGAGCACCGAAGCCCGGCCGCGCCGAGGTGCCGTACCGATCCATTACGCCTCCCCAAAGCGATTTGCCCGCCTCCTGCTCGGCCTGAAAGCAGCGAGTGCGCACCCAGCGATTTCGGTAAGAGGCGGTGCCCTGACGAAAGTCGATCTGATGAATCATTCCGTCGCCGTCAAACGGATGGAACCGACCCAGCGGTTCATGCACCTGATTTTCGGTATTGCGCAAATAAATGCCGTCGAGATCCCTAGGGATGCTTCCTTCGATCACCTCCAGATCGTGTGCAGTGACTTCTTCGCCTACCGGCGTCCAAGGACCATTGAGATAAGGGTGTTTGCTCGCGCGTAGAGTTGTGTTTATAGACGGGCGCCTGTCAACCTGCATCGATCGATCCCTGTATTGCAGTAACTTCCGGTGTTCCAACCTTTGGTTGCACGAAGCGTGCTAGGTTCCGCTGCAGCCACTCGGGAATAGCTCTAGCCTGATGGCCACTGCTCAACATCTTTACGAACGATGCGTGAACGACCGATGAATGAGTCGCGCGATCGACGGCGCTGGCCTACAGGCACTCAGCGGGTAACGCCAGGCCGCGGATCTTCCACAAAGCCATCTCCGTTCGGCATGCGCACGCGCGGCAGCGAATTTGATCCCCTCAGATCGATTGCGCATAGCTAAATGCGACTTTGAGGAGGCGCTCTTCCCGCGGCGCGGCGCCCATCCCGCTGGGTAACGCTTCGGTTACAGAGCGTTTGTGTCTGGCGTTATCCAACATTGCTATTAGACGCTTGCACACGTCGCCCTTAAGTTCTCCGCCCACTGCGTCGCATCGGGAAGATGGCCTTCGTGAGAACGTGGACGATATCAATACTTGCCTTGATGGCATCCGTGTGTGCCCAGCGGGCGGATACGGCACAAACTGCAACGACGCACCCGAGCAATACATTTAGGCCGACCGCGAGCATTCAGGATCTCATGCAGGCGCAGATCGAACCTGCGGCCGCGGCTCTTTGGGAAAGCGTATCCACGACCACTTCGGCTTCGGGCATCGACGAGCAGCAGCCGCAGACACAAGAAGAATGGTACGCGTTGCGCCGGCATGCGATCACGCTAATCGAAGCGACGAACCTGTTGCTGGTTGACGGCCGTCAGGTCGTCAAAAAGGGCCAGCAGCTCGAAGACGCTCATGTCCCAGGCGTCCTTCCCGCAGCGCGTATCCAGACAGCGATCACGCAAGACCGCGCCGGTTTCATCGAGCGTGCACATGCATTGCACGACGCCGGCGTTCAGGCACTCGCTGCGATCGATGCTCGCAATCCGGAGCATCTCCTGAAAGCCGGCGGGCACATTGAAAGTGCCTGTGAGGCCTGCCATCAGAAGTATTGGTATCCGGATGAAAAGCTTCCTTGGGAACGATAAACAGATGCAACGACAGGGGTTCATAGCGGTGGGGAGTGTGCTGTGGAGCTTTTGAAGTTTACGAAGACGTTCGTGTTGCTGGCAGCGCATGTCGTGCTATTGGCCGTACCGGTGCAATCGAGTGCGCATCATGCCTTCGCTGCGGAGTTCGATGCGGACCAGCGGCTCGATCTGCAAGGTGTGGTGACGAAAGTGAAGTGGGTCAACCCTCATAGCTGGCTCTACTTCGACGTGAAGACGCCCGATGGCACGGTCACGAACTGGGGCGTGGAGTTCGGCAATCCGAACGCGCTCGCCGCTAAAGGACTCAAGAAGGCGGACTTACCCGTAGGCATCAAAGTACATGTGAAAGGCTATCGGTCGAAGAACGGTGGGCCTTACGGATATTCCGTTACAGTCACTTTACCCGACGGGCGAACTTTCCAGACCGGCGGAGCGCAAGACTCCCCGGGTACGGGTGGTGCGTGAGTACATCGATAGGCCGTACCGCCTTTACGTATGTATGCGCGCTCGCAGTGTGCTCGCTCACGCTGACAGGATTTGCAAGCGCTGCTGCCCCGAAGATTCCTCGCCTGCCGAACGGCAAACCGAATTTCTCCGGCATCTGGCAGACGACCAGCGCCGCGGACTTTGACCTCGAGCCTCACTCCGCTCGCAAAGACGCACCGCCGGGTGCGGGCATCGTAGAAGGCAACATCATTCCCTATTTGCCTGACGCGCTCGAGCAGAGAAAGAAGAACTTCGAAGAGCGCGCCACGGCGGACCCGCGCACGAAATGCTGGACCCTGGGCGTGCCTCGCGGCATCTACTATCCCGAACCCTTCCAGATCTTTCAGCGCGACCGCGATCTGACCGTGGTGTTTCAGTTCGGTCAATCCGTCCGCACGATTCACACCAACGGCACTTTGCATCCGGTGGAAACCGATAACGAGTTCTGGCTCGGGGACTCACGCGGACATTGGGAAGGCGACACGCTTGTCGTCGATGTCACGGACTTCAACAACGAAACGTGGCTCGATCGCGCGGGAAATTTTCACAGTGAGAAGCTGCACGTGATCGAGCGATGGAAGCTGCTTGACGCGAACACCATCGACTATCAGGCAACGCTGGAAGATTCCAAAGTGTATAGCCGTCCCTGGACACTCAGCGCGATCTTGCATCGGCATCGGGAAAAACACTTCCAGCTGATCGAGAACTACTGCTTCGCGTTGGACTACGACAAGTATTACCCGGTGCCGGTGAACGAATGAGCGCCCTAACAAAGTCACTGATACTGAGCGCCCTCGCTTTCGCGTCGAATGTTGGCTCGGCTCAGCAGACTCCCGCCCCGCAGCCGCAAGCAGCGCCCGGACTGCGTTTCGAGAAAACGGTGCCCACCATCATCTCGGCGCCGTGGCAAGGTCAGCGCATTTCCGATGGCCAGCCCGAAATCCAAGGTCATTGGTCAAACACGATCGCGAATCACAACAACTGGACCGATCCGCAAGGCGGCGTGCCGGATGATCGATCACGTGCGAATCGTCAACCGGGACCCCGCGAACAGCGTGCGCCGTCGCGAGTGACCGATCCCGCCGACGGTCACGTCCCTTTCCAGCCGTGGGCCCTCGCTCTGCAGCAGGAATTTCTGGCTCACTTTCCCAACCCCGTCAAGCCGCAATACATCGAGCCTTTGGCTCGTTGCGCACCCGGAGGCGTGCCGAAGTCGTTTATCTGGCACGGCTATGAGATTCGCCAGTATCCGGGATATGTTCTGTTTCTCTTTGACTCCGGCACTCGCATCGTTCATCTCGACGGCAAACCGCCCCTGCCGGAAAACATCAAGCTCTGGAATGCTGACTCGCGCGGTCGTTGGGAAGGCAACACGCTCATCGTGCGAGTGAGCAACAACAATGCGAAGGCGCGCTTCGGCCGCACCGGCGAGTTTGCGAGCGAGAATGTTCAGATCGAAGAGCGTTTCATCTTCGACAACGATGGCCAGCGTTACAACTACGTCGCCACTTTCACGGACCCGACGGTGTACACGCAGCCTTGGACGGCCACGATTCCCGCTCGCCGATACACCCTAAAACAAGAGCCTGATGAATGGCACTTTGCCGTGGCTCTTGCAAACGCACCGGGACGCGAGCCGCTGGCAGAGCGTTACGAGCGCATCTGTGTCGAGAACAACGGCGGATTCGGCAACGTAGCCGTCGCACCGAAGCAGTAACGGCGCATGTCCGCCATCCTCGCGCTCGCTGAGAAAATCGAGCAAACACCAATCGGCGCGGCCATTGCTGAATCGCGTTACGCCTTTCCGATCATCGAAGGCGTGCACTTGATCGGACTTGCGGTCTCGGTCGGTCTCATCTTTATCACGGACTTGAGACTGATCGGCCTGCTCTTCAGACAAGTGCCGGTCCAAGACATCCTGCGGCAGCTGCGACCGTTCGTGCTCGCAGGTTTTATGGCCGTGTTTGTTTCAGGCGGTCTCCTGTTCTGGGCGGAAGCCGCGACGGTGCTGGCAAGCCCGGCGTTCCCGTTCAAAATGGTTTTCATCGCATTCGCGGGCTGCAACGCTCTCTATTTCGAGCTGGTGATCGCACGGCGCGCAGATATGCAAGGCCCTGGTGACGTGCTGCCGCGAGCCGCAAAGTTAGCGGGATCCGCATCGCTGGTGCTGTGGTCGCTCGTGATCATTTTCGGCCGGCTCATTCCATACCTGCCGCGGTGGTCGTAATGAGCTCCGCCGACAGCATCCTCACGCAGCTCCAGACGAGCGCGCTGGGTCATGCCATCAGCAAATCTCATCATTTGGTCGGCGCGGGCCTGCAGATCGTGCATGTCGTCGCCTTTATGCTGCTGCTCGCCTCGCTGGTGCTGATCAGCCTGAGGCTGCTCGGTCTCGCATTCCGTCACCAGCCCTTGCAACACGTGGCGCGAGATGCCACGAGGCTCATCTGGTTGGGGCTTGCCTTGACGATTATTAGCGGCTCGTTGATGTTCATCGCAAGCCCCAAGCTCTATTTTCACAACTCCGCTTTCGCATTGAAAATGCTCTTGCTGCTCGCCGCCGTGTTTGTGCAACTGACGCTCGTCAGGAAAGTGGCACACAGCACCATGCCTCACGCGGTATTCACTCGTGCGAGTGTGTCCATCGCTTTACTGCTTTGGTTCGGCGTTGCATTCGCCGGCCGCATCATCGGGTTTATTTAATTCGTCGCTCGGGAGAAGCACGCATGGATCGCGCAAAACTCTTTCTGCTCGGAAGCAGCTTAATGCTCGGGGCTATATCGGCCCTTGCGCAGGAGTCGTCGTCACCGCGTGACAAAGAGGATCCACTGCAGGAAGTGCTAGTCACAGCGCGCAATCGCTCGGAGCGAGCACAGGAAGTTCCCATTCCGATCTCGGTACTGGGCGGCGACGTGCTCAGTCGCGATCGCGTATTCACAGTAGCGGAATTGACTCAGCGCGCACCGGGACTGACGGCCACCACCCCCAACGCTCGGCGCACAGGCGTGTCGATTCGCGGAATCGGCAAAACGAGCGGTAACGACAACATGGAACCGGCTGTGGGCGTCATCGTCGATGACGTTTTCCTCGGCCACGTCGGCATGACCTATCAGGACTTTACTGATCTCGAGCGAGTCGAAATCCTTCGTGGACCGCAGGGCACGCTGCTCGGCAAGAACACATCGATGGGCGCCATCAAATACACCAGCCGCGCGCCCGGTTTCACGCCGGAAAGTATTTTCGAAGTGGAAGGCGGCGTGAATCGTAACTCGATCAAGGGACGCGGCTCGCACTCAGATGGCGTCGTCAACGATGTGCTGGCGTACAGGGCCTCAGCATTTATCGACCAACAGGAAGGCGATCTCGCCAACATCAACACGAGCGGGGGTCGCTGGCACGAGCGGGACCGGTATGGCGGGCGACTGCAGATGCTGCTCAAAGCGCGTGACGATCTATCCCTCAAGCTCAATCTGGATGGGGCCTTCTCGGACGAGAATAGCAATACCAAACCATTCATGGTCGATCCGCGCGCGCTTAATGATGGATCGCTGCGCACCACCACGTACAGCACGCGCCTGGCACGCGATTACTTCGGCGGATACACCCCGGTCATGGGTTCGTGGGACCAACTCGATTTGGACATGGCGCGGCCCTTAGTGACCCATAACTACGGCGCCGCCGCGGTCCTTGCTTGGAATCTCGGGGCCGCCGAGCTCACCTCGATCAGCGCTGCACGCTGGTTTCATTTCGATGCGGCGAACGATCAAGAGCAAACGCGCTTCGCCATTGCGCGCAGTGGCACACTGGTCGACACAAGGCAGCTCTCTCAGGAATTCCGTCTGACAGGAAATACCGCTGATAAGATCGACTATCAGACCGGTCTATATCTCTTCAGAATCGATACGGACACCACAAGCCGCAATACCTACGGCGCGGACGCCGGCGCTTTCTTCGCGACGGATTCTCAGTACCGCGCGCTGAACACACCACAAGGTCGTCAATTACTGCAAGCCTCACTGAGTGATGTCTTCTCGATCGTGAATCAGAAGCCGGTGTCCGATAGCGTAGCGGTGTTCAGCCAGGTGAACTGGCAGGCCACCGAACGAGCGCGCCTGACCTTGGGCCTGCGCGAAACATGGGAATGGAAGAAGAACGAGATCAGTCGCCAGTCGACGCTTCTCGACGGTTCCTCGCTTTTATCTACGGGCAATAGCGCCGCGGATGCCATCCGCACCGCTCAAACCGGAGCGAACCTTGGACCGTTCGAAGGCGTGAAGATTCGAGACAATGCGATCGCGTGGCTCGTCAATCCCAGCTATGAGCTTACGGACGACGTGCTGTTGTACTCATCCGCAAGCGCGGGCGAGAAATCGGGAGCCGTGGCGTTCGACAGTAACGGCCGGCCTGCCAACGTCGAGCCGGAAAAGACATTGAACTTTGAGGCCGGAATCAAGAGCTACTTGTGGGATAGACGCGCGACGCTGAATATTAACGTCTACTACACGAAGGTTCGTGACTATCAGAATGTCACGAGCGAGCCCGATCCCACGTCTCCAACCGGTTTCAGCTCACGCCTCGGCAACATTCCAGGATTGCGCGCACGGGGCACTGAGTTCGATGCGCTCGTCCACGTCACTGAGCGGCTGCAGGTGACCGCCGGCGGCGCATTCAATGATGCCGTTTATACGGACTGGTCCACAGCAACTTGTCCCCGTTCTTTTCCCTCTTCCGTCGTCGTGTGCAACAACACGGGCCGGCAGATTGTCGGCGCGCCGCGCTGGACTGCCATCGTGGGTCTTGATTACGAGCGACCCATCGCCTCCAGTTATTCGGCGCACTTCTTCGGCACTCACACGTACCGCACAAAGCATAATCTCGAGCAGCTCTTGTCCGAGTACGGCGAGCAAGCGGGATACTCCATTACCGATCTGGGCGCGGGCGTGACTCACGGCACTGAAAATGCTCGCTATGAGCTGAGCGTCGTTGCCAAGAACGCGTTCGATACTAAATACACCACCAGCGTCAATGATTTCAGCAACAGTGCGCCGGTGGGTTTCGATGGCATAGGTCCGCGCCGCTATCTCGGCGTGATACTTCATGTGACCTTCTGAGTGTGAACATGACATAGCGGCATCGATTGTCGTGTAGGACGGAAAAAATCGGTTCGGCATCGACACGTGTGCGAGCCGACTTTTTGAATACGAAGAAATACTAGCCTCTCTTGCCGCCTCTGACTTAGAGTGATACCGGTACCAAGGAGGGGGCTATGATTCGCCAAGCTCTGACCGGCAAGGATGCCGGCTCGTCCACTCTGTGTTTTTTGATGCTGATCGCTCTCGGCGCCGTCTCAACGACGGCGCAGGCCGCAAGCGCCGGCGTGGTCAACAACCTTGTCGTCAACGACACGGCCAATGCTGCCGACTGGTCCATTCAATACAGCCTGACGACGGGCGATCGATCGTTCGGCGATCGCAGCACCACATGGTCTGCCATCAATGATGCTTATTACGGTTGGCAGTTCATCCGCGCCGCTGCCGACTCGGCGAGTTATACCGGCAGCACACTTGCGAGCTTCAGCACGCTCACAAAGGCGCAAATCGAAGTCGCCTGGGACACGCGTTCCGCCGCTCCGGCATGGCTTCTCGCCAACTGGAGCGACACGGGCTTCGATCTGCTCAGCAGCGACAACATCACCTTTCGCGTATATAAACGGGACGTGAATGCGGGCGTGGCAGTCAACTTAGGTCCGGCTGCCGGCGCGTCGATGTACGGCATCATCGTCAAGGATACGAGCCCTATCGGGTTTGCAAGCCTGAATGCGCTCGGACAAAACGGAACGACAGGCGGCGCCGGTGGTGCGACAGTCACTGCGAGTACTTTGGCGGACCTAGTCCTTTACGCCACTTCCACGGACCCCCTCACCATTCGCGTTCAAGGCACCATCGACATGAGCCCAAACGGCTGGGGCTACAAGGTACCGGTCAAGTCTAATAAAACCATTCTCGGCCTCGGTATGAATGCAACGCTGCGATTCGGCGGCCTGCAGGTCTCCGACAACGAGAAGAATGTGATCATTCGAAACTTGACGATCCAAGACAGCTTTCAATCGTGGGACGGCAAGCTCGGGGACTGGGACGCCATCACCGTACAGAACGGCGCGCATCACGTGTGGATCGATCGCTGCACGCTCACTCACATGGAAGATGGCCTAGTGGATATCGTGAAGGGTGCGGATTACGTAACGGTGTCCAACGTCAAGTTCATCAATCACAACAAGACATTCGCGATTGGCACGGACGGTTACGACAATCATCCGAAAGTCACGGCCTATCACAATTACTTTGCGGGCACGAATCAGCGCAATCCGCTGAGCAACAACTCCCTGACGCACGTGCTCAACAATTACTACGAGGGCATAACCTCCTACGGTGCGAACAGCCGCCGCGAAGCGGATGTCTATGTAGAAGCAAACTACTACAGGAGCAGCGCCAACATCACGGACATCAGCGACGGCAACGAGGGAGACATCGTCTTCACGTCTGACAATGTCAAAGACAATGTCACGGGCCGCAATGAGATACGTGGTTCCGCGTTTACGCCCAGCAGCTACTACACGTACACCAAGGACAGCGCATCCACTTTGCCTGCGAGCGTCGTGAAGATGGCCGGCGCGGGAAAGATTCGCAAGTAAACCGGCCGGGCGCCGCACGGATGCGCCTCCCGGCTCTCATTGAGGGGAAACAGCAATGGAATGCAACCGTCTGGTCTTCGCAAGCCTATCAGCGGCGCTCTGGAGCCTCGGTTCAAGTACGGCCGTGACAGCCGCTGTACTGACAGACACGAACTTCAACAGCACCTCAGTCGGCAACGCACCTTCGACTTACACGGTCGCCGAGGGTGGAGGGACAGTCAGAATTGCAGCGTCGCCCAGCTCGGCAAATCGCAGCGTGTATCTAAATGACACGAGCACCACCACACTCGTGCAGATGAGTAAGACATTTGCCGCTCAAAGCGGCAAGGTGGAAGCCGAATTCAAATTCATGCAACCCGCGTTAGTGAACAACGCGAAGGTGTTCCGGTTACTGAGTGGCACCACGCCGGGAGTGTCTATCGAGACTATCAGCGGTGCACTGCAGTTCCGCACCGGTGCAAGCAGCTACATCAATATTCATAGCGGGTATCAGGCCAATCGTTGGTATGCGCTGCGCGTGGTGGCAGACGCCTCCACGGATACTGCAGATGTTTACATCGATGGCGTGAAGCGAGTTACCGCAGGCGCCTTTTACAACGCCGTGTCTTTGCTGGACGGCTTCGATTCGTTCACGCCGAACACCAGCGCAGGCTCGCACTACATCGATGATGTGGTTATCAAGTCTGTGACAACGGCGATACCTGGCGGCGCGTATGTCGTCGACTTCAACGGCAGCGGCAGTTACACGACAGTCACCGCTGCCATTGCAGCGATTCCCGCCAACAACACCACACCACGCGTCATCTATGTGAAGAACGGCACTTATAACGAAAAGCTCACCTTCCCCGCCGACAAGCAAAACATCACGCTGGTCGGCCAAAGCGTGACCGGCGCGATCTTGAGTTTTAACGACACGGCATCGACGGCGGGTGGTACCACGAACAGTGCCTCCACCTTTGTCCGCGGCAACGGCTTCTCGGCGAAGAATATTACGTTCCGCAATACGGCCGGGCAAACAGCGGGGCAGGCAGTTGCTCTCTATGTCAGCGCCGACCGAGCCGCTTTTTACAACGTTCGGGTACTCGGCTGGCAAGACACTTTGTATTCCACCGGTTCTGGGCGCCAGTATTTTCGGGATTCGTATATCGAAGGCAGCGTGGACTACATTTTCGGTTCAGCGACTGCGGTCTTCGAGAGCTGCGAGATCAAAAATCTTTCGGGCGGCTACGTCACCGCGGCTTCCACGGATCAGGCCACACCGTACGGCTATGTATTCATTAACAGCAGCCTGACTCGCGCCGGTTCATTAGATGACGCCGTGGATCTCGGTCGTCCCTGGCGGCCGTATAGCTCCGTCACTTATCTCAACAGTTGGATAGACACGCACATTCGCCCGGGCGGTTGGAACAACTGGGGCAACGCGGCCAACGAAGGGACGGCTCGCTATGCGGAGCACGGAAATACGGGGCCGGGTGCCAGCACCTCTGCTCGCGTAGGCTGGTCGCATGTACTCACGGCCTCTCAAGCAGCAGCGATCAACACTCAGTCCGTGCTAGTGGGTTCTGATGGATGGAATCCAGCTGGACTCGATCCGTGAGGACTGTCTCTCGCCCCCCTTAGAACTTGTAGCGCAACGCCATCCCGTAAGTGCGCGGATCGCCATACGCTTTGGTCGTGAGGCCAAACGTCGGATAGAGCTGCACACCGCCTACGCTGTATTCCTCATCAGTGATGTTCTTCACGTAGGCCAAGATGTCGAAGCCTGAGCCCATCACGCTCATCCAGTCGGCGCCCAAATCGAAGAGCCAGTACGCCTCCTGCCTCAACGCGGGACGCACGGCGAGCGGTGTTGCCTCAATGGCCAGAATGTTCTGCAGGTTATTAATCCAGACGCCGCTCCTGTACGAGCCATTGGCAGAGAACCGCAGTTCTTCTGTAGCGCCACCGAACGGCACCGCATACGACAGCAGCGCGCTACCCGCATGCTTGGGCGTGAAATGGAAGGGTGTACGAGACAGGTCTGCGCCGGTGGCCGGTTCGTCCCACTCCGAGTACTTCGGAGTCGTATAGGCGTAACTGATTTGCAGTGACAGATTCCGCATCGGTGAGATCGTCTGCTCAAGCTCTATGCCGAATACGTTGGCCTTGGCCGCGTTCTGAATGGCGGAGCCGGGAACGCCAATCGAATTCGTCACGGCAACGCCGCGTTGGATTTTGTCGTACCACTGTTGATACAGAGCGAGATTGCTGCGCATCCGCCAGTTTCCCACTAGCCAGTCCGCCTTGGTTCCGAGCTCCAAGTCGACCACGGTTTCGGGTTCGAAGGGTTTGTACTCGATGGGCTGGACCGCACGAAAATTGAAACCACCGGAGCGATAGCCGAGACGGCTCGCCGCATACAGCAGCATATTGTCCGTGGCCTTGTAATCCAGCGACACCGTTCCTGTCGGCTGAGAGAACGAATCCGAGAGCGAGACGGAGCACTGACTCAGCGGCAGGAAGCATTGGAGTGTCGATGAATCCCGGAGGCACGTTATTGACCGTTACGCCATTAGCCGCAACCTCCATCGCGAGCGCCTTGGTAAAAGCGATGACGCCACCTTTCGAGGCGGCGTAGGGAACCATGCGAGCGGCGCCGGACTGGGCGCTCGACGACGACACGTTGATGACGCGGCCCCAGCCAGCGGAGAGCATGTCCGGTAGAACAGCCTGTGTGCAGGTGAGCATGCTCTTGAGATTGACGGACATAATCCGATCCCAGAGCTCTTCTGTTACTTCAAGGAACGGCGTGAAATCAGTGACACCGGCATTGTTGACGAGGATGTGAACGGGCCCCAGCTCTGCATGCACACGCTCGAGCGCTGCATTGACGTTCGCGCGCTTTGAAACGTCCACACGGCTGGCGATTGCCCGCGCGCCCGCAGCGACGAGCTCAGCAGCTGCTCGCTGCGCGCCCGCCTCGTCGATGTCCCAAACCGCGACGGCTGCGCCATCGCGCGCAAGTCGCCGGGATGCCGCAAGCCCGATACCCGAAGCTCCGCCCGTTACGACTGCATTCTTTCCTGCTAACGACATCCTGCCCCCCTCGCCCACAGTGCCCCTCATCGGACGCACTGCGATTGCTCCAGAGCAGGCTAGAGGAATCGGCCGTTACAAGTCAACATCGTTGTTCACTAACCATTCTATGCGCAGCGTTGCGCCCGGACAGCGCCCGGCTTCAACGAGACCGGTCCGGGAGCCTGGCGGGTACAGCGTTATAGCGCCTCGACAATGGTCACATTCGCAATGCCACCGCCCTCGCACATTGCCTGCAAGCCATAACGCTTGCTGCGCGCATGCAAGGCATGGACTAACGTTGCCATGAGTTTGGCGCCGGAGGCGCCCAGCGGATGGCCCAGCGCGATGGCGCCCCCGTTGACGTTGATGCGTTCGGGGTCGGCCTCAATGGCCGTCAACCAGGCCAGCGGCACGGATGCAAAGGCCTCGTTGATCTCATATAAATCGATGTCGGCAATTCGCAAGCCACTGCGCTCCAACGCGCGCCGCGTTGCTGGAATCGGCTCCTCCAGCATGATCACTGGATCGCCTGCCGTGACGGTGAGGTTGTGAATGCGAGCAAGCGGTTGCAGGCCGTGGGTCTTCAAGCCGCGCTCATTCACCACCAGCACAGCCGCAGCGCCATCGCAGATCTGACTGGAATTCGCGGCGGTCAATACACCGGGTTCCTGCAGCAGCTTCACCGAGCCGATCGCTTCCATGCTGGTATCGAAGCGCACGCCCTCATCTATCGTGTGCTCGCCATCGGCAATCTTCAGCGGCACAATCTCTTTTTGAAACGCACCGGCGCGAACGGCCGCGGCCGCGCGCTGATGACTGCGCAAGGCATAGGCATCGAGCTGCTCGCGGCTGAAGCCATACTTGTCGGCAAGCATCTGCGCGCCCGTGAACTGGCTGAACTGCTTGACGCCGTAACGCTGAAGGATTCTCTCGCTCCATGGCGTTCCGAGCCCTGCTTTCAGCGCCAATGCCGTTGGCGAACCGATCGGAACACGGCTCATGCTCTCGACGCCTGCGGCAATCACCACGTCTTGCGTGCCGGACATCACGGCCTGCGCGGCAAAATGCACAGCCTGTTGTGATGAGCCGCACTGACGATCAATCGAAACCGCCGGCACACTATCCGGCAACTTAGAGGCCAACACCGCATTGCGAGCGATGTGAAAACTCTGCTCGCCCACTTGGCTCACACAGCCGAGAATCACGTCCTCGATTGCGCGCGGATCGATGCGAGTGCGATCCACGAGCGCGTTGAGCACCTCGCCTGCCATGTCCGCCGGGTGCCAACTTGCGAGCTTGCCGTTACGGCGCCCGCCCGCCGTACGGACTGCCTCTACGATGTATGCTTCGTCCATAGTGCTTCTCAGACTGTCCGTTGATTGAAATCGGGTTTGCGCCTGGGGAGGAATGCAGCGATATCTTCGCACCCATATGCCGTGCGGCTCAAATCTGCAAGCGCGGCCTCCATGAAGTCGCGAGCGAGCGGCAGGTTGATGGCGTTTCCTACTTCAGGGCGGTTCAACTTGAGAGTAGCGATCGGCCCCGCGCGTTCGAACAGCAATGACGATGTTGTATTCAATGCCCTACTCATAGATAAGATCTTCATGATGAACGCAACCACCGAACCACGCCGCGTCACGGGCCCGCTGCAAGGCGTGCGCGTGCTGGAGCTCGCCGGCCTAGGCCCGGCGCCTTTTTGCGGCATGTTGCTTTCCGACCTGGGCGCACAAGTCGTGCGGATCACGCGGCCTGGCGGTCCGAGCCAAAACTTTGAGACGGTGCTCAATCGCGGCCGCCTCTCGCTGAGCCTGGATCTGAAACAAGCCTTCGCCATCGAGGTGTGTCGCGCTTTGGCCCAGAGCGCCGATATTCTCATCGAGGGCTTCCGGCCCGGCGTCATGGAACATCTCGGACTCGGGCCAGACACGCTGCTCCATGACAACGCGAAGTTGGTTTATGGGCGGATGACAGGCTGGGGCCAGAGCGGGCCGAATGCACACACGGCGGGCCACGATATCAACTACATCGCCATTTCCGGTGCGCTGCACGCCATTGGCGAATCGGAGAAGCCGACACCGCCGCTCAATCTGGTCGGTGATTTTGGCGGCGGCGCGTTGTATCTCGCCATGGGCGTGCTCGCGGCGCTGTTGAGTGCGCGAGCCACTGGTCGTGGTCAGGTCATCGACTGCGCGATGACCGATGGCGCCGCTTCGCTGATGAGCATGATGTTCGGCCTTAAGGCGCAGGCCGAATGGCGCGAGCAAAGGCAGGCTAACCTGCTGGATGGCGGCGCTCCTTTTTACGATACCTATCGCTGTGCGGACGACAAGTGGATCTGCGTCGGTGCGCTCGAGCCACAATTCTTCGCGCGGTTGCTCGATAAGCTGCAAATCCCGGCAGCCGAGTTTCCCGATCACTGCGACCGAGACCGCTGGCCCGCCATGCGCGCAAGATTCGAACGAATATTTCAGAGCAAGACGCAAGCGCAGTGGTGCGAGCTGCTGGAAAACACCGACGCCTGCTTCGCACCGGTGTTGCCGATGAGTGATGCAGTTAAGCATCCGCATAACATGGCTCGCGAAACATTCGTTCGCCATTCCGGAATCGTTCAACCCGCGCCCGCTCCACGTTTCTCACTGACACCGACTTCGATTCAGGACAGTGCGCAAGTCGATGTGGCAACGCTGCGCGCGTGGCGGTTGCCGGAGAACCTCATCGACCAACTCATGTCGCGCGCGCGAAGTTAAGAAAGCCGCCAAGCCCGCAACGGCACACGCTAAAGCCGCGGGGTTTATGAGTCAACGCAGCTGTTCATTACCGACCGTTGATCGCACGCGACAGCAGAATGGCCTGATACGCCAAAGCGCTGCGGACATGCGGCAAATCAACATCATCGTTGACTAGCTGCTGAAGTGTCGGCTAGCTTGGGTGAAAATGCGTGCGAGCGGTGCGGTCTGCTCGCTCTCAGTCGCCGAAATCCGCAGGAGAGCATCGATGTTCAGAGCAGTCTTGATCGACAAGCGAGAAGGAGCTCAGTCCGTGCGGCTGACCGATCTCGATGACGTCGATCTGCCGGAAGGGTCCGTTACCGTACGCGTCGAATACTCCACGCTCAACTACAAAGATGGGCTTGCAATCACAGGCAAGTCACCGGTAGTGCGGAAGTTTCCAATGGTGCCGGGCATCGATTTCGCGGGCGTAGTCGAAGCATCCTCAAGCGCGGATTGGCGGCCAGGGGATCGTGTGTTGTTGAATGGTTGGGGCGTCGGCGAAGCGCACTGGGGTGGCTTCGCGCAGAAGGCGCGCGTGAAGGCCGAATGGCTGCAACGCGTGCCGGAGAACTTCACCAATCAACAAGCGATGGCTATCGGCACTGCCGGGTACACCGCCAGCTTGTGTGTAGACGCGCTTGTCGCCCGAGGGCTCACGCCGGAACGAGGCGAAGTTTTGGTCACCGGTGCTTCCGGTGGCGTCGGCAGCATCGCGATCGCCCTACTCGCTCGCGCGGGATTCAACATTGCCGCAGCCACGGGTAAGGCGCACGAAGCTGATTACCTCAAGGGACTTGGCGCCCGTCAAATCATCGATCGCAACGAGCTCGCGCAGCAACTCGGCAAGCCTTTGCAGAAAGAACGCTGGGCCGCCGTAATCGACTCAGTAGGCAGCAATACGCTCGCTAATGCATGCGCTCAAACGCGCTATCGAGGCCTGATTGCAGCATGTGGGCTCGCACAGGGAATGGATTTTCCCACGACCGTGGCACCGTTCATTCTCAGGGGTATAACGCTCATCGGTATCGATAGCGTGATGGCACCTCGGGAGCTGCGCCAGCCCGCATGGGAACGCCTCGCACGGGATCTGGATAGTGCCGCACTCAGCCGCGTGAGCAAAGTGATAAGCCTGGAAAAAACCCTAGGCGCGGCGGAAGACATCGTGGCCGGAAGAATCCGCGGGCGCGTGGTCGTCGATGTCAATCAATGACCTCACGAGCTCTATGAACGACGCCCAGTGCAGCTCAAGGCGCACTTTACCGAACTGGTAGGCGTGGAAATCCCGCGGCGGCCGGACGAGAAGTTCGAAGACCTTGCGCATTTCGTGCGCGGAGCACAGGGACGCGTGCTGCTCGAAAACGGCAATCTTGACGCGGGCTCGTCTGGGCACTTCATCACATGCTGCCTCGTAAGCTCATTGCACAAAGAGTAGTCTCGATGCGAGAGCAGCTGACTGACCCCAAGCTCAATCTCAAAGCGCTGTTGCCCACAGCGGGAGTCTGGACATGAATCTTTCAGGTAGGAAGATTGCCATTACCGGTGCGTTCGGCGCGCTCGGCACGGCGGTAGCGCTCAGTGTGCGCTCGGCGGGCGCTAGCGTTGCGTGCATCGATTTCGCGCCCCCCTCCAAAGCATCTTCCGGCTTATCAGACTGTGTGCTGCTGGGCGATGTCGATCTGAGTTTGCCCGCGGCGGCTGCAACGGCAATGGCCTCGGCAGCCGAAAGACTCGGAGGCCTCGATGGCCTGGTTAACATCGCGGGCGGATTCCGGTGGGAGAAAATCGAGGGCGGCGATACCGCCACTTGGGATCTGCTCTACAACATGAATGTGCGCACGGCAGTTAATGCAACCCGTGCAGCCTTACCGCTGTTGAAGCGTATTAACGGGAGAGTGGTGAACATCAGCGCTGCCGGCGCCACTAAAGCAGCCACGGGTATGGGGGCGTACGCGGCTTCCAAAGCCGCCGTTGCAAAGCTCACTGAAGCATTGGCCGATGAGCTCAAGACCAGCGGTGCAACGGTGAATGCGGTGTTGCCCAGCATCATCGACACGCCGACTAATCGCGCAGACCTGCCGAATGCTGACTTCGGGCGCTGGGTCAAAGCCGAACAGGTTGCGGATCTTATCGTGTTCCTCTTGTCGGACCGTGCCAGCGCGATCACGGGTGCTCTGATTCCAATAACCGGGCGCGTGTAGGGGTACACGATCGCACCGGAGATTTGAACCGTTGGAGAATGCCACCAAAGGTGCGATCAGCCTGAATGACTTGATGATCGGGCGGTGCATGTGACTCAACCCGAGCGGCACTCTAGCGCTGGATAACGCAATTCCCACGCGCGGCCTCTAGGAAATCAGCGGCGGAGCAATACCGAAATTCTTACGCAGCACGCTACCTTCGTCCCACACCCCGTCCGCTCACGTGCGCCGTTTCAGCTCTTTGTTAATCCGCGCGTCCAGCTCGGAATACTTCTCGGGCCGAAGCGTGCCATGCAGGCAAAGCCGCAGCACCTCGCGGTTGAAACGCTGGGCCATCTCCTGGCGCTCTTTGGCAGTGCGGGCGTGCGCGCGAGCCCACACCGGCCATAGAAACGAGCCGGCCAGGATAAGCACCGAGAACACTTCCACATCGATGCCGGGCTGCGCGAGCCCGGTCTTGGCAAAGCGCGCCAAGTTTGATTCGTACTGCCGCCAGAAAGGGTCGTTCGAAGGACGCTGCGAGCTCAGCACTTCGAACAGCCAAATGCGTCCGAGCTCTGGATTTTCCATGGCGAACTCGGCCAGATGCTCACTCACCCCGTCGACACGGATTTTCTCCACCACCTGGTTGCGAGCAATCTCGGGGTCGCCAAACACCGCTCGATACAGCTTCTCGCTGACCCAAGCCGCTGTAGCTTCGATCAGCTGCTCGCGGGTTTGAAAGTGTTGATAAGCCGTGCCGCGATTGACCCCCGCCTTTTGCGCAACTTGGGCAACACTCAGGCCTTCCTTTCCGTCCTGAGCCAACACCTCTCGCGCAGCTCCCAGGATCGCTTCGCGCGTGCCTTCCGGGTCGCGTCTCTTCCGAGCTCGTTTCGGCGTGGTCGAGCTTTTGAGTCGTTCTGTCATGTTGTCGCGCGCAAGCACCTCTAACTCCAGCGAAATATGATAGTCGAAATGCTTCGATCATGGCCACCAGCGTTGATTATTGCGGTTACCGGCAGTCAGGCGCTAACAACGATGTTGATTACTACACTGTGAGGGCGGCGCACGGCTGTCTCGAGCTGCATCGGCCGGCACTGGGATTGCGGGCGATGCCCGCAGCCACGCTCTTAGCCGAGCATAGCGATGATTTGAGGGAGATCAACGGTTGAGCGGATGCCAGGCGGCGCCGCACAAACAAACGGGATGGCGTTGACGGCGCGATGGGCCGTTAAACCGGGAGCCACGGCACCCCAGCGCTCGAGTGGAACCGGAAAACGAATATCGACATCAAGCGGCGTATCCCCGTCCACCGTGACGTGCCAACCCGTCTCGCGCAAATTCCACATCGGATCCAAATCCGTCGTGCAATACCAGTTGGCGCAAAACCGCATGAGCGGCGATCCGCCGCGCATCCCTATCACGGTCATGCGCTGCGCGGCCACCGTGCCGGCTTGCAGAGTACCCGCGGCAATGCGAACGGTATTGCGAGCGACCGCCGTCTCGCCGCGCGCTTCCACTGAGTCGAGTGGCAACGACAGTGCCTGCGCGACGAGCTGCAGCGACGGTCCAAAGCTTGCGCGGATATGAGCGATCCGCCCCTCATCAAACGCGGCGGGTGGCCTGCCAAAGCCCATCACGCCGAAAAGCAAGTCAGGCGAGTTGCGTTGAGAGAGATCCGCGGACTCATCGATCGCAAGGCTGTACAGGCTCCGTTGAATCGACGTAAGCACCAAAGGAACCGCTTCAGTAATGAAGCCGGGGCTGCTGCCGGTGCTGTGAATGGAAGTGCCACCTTGGTGACAGGCCGCTTCGACCCGCGCGCGCCAGGCAGGATCCAGTGTCGCGGGATTACAGAACTCGCCGCGCGTCGTCACGATATTTGAGCCTGAGGCGAGCAGTCGACACACGTCGTCGATATTGCATCCCTGCTGCATGTACAGAATGCAGTCCGCGCCCAGGGCAATGATCTCATCGATGTTCTGTGTGGCCGTGATCCCGACCGGGCTACGCCCGCAGAGCTCTCCTGCGTCACGCCCGGCTTTTTCATCGGAGTGGACGTAAAGCCCGACCAGACTCAGGTGTGGATGATCGAGCACCGCTTGGAGCGCACGCGTTCCGATATTGCCTGTAGCCCATTGCACGACACGGTAGCGCCGCGGAGAAGGAGTTTGCTGTGTCATCACGATCCTCAGCAGCCCGAACGGTTCTATTTTCCGGTGATTCGCGTCAGGCCTTTCGCAAGCGAGCAGGAATGAGTAAAAGCCACACCTTTTTCCGAATGGGTCGAAAGCGCCACAGGCGACTTTCTGCAAGACAAACTAGTCCGCCGCTCGCTCGCGCAGGGCAAGCAGTTTTTTCTCCGCATCCTTGCTCCGCAAAGCAGACCGTCGCAATCAAAGTCCACTTCGCGCGCGTCAGGCCATCCCGCTCGACGCTCTGATCGAAGCGCTGCCAGAGCTGGCGGGCAATCACCGACAGTTTCAATGCAACGGCCCGCTTGCGATTGGTCGGCTGCGCCGGTGGGGCGATAGCGCAAGGCTCGTCCTTTCTCTGCTTTTTTTTCGCGGCTGCGTTTTTCACATGCGTTCGATGATGATTGCGGGCGCCATGCCGCCCGCGGTGCACATGGTGATGAGGCCGCGCCGCAAATCGCGCCGCTCCAACTCGTCCAGCACGGTGCCGATAAGGACGGCTCCGGTCGCGCCGATTGGATGGCCGAGCGCAATCGCGCCGCCATTTACATTGACTTTCTCGCGATCGAGCCGCAGATCACGGATGAACTTTTCCACGACGACAGCGAACGCCTCGTGT
>Ga0307515_10008505_pt1 | contig 19998 bp, 17 predicted proteins | sample 17_EM_MG_FD_194513 | JGI IMG/M metagenome (GOLD analysis project Ga0307515, IMG submission 194513) | Populus trichocarpa ectomycorrhiza microbial communities from riparian zone in the Pacific Northwest, United States - 17_EM | ecosystem: Host-associated > Plants > Roots > Unclassified | place... | reverse complement strand
TATCTGTTAGTTTTTTAGATTCAAACATGTTTGTGTATGGTAGTATAACATGCTGGATAAAAAAAAGCATGTTTTAGAAGCAAAAAATACCTATTTCATGGGTTTGACAGTGCTAGGCAATAACTGGGTTTTTTTTTGGTTTCTAGGCATGTTCTTCGTGTTCTTGAAAAGAATATTGTCTTATCCCCATGTTTCAGATAATTTTTTATTCATTTCTTTGCACTAAACCCTTCGCCAACTTGATTAGTCAATAATCTAGGGTTTATTTGCACAAATAACAAGTTTTTAATGGATTTTAATCCTAGGGTTTTGATTTTGAACAGAAATCTATTTTGACAAAATCATAATGTTCAAGTGATAATTGAAGTGAATGAATGCTATATTATTGATCCCTGCATGATTTCCAACATGTATGTGCCTTTGTTTTGATCGTATCTAGTCTGATTTGGGTTTCACGTTGTTGGGTTGAGTTCGATGTTCTTTGTTTTTTTTTTCTTTTCTGTGTTTGATCTTGTTCAAGAATTTTTGAGTTTTATTGGTGTTTAATCTATTTTTTGGCTTTGGTTTGATTTTTGGGTCAAATGAGGAGTTTTAGTTCGATTTATGGTAAAAGAAAAATTTCAAGTCAACCTAGTCGGGTCAAAATTGGATCAAGAATTTAAGACCCTGTTTGGTTTGTTATGTTTTTGTTAAAGGTCTTTTTGGTTTAAAGGTGTGTTTGACAAACTCCTCTTAGATCTATTTTGATAGTTTTATTATAAGGAGAAATGAGTTTTTTTTGTCAAACAAAGCCTAAAAAATAATATATATATTCTTGTATATGAATAAATTCTAAAATTTTCATGTATATTTTATTATTGTATATATAAAAATCTATTTCTGTTTGAAGTTTTCTACTTCTTCATCAATAAGTTATAATATTTGCTGGGCATTTGACCCATGATTTATTTAGAATATCTTTTATTGCTTCGCTTTTTGATCGAATAATTAGAAGATCTTTTCAACATCGTAAACTACATAAACTAATATTTGAAAAAAGGAATCTGATTTTTTTCAGAGATAACATATAATACACAGCACACCCGTGAATGATTGCATCACGAAAACAAATACAAGTACCATGCCAATGGTAAGAGAACCACAACAAATTCCAATCAAAACCATGTTCTTTACAATTCTTTCTTCTCTTTTGGCCAAGGATTCTTCACCCTTTTTCGTTTTGTCCCTTGTCTTATTATGATCCTTGTCATTCACCACTTTGTCTTCCATAAATTAATAGTGCCATAGGCCCTTTATCATTATCAAGATTGATTGTAGCATAGAGCAATCAAAAAGAAAAGAGAGAATTATGGGTAAGTTACAGTGTTTTTTGTTCATAATCACATTGCTTCAAGTTTCAAAACTTGTCATTTCAGAACGTGATCAAGTCACTACACCTCCATTACCAATCCTACCATTACCATCATTTTCTCAATTGAAATGGCAAGAAAGGGAACTCATTGTGTTTCTTCACTTTGGTGTCAACACATTCACTGATTCTGAATGGGGCACTGGTCATGAAAACCCTGCTATTTTCAATCCTGTTGGCCTTAATGCTAACCAATGGGTAAAAGTGGCAGCAGAAGCTGGATTTTCTCTCATGATATTAACTGCAAAGCACCATGATGGATTCTGCTTGTGGCCTAGTAAATACACTGGCCATTCCGTGGAAAGCAGTCCATGGAAAAACGGGCATGGAGATGTTGTCCAAGAACTTGTCAATGCAGCCAAGAATCATGGTGGGATTGACGTGGGACTGTATCTTTCTCCATGGGATAGGCATGACAAAAGATATGGTAATGATTTGGAGTACAATGGATACTACATGGCTCAATTGCAAGAACTTCTTAACAAGTAAGTTTAAGAATTACTAAAAAAATTCAGTGTCTACTTTTTCTTTCTTTTTTTATTGTTAGTTCCACTACATAGAACTAACAATGTTTTTATTAACATTTTGATTAGGTATGGGAGTATTAGAGAGATATGGTTTGATGGTGCAAAAGGTTCAAATGCACCAAACATGTCATATTATTTCTCAGATTGGTTTTCAATGGTGAAAGAGTTGCAAGCTTCTATCAACATATTTTCCGACGCCGGCCCGGACGTTAGATGGGTTGGAAATGAAAATGGTTTTGCCGGAGATTCTTGTTGGTCCACCATCAATAGGACCTCACTCTCAATCGGAAATGGAAGCATTGTTGAGTAAGTAATTTTGATTTTCTAGCAACCACACACACACCTCAATTTTCTCTGCTTAAAAACTTTTAATTATATGATTTGGTTGCCGTATGTGAATAAAAAACATACTTGAATAAAAAGCTTTTGTTCTCAATGTATAGTTTCACAGCGTCAGTATGTTTTTGCCAATCACATGAATATTTGATTTTCATTGGGCAGTTATCTTAACACCGGAGACCCAGAGGGGACAGATTGGCTGCCAGCAGAATGTGATGTTTCAATCCGAAGAGGATGGTTTTGGCACAAGTCAGAATCACCGAAGAAGTTAAGCATGTTACTTGACATATATTACAAATCGGTCGGACGAAACTGTGTCCTATTATTCAATGTGCCCCCAAATTCAACAGGCCTTGTGTCTGAGGATGATGCACAAAGATTGAGGGAGTTTAGAGGTGCAATTGACACAATATTTTCTACAAATTTAGCTGACAAGTGTCTTACAAAAGCTAGCAGCCAAAGAGGGGACCAGGATAGCGATTTCGGGCCCCAAAATGTGCTAGATAGTGACCATTTGTGGACTTATTGGGCACCAAAAGATGAAGAGTTCAAAGATAATTGGATTGAGATCAAATGCATCGATGAATTAAGATTTAATGTAATTAGAATCCAAGAGGCAATTGGTCTTGGTCAAAGGATCAAACAACATGAAGTTTATGTGGATGGTAAGAAGGTTGCTAAAGGTACGACAGTAGGGCACAAGAGGCTTCATAGGATTGAAGAGGGAGTTGTTAAGGGTCGGACTGTGAGGATTCAGATTCTCAAATCAAGAGCAGTGCCATTGATCTCTTCTGTTGGTTTGCATTACGACCCTTTTTGGCACCCAGATAATTAAGATGTGATTTCATATATCTTGCTATGTATGAAAACTACAAGTCACGAAGTACAATACTAAAAGCCAAAAAAAGGCATATAAAGGTAAATGAAATTTGCTCTATCTCATCACATGGTAGAAAAAATGTTGTTTCCTCGTTATATTTGTGTGTTGTGATTGAAATATTGTCATTAATGATTTTTAGAAACAAATTGCGTTTTGATAAAGAAGAAAGAGTGAAACTCTTGAAGTTAACAAGGGACCAAAGGACTGAATTATAGGACTTCTAAATTAATGTCGGAAGCGGTCAATTTCTTGTATCAATTAGTTGTTCTCAATAAAGTAATGTCGGAAGTGGTCAATTTCTTTTATCAGTCAGTGTATATTTTGAACTCTCCAAGCTAACAGCTTCATTAATCTTCATCGAGCAGTTATCTAAAAATTGGTGATCCAAAAGGGACAGATTGGCTGCCAGCAGAATTTTGATGTTTCAATCCGAGAACGATGGTTTTGGCTCAAATCAGAATCACCAAAGACGTTAAACATGTTACTTGGCATATATTACAAATCGGTCGGACGAAATTGTGTGCTATTATTAAAAGGGATCTTGTCGTGTTTGTTTGAGACTAGGATTTACACTTTCATTGTGCCTTAGGTTGTGCTTTCCTTTTGGTTTCACTAGAATTCAGATTTTTCTTGTTCTTTTTTAGTTTGCAGACAAGGCCTTTTCTTTTAGTTTGTCTGTCGTTATCTTAGTGCATGTGATGGACTTTTGTTGGACGGTATTTTCGGATTTTCCTTTCTATTGTTTCTTAGATGGTGACATGTCAGTTCCTGAGAGTCATTGTGACCAAAAATTTTCTTCGGGGTGAGTTCTAAGTTAGTTTCTTTTACTTTCAAGTATGTTCGTTACTCTTTGGCCATCGATTGCTGCATCATCAATTTAGTCATCTTTTTTTCTTCATTGTCTCTTATGTTATCTCTGTTTAGCTAGTTTTCTGATATATTTTTTTTGGGCGTTACTTCATTTGCTCCCACTAAGGTTAGCTGATGTTTATACTGGCCTTTTGCTTGAACATTTTGAACATTCCTGTCGCAATGTATTTCATGCACAATCTCTGCATTAATGTTTGTTCTTTCTGCAAGATTTAACTGGGGTGTAATGTTATTTTATGTTGGAATTTGCATCTGTTTCTTTTGTTGCTCTTGCAAGGTGCCCAACTTTATTTTTGCCTTTCCTTACGTTCCATCATGCTTTAAATTCTATATATTACTCTCTCGGCTTTGCTTTTCTGGTTTGTTCTTTTTTCCTCCCTTCATTGCATTTTCACTATAATTTGTGTAAACATCCCTACTTACAATTCTAAGACTTTTAAAAGTTTGAAAAAAATATATTGCATCAAACTCTAAATCCAAATTATATCATGCTGCGTGACGAGGTTTTGGATACAGGCTTTCAGGTCTCGGTGACTTGAAATTGGCAGGATTCCCTTAATGTATACGCTGGAAAATCGTCGGTAGAATATTCATTGGACTGCAAATCGATGATTGAAAAATGCATATTCATTAGACGATCAGTGATTATTACTGTTGACATTAAAGTGTTGTTCATTAATTTCTAATACCAAAATGATAGTGGTTAAGGAGGAGATATAGCTACTAATCGCACTTGATTTTGCTTGCAACTCGATCATATCATCTTGCTGCTACTCTTACTATCATTTGCACCCAGATTTCGACTTCTACATCGCCTGTCATGATTTTTGATTCCATGGCTAGGCTTTTATCTGAAGTCATCCACTGTATACCTTAACAAACATTAAACAACATTTGTCAGATAGAATAAGAAGTGTACCTAGCTATTCTGAAAAACATTTTACATCATTTTCCCAGTAAACTAGCTGCTGCATTTCCTTACTGAAGCAACTAGCACTTTATAAGGGCACCAAAGTTTTCCTTTGCTTGTTTTACAGTCTTTAACTCCAGGAATTGGATTAATTAGTACCTCCAAAAAGAGAAAAAAAAACCCATAAGATCTTCTCTTTTACTTCTTGACCCTTCTCGTGTTTTGTTATTGAAGCTATTACTATCACTTTTTCAAGGTTACTTTCGGCAAGTTCAACTGTCAAAAAAGCTCGAAGCTGTCTGCAGGGTTGAAACAGACAATGCTCAAAAACTAATAATTCCATGTTCATGGCCTTAATTTCTGAAGACAAAACATTTTAGTTGATCTTGTTATTCTTTCGTATTGTGCTTAGATCAACTTTTTGCTGAAAGAGTAATGTTGATGGGATTTTTAAACTTGATTTGGAGTTAGGTGATCATATATCTTTTGAGTAAACTAGATACACGTTGGATTATATTTTGTTTGAATATAAAAAAAATATTGAAATATTGCTAATGTTTTTTTTAATATAATTTTTTTTATATCATATAGAAGATGGTCCAATGTAACCTTGATACCTTGACGGTTTGAAAAAAAAACCCAAATAACAATTAAAAATATAATTTGACTAAAAAAAACTCAAGATAACATTTTTTTTAAAATAAAAAAAATTATTATGACGATAATATATTTAATCGACTCAGGTTAATCTGTCAAATTCACGATTTGGGTCATGAGACTACGATAAACTCATATAAAGCAGATCAAAACAAATCATGAAACTCAATTCTCAATTAACCTTATATTGAATAATAAAATTGAAAAAAATAAAAAATAAAAAATAAAAAACCTGAGTTAACCTGTCAAATTCACGATATGATTCATGAAACCATGATAATCTCATAAAAATTAAATCAAAATAAATTATGAATCCCTATTCCTAGGTCAAATCCATTATCTGGATCATATAAAGTAAATAAAAAAAATAACTCGGGTCAACCTGAATTATTTTGCCAAACCCGCGACTCGGGTTATGACACTAGAATAACCCCATATAAAGTAAATTGAAAAAAAATTAAGCATAATTCCTAACTAACCCATTGTTGAAGAATGAAATTGAAAAAAAAAATTCAATCTTAAAAAAGAACATAATAAAACGACTTAAATCAACTCACAAAACTTGTGATCGTAGCCATGAAACCGGAATAACCCAATATAATATAAAACGAAAATAAATCATAAAGCATAATTCTTGATCAACCTAATGTTATATAATGAAATTAAAAAAAATACTAATTAAAAATAATAAACAAAAACCCAAGTCAAACTGGGTTAACTCGTTAAACCCGCAATACAAGTTATGAGACTGAAATAACTATATAGAAAGCAAACAACAACAAATAATAAATCTCAATCACTTATAAATTAGGATAAAATTATATAAAAAAGCATAAATTAAAAATAAAAGATAAAAAAATCATTATGAAAAATAATATTTTATGAGGTGATGGTTAGTTTTTGTTAATTATAATAACCTTTTAAAACATCATAAGATGATCTAAGATTGGAAAAAAATTCCTCCACGTTTAAGAAAGTATTAGACTTTTTTTGCACCAAGAATACCCTTAGTTACAATTTAAAAAATATTTAAATAACTTTAAAAAATTAGAGAAAGTATAATAAATGCAAAATTGATAAGTTTTATTACATGAAAAATATTAATTTTACATTTTCTGCTTTCATTTTTAATAATATCTATCTAATTATTAAGTCAAAGACGATGAACATAAGCGATAAACACGAAGACATTGACAAAGCCCATGTGAACTGGGCCTAGGCTTTTAGAGATTAGTGGGCCATAATGTTTATTAGTTGCATCTTAAACCTTGTATGCAAGAAGGCCCATCAGCGGGAGTCATGCTCGTTGGAAAACCACGACACGGTCCTGGAATCCAAACAAGTTATTGGATTGCATTCCATCATAGCCGTGGCCCATACCTCTCACCCACCTGGTTTCTAGCAAAAATCAAAATTAATTCGGTGCTTTGTGCTGAGTCTGCTGACCATCAAACGCTCAAAATATTTCCACCGCCAGCTCTATAAAACCATAAACCCTAACTAGTTTTACTTCCTCTTTCTCCCACTGCTTCTGCACCGCCACTCTCACATTCTTGCGTAGCAGGAGAAAACAATAAAAACCCACAATCCCTAAAGCCCCAGTATAATAGAAAGCGAGAAAAAGATGCCTTCAATATCTCTTACTAACACCACCACCGCCACCAACTCTCCAGATTCCAAGAAAGAAAAGAAGATGAAGAAGAAAGTAGCTCTTGAATCCCAAGAAACTGACCCTTTGATGGTTTCAATCAAGAAAGAGAAGAAGAAAGAGAAGGAGAAAAAGAAGAGAAAAGCTGTAGAGTTTGATGATGAAGAAGAAGAGAGGAGTGAAACAAGCTCAGAGCTTTGCGAGCCTGTGAATTTGAAGAAGAAAAGCAAGAAAGCTAAGGTTGAGGAGGAGGAAGAGGAAGTTAAGGCTGAGGATCCTAATGCTGTGACGAGGTTTAGGATATCTGAACCGTTGAGGGAAGTATTGAAGAAGAGAGGGATTGAGGCTTTGTTCCCTATACAAGCTAGGACTTTTGAGGATATCCTTAATGGGGGTGATTTGGTTGGCCGTGCTAGAACTGGGCAGGTATGGTTTTTTGTGCTTGTTTATGGCTGAATTTGTTAGAAAAGATTGATTATTTTTTTTGTGCTTTATGCGATGGTATGGTGTTGTTAGATACAAATTGTGAAGTATGATATTGTGCTTATTTATTTGTGTAGTCTTGAAAAAATATGTTCATTTTGTACAGCTAAAGAGCTTATTTTAGGATCATGCAGAGTCAGACAAGTATGATTGTGAACTGTATTTCATGGATTTAGTGGTGAATGTGCTAAAATCATGGTGAATTTGTGAAAAGAAATCTATCAAATTATGTGCAATTTAGTGTTGGTGTGTTAGAAAATGATCAAACCGGTCAACTAGGGCTGTGTTTCATGGATTTGTAGTGGTTTTGTAGCTAAAGATTGAGTTTTGCAATAAAAGATTAAGAATTTATGCACTTGAGAGCTGGTTTTGTATGCTAGCTGGGGTTTTAATGGCTTGGATGCTACTATGAATTGACTAAAGAATGAATTTTGTGAAGGGTTTTCTATTATTTGATGAATGGGGTAAAATAGCTACGTGTGAAATGGTTTGAAATTGAGTGTTTATTATCTTAACTTGATTTTTCTGGTGCATGTGATTTTATGCTTCTTAAGCATAGTTATGTTCTCCAAGTCAGCAAGAAATGTTTTTTGATAATTTAGAAGGTTTTGACATCCTACAATTATGCAGGGTAAAACGCTGGCTTTTGTTTTGCCAATTTTGGAGTCCTTAGTAAATGGTCTTGCAAAAGCATCAAGGAAGACAGGCTATGGCAGACCACCTAGTGTTTTGGTTCTTTTACCTACCAGGGAATTGGCCACTCAGGTATAATAGAACACAGGGGATACATCTATTGGATGTTGACTTTTAAAGTGGTTCTTTTTACTCAGTGATATGTGTCCTTTTCAGGTGTTTGATGACTTTAAAGTTTATGGGGGCGCAATGGGCTTGGATTCTTGCTGTGTATATGGAGGAGCTTCATACCAGCCTCAAGAATTTGCCTTGAAGAGAGGGGTGGATGTAGTTGTGGGAACACCTGGCCGCATAAAGGTATCATTGTTTTAGGATGTTATATGGATTTTTTTTTCAGTGTTGGATTATTACAAGCATTTGAAATTCTTTGATTTAACATTTGTTTTTCTATTTCCATTAAACTTGGTATAGGATCACATAGAGAAGGGGAACATCGACTTAAGCTTATTGAAGTTTCGGGTCCTTGATGAGGCTGATGAAATGCTGAGGATGGGTTTTGTTGAAGATGTTGAACTTATTCTTGGTATGTATCTGCATGCAGGGAGACTTAGGACATGTTATTTTGACGTGTCTTGAAGTTCAGTTATTAATTCTGTAACCCCTATTATGTTTTTATGATCCAGAAAATCTCTAAAACCTTGTTCCTGGGGTGGTAATGGATGTTGGTGGCTAAACATGTTTTGATGTTGCTAATCAGATAGCTTTGCTGTTTCAAATTCCTATGAACTTGTTGCTGGAGTATATTTGATTATATTATAGATGCTTTTCTCTTAACACATTCTGATGTTTCTTGTGACTTTACTCTGCTGTTCTTGCTTAACTGATGCTAAGTGTTAAGTTATTGCTTTCTTTACTAGTGTATTGTATTTTGCAGGAAAAGTAAAGGATGTAAACAAAGTTCAAACACTTCTATTCAGTGCCACCTTGCCAGGCTGGGTGAAACAGGTATGTTCCTTACTTTATGAATAAGAGATATAAAGTTTGCTGTGTTATCACTTATATTTTTTGCCTTTCATTGCCAGATCTCTTCTAAGTTTCTCAAGCCAACCAAGAAAACTATTGATCTTGTTGGCAATGAGAAAATGAAAGCCAGTACCAATGTAAGGCATATTGTACTTCCCTGTTCTACTTCTGCCATACCTCAGGTTATTCCTGATATCATCCGTTGTTATGCCAGGTTGGGTTTTCATACAGTTTGTTTATTGGTGAATATTTTTTTTGGGGGTCTACTTCCACGGCAGCTACATCCAAATACATGGCAAAAGTAAATTTGTTGGGTGACTTTTTTTTTATATTTTAATTTCGTATACAAAACCCAGTATTCCACTCTTTCCAACCCTCTTGTTAATCTTCACTTCCACCCACAGACACCTTGTCAGAAAAAAAGCCAAATCCTTCTCTCTTGAGTTAACAGACAAGATGATATTCACTTTTGAGTTTTGAGGATGATCTGTTTGGGATGGCCGTGGATACAGAATTGGCTGCCGTGGAAATTGAGACACCTTCTTTTTCCATATTTTTTTTCATTCATCTTTACCTTTGGGATGATTTTATTTCAGTGGAGGCCGCACAATTATTTTCACAGAGAAAAGGGAATCTGCAAATGAACTTTCTGGATTATTGCCTGGAGCCCGGGCTTTACATGGGGAAATACAGCAGTCTCAGCGTGAGGTGAATTTTTGCATACAAGTGTTCCCTTGTATTATCTTCTGTTTTTCTATGAGCAGCATGTGTCTATTGTAACTTTTGTTCATCAATTGTTTTTGAAGTTCTCTCCGGCCATGTTTTGTATTAAGATATTTTTTTAGCATGGGAATGGACCCAAATATGTTCAGATCTTGGATGTCAATTATCTGTCCTCAGAACTCACCCCCCTTCAGTGCTCAAGGATTCCTTTTTTTTCCAAGAATGCCAGCTGTTGGCTTATAGTTTTGGCAGATGGTTTTTTGTGGCATACAGAAAGTCTTATGGAAAGAAAGCAACCTGATAAACATATTTTTGCATTAAAATAGTCAAGGATTTAACCATGTGTGAAGAAACTCCATGAAGAAACTTACCTTCTCTGTCAATCTCTTTCTTTCTTTCTTTCTCCTTGCTAATTTCTAATGTATGATATCTGCAGGTGACCCTTTCTGGGTTCAGGTCAGGCAAGTTCCTGACCTTGGTGGCTACAAACGTTGCTGCAAGGGGATTGGATATCAATGATGTACAGTTAATCATCCAGGTGTGTCTGTCTCTGCATGCTCGTGTTTGCAGGTGGACATTATGAAATTTAAAATTTGTATGTCAAATATACTTACTTTAAAATTTTGCTTTTTTTTAGTGTGAACCTCCAAATGATGTAGAAGCTTATATACATCGGTCTGGACGCACTGGACGGGCTGGTAAATATTTATATTTATGACTTCTATTTTTCGAATGTCTGGTTTTGATGTTGATGCTAAGAGAAGTAACTGCTTTATAGGCAATAGTGGTGTTGCTGTGATGCTCTATGATCCAAGAAGGTCAAATATATCTAAGATCCAAAGAGAATCTGGTGTGAAATTTGAACATATAACTGCCCCTAAAGCTGAGGATATTGCTAAAGCAGTTGGTGTGGAGGCTGCAGAAACAATAATTCAGGTTTCAGACAGGTATACATACTATGGTGGTGTTGATGAATACTTGACTTAACTCTTGTACCCTCAGATGCTAACATGTAGCAAACATTGCAGTGTAATTCCAGCATTCAAATCTGCAGCAGAGGATCTGTTGAATACCTCAGGTTTGTCAGCGGTAGAACTACTTGCAAAAGCACTTGCCAAGGCTACTGTAAGTTCTGTTTATCAATGCTGTTTTTCAGTTAGACATTGATATTTTTACTCTGGCTTATTGCCTTGAGCGGAAAACATGTAAATGCAGGGATATACTGAGATCAAGAGCAGGTCACTACTCTCTTCCATGGAGAACCATGTCACGTTACTTCTTGAATCTGGAAAACCCATCTACACCCCGTCGTAAGTCCTAAATGCTTTTTACTCAAGTTCTCTTTTCTTAAATTCAATCCTACATAATATAAGAGTATGAAATCTTAGACTTGTTTTGACTCAACTTCTATCAAGAGATTTTGATAATCTTTTAGAAAGGCGGTGGCCCAATGCGACATTGACATTGAGTCATCGTCAGTGAGCAGGACTTCAGCAGACCTTAATACCACTGCCGCTGCCTGTACTATTGATAGACTGTTTGCATGTGACTGAGGGAGAGATTTCCACTAATTGCTACTTTAAGGTGATAGCCCTATGATCTGGCATTTGTGATCCAGGACCAAAAATTCATACAAGTCGAATAAAGCTTCTAAAATTGATATCTATGCTGAAGGATTGTAGGTCTCAGAAGCCAATTCCTGATAACAGATCAATTGGCTGCTTGTCATTCAATAATTGTACACCCATTTCACTATAGGAGTTCTAAAAGTGAAGGATTTTTTCTTTGCGGCAAACTTTTCTTTCTTCCTATCTTGTCTACATGGAATAAGTTGACTGGTTATGAGAATTTCTGTACTTGGTAAAGACTGTAGAATATCTCTATATGAAGTACAGAATAGGTTCCATGAAATCAGTTGGTTGAATTCCTTATCTAAATTATTTGTCCCCTTTGATGCAGTTATCTGAATTGTCAAACTCTTTTGCCTGTTTCTTGAATTTTCTCAGATTTGCTTTTAGTGTATTGAGGAGAATCTTGCCTGAGGATAAGGTTGAGTCCGTGACGGGTATGACCCTTACAACTGATGGAAATGGTGCGGTTTTTGATGTAAAGAAAGAAGATGTTGATGCCTTTTTAGCTGGTAACATTCTATTTTATAGGTTAATCTTATCACTTCCTTAGCTTGGCAAGTACTTCATTGTAGAACATCGTTTTTTGCATGAAATCCGTGCTCTTGATTTCCTTCTATTTGCTTTTATATTTGGCTTGCATTGACCTTGAGCTGTGATTTGATGTCAGTGTTCATTATTCTTTTCTTCCTCGCTGTTGCAGCTCAGGAAAACGGTGCTGGTGTTAACATAGAGGTGGTAAAAACTTTGCCATCTCTGCAAGAAAGAGAACAACAAAGGGGTAGATTTGGTGGTGGTGGTCGTGGCAGAGGTGGTGGCAATAGGTTCTCAGGAGGCAGAGGTGGTGGATTCTCAGATCGAAGAAACAGCTCTGGTGGCTTTAAAGGCCGCAACAATGGGAACAAATGGTGAATGCTTTCAATTGCATCAGAAGTCCATGGATGTTGAGAGCGATCTTAATTTACAGTTACAAGCTGAAGAATTTTCTGATGATGAAGAAAATTTGAAAATACAGCTGGCTTGCCTAGGGAATTTACAATCTAGGTTGGCTGGACATAGATTTTTCCTGCAAGTGTATGATGTTAGGCTTGTTAATTTTTATTTTTCGCTTTGAGCCGTATTTATTTCATTTTCTGGGGATTTTTGTTGTCTTCCCCATGTTTGAATTTCACTGGAAATGTAAGATCAGGTGACAAGATCTAATTCGTTTAATTATTGAACAGTGCAAATCTATGAAAATAGCTCTTGAGCTGCGTTGAATTTAAAATTTACTTTTCTTATAGTTGCATTACGTGCAATAACCCTGTACATAATGTTGATATTACGAGGGTGATGAGGTTCAAGTGCATTACAATCTGTCAGCTAGCTTACCCTAGATAGCGAATGACATGGTATAGTGGATTATAATACTGTCAGCTAAAAATCAAAACTATGGGGCAATTTATACAAATGTTTATGTTTTTTGTTGCAAATATCGTAGCATCATTGGACACATGTAAACGATCAGATCTAGTTGCCACTACTAGCAACGAGCTCCACCGTTTCACTAATGTTTACAAGACTCCCTCGAATTTCCATAGAAGTCTACAACAGCCTAGTACACAACCCAACACAACGCAAAACAAAACAAACGACTCGCAGCATAAAAACACCGAACTTCCTGTGTTAATGAATCTTTAGCTGTAAAGTTTTGATCTTGATCGAGAAACATGGGTTGCTACAGGAAAGCAAAGCTAGCTCTTGATGCCTTAAAAAGCTACACTTTAAAGATTGTGACAAGACCTTCAGTTCAAGAATCAACTTTTTCAAGAATTTATCAAGACGTACGGATCTTTGAATTCTGCTTCAAAGGCAGTAAAGTTTTCTTGGTTCTCTAAAAGCTTCAATTTTTATCCAAGATACGGAATTGGTTCTCAAATGGGTGTTAATAGATTTCATTATAATCTTGGTAATGGTACTGGTGCAAAGAGATTTTATTATGCTGATAGCTATCATGTACAGCATTTTAAGCCTAGAGGGCCTAAACGGTGGTTTAGGAATCCAAGAACTGTTTTGATTGTTGTTTTGGTTGGTTCTGGTGCTTTTATTACTGTTTATTATGGTAACTTAGAGACTGTACCTTATCCAAAAAGAAAGCATTTTGTGCTTTTGTCTAAGCAAATGGAGAGAGATTGGTGAGACTCAATTTCAGCAAATAAAACCGGCTTTTAATTAAGGGGGAAGATATTGCCTGCACTAAACCCTGAAAGTGTTAGGGTACGTTTGATTGCACAAGATATTATTGAGGCTTTGCAAAGAGGGTTCAAGGGTGAGCAAGTTTGGAGTGATATGGGGTATGCATCGCCAGAGTGACTTAGCACAAGAGATGAGTGCTCATTGAGTGAGAGAGAAGGGAAAATTGAGGGGAAGTGGTATAAAGAAGATGAAATTCTTGATGATGATTGGATTTATCAAAGTAGAAAGAAAGAGTCGAAGGCAGATGTTTCACATTTGGATGGATTGAAGTTGGAGGTTTGCTAATGAGCCTGTTAATGCTTTTTGTATGCCAGGGTGTAAGATTGTTGTGTTTACTGGATTGCTCGATCATTTTAGAACTGATGCAGATAGCTACCATTATTGGGCATGAGGTATATCCACTCTATACATGTCTTTATTGTCAGTCTCAAATTGTAGTTTATAATGCTGGGTTTTTATAGTTTCTACTACTTTTAGTGTTGGGTTGAAGATGATTTTTTTTTGTTTTGTTGGATGCTTTTTTGTTGATTAGGTCGGGCATGTTGTGGCTCGACATGCAGCAGAAGGAATCATAGAGAATTTTTGGGTTGCCATTTTGCAACTCAATCTTTTCCAGTTTATCATGCCTGATTGCTCACGCAATGTCAGTTCTGTTTTTGAGGCTACCTTTCTCCCGAAGGTGTGCTTCTCTGGCAAATTGTTATTTGTATGTAGCTTGTAAGCTTAGTGTTCTGTAATGTTATGGCTGAAGTGGAGTGGAGCATCCTGAGTGAAGCGAACAACGGCATTTGTCTTTTTAGGATTTATTTTTTGTTTTGTTGCTAGTGATGATTCAGAGATTGGGGGTACGGGGGTAATACCCCACGGTATGGTAAAGAAATATTAGAAAAAATTATTAATTTATTGGATGAATAGAATTTCTTAAGCGATTAGGTTTTCTTGAGCAGTTTATGAATTACTATAAAGATATATATTTACTAAATTATTAATCTCTGTAAAATGCATGCAACACTTTCTGAAATCTCAAAGTATTGAGAGGATGGCAGAACACTAGTAGAACATACATGGGATCTTGTGAAGCCCTAGGTTTTTCTGATCCTGTGAAGATCAAACACACATTCTAGCTTGTCTCTTTCCTACCAATTTTAAGGTCCTAGCTGGTGATCCGGATGCCAGTCCTTGAGGATTATTTGTTGCTGGGAGGGCTTGTTTTCTTCTTTCTGTGCAATAGATCTACCCGCATGTGTCCCTCTCGTCACTTTCTAGGAGTCTATTTTTCATGAAACCACTTAGAAAAAAAAAAAAAAAACTTTTATGAAACAAACAAGACCTAAGAAAAAACATGAAATAAATTTGCTAAAGCAAACATTTTATCTTTTACCTTTTAAGTATGAATAAAATACCTCACGAACATTTTTACCTTTTAAGTTACTGTCTTCTTCAATACTCTCTTCTAACGCAGCAAGCCTGCCAAAAGCAACCAAGAGATGCCAACATATGGCAAAACTGAAAAGAATATGCCTAAAGCAAACCACAATCCCCCAAAGGCTGACTAGGGCTGTGCTGGCAGATTGGATGGTAGAGGCGGGACCTGACGGTCAGGGCAGAGCTGTGGTCGTTGAACTTCGGCTGGTGGCTAGTTTAACATCGGTTTGGTGTCTGGTGGAAGAAAATGAAGGTGACTAGTTTTGTGTTTTTGTAGGTCACGTTACTGCTGACCTTGATGCACAATTCTTAAAAAAAAAAAAACTGAAAGGAAAAGGGAATTTTTTTTAGAACAATAAAAAATCAAGCAAGGTGATGCGGGGTAAAAATTAAAGACGGATAAAATTAAAAATTAGAAGAAAAGGAGTTGAAAGGGAGAAAGAAAGAAGCTGAAGAAGAGATGAAAACTGGAGATCGGAAAAATCAAGAGTCTTGGATATGGTGTCCATCAATTGCCTAGGGAGGGAATTTTCGTAGATTATACGGAACTGTGTCTTGGATATGGTGTCCATCAATTATAAACAATTTTCGTAGATTATAAACAATTAAACTTATAACTCAATAAATAAATATTCAACAATAACTAAAACAAACAACTACTAGGAATTATCATAGATTATACGGAACTGTGTCTTGGATATGGTGCCCATCAATTGGCTTCAAGGTTATCATTTTGGATTCATATTCTAAGGCTGTAACATTTGTATAATTTTCTTGAAGGAGTAATGATATTATTAGTTCATTATGAATTGTTTATATTTTCCTCTAAATACAGGATGGTAGGAGTGCAGAGGAGGGTGGCGCCATTCTCCTAGTCCCTGATGACTTCAAATTGAAAAAAGGATAACATACATGGCTTATGCAATGGGAAGGATGACAAACATTCGGAAAAGACGATGCAGAGGAGTTTCGTCCAGAACGATGGCGTCAGGATGGAGTCCTTCGACCAGAAAGTCCTTTCAAATTTACTGCATTTCATTTCAGTAGCACTAACGCTTTCAGTTTCCTTGCTAGCAGTTACTTGATTTCTCTAATTTTCTTTATTTTTCTTTATCCGTTATTAGGCCGGCCCTAGCATTTGCCTAGGGAGGGAATTTTCTTATAGGTAAATGAAGATCTTGGCTGCTGTTCTCCTCTACTTCTTTAGGTTCAAACTTCGGGATGAGAAGAAGAAAGTCAAATATCGTACAATGTTTACACTTCACTTGGATAAAGGGCTACATTTCTATGCATTTCACAGGCTGTAAAACTCGAGTGTAAAGCGTGTGATAATGGCATCTTCTTTGCCTTCTATTTCCATTTCTTAACTGACAAATAGAACAAAAAGCTATGAGGCTGATGCCTGCCTACACAAATGTTGAGTACAAATTGTACAATGCTTATTGCAGCCTGTTGATGTTCATTGCTTCTCTATCAGAAGCATACATGTGTAAGGAGATTAATAACCTGACAGATTTTGGAAAGTACATTTCTAAATTTTAACGCTTGAACCTCACAAGGCGTCATTCTGGGAAGAGACAGTGCCGTCTTCAACATTCTTGAAACCACCCTCATCCTTGTTCTCTCCCGATGCCTTTGCTGTGTCATAGGAGGCATGTAATCCAAACAGCAAGTAGTATATCAACAAAATTCCAGTCCATACAGCAAATCTTTTAAATGATTGCACGTCTATTGATCCCAGAAGAAACATGTTGATGAGAATTGAAGCAGATGGTAGCCATGGCACCAACGGAACACCCCATAGTTTTGGATCCCTTGCTTGTGGGACAGAAATCTTGAGTGCTAAAGTAGCAAAGAACCATATCGGTATGGTGATCACATACCCAATCCAACTAGCTTGATCGGACGTACCCCAAATAAGAGCTGTTACAATTGAAGAAACAAGAATGGCCACAATGCACACAATGAGCTTGACGCGATTTACTGGTGTTGTCACACCACTAACATAGTAGCGGCGCACAAGAAGAGACACAGCCACAAGCATGAAGATAAACAGTGTGGAGATGGAAAGAAGGTTGGATAGAATATCAAGCTTGGTGAAAAAGGCAATGATAGCAGTTGCAGCAAGCATGACAACAGTGGCATTTACCGGGGTCCCAGTCTTTGCATTAACATGAGCTAACCATGGTGGCATCATGTGAGTCCGTGCAATATGTGTGAGATACCGCGCCTGCCCCACAGCAGAAACGAGCAAAACAGTTGTCATGCCTTTCAATGCACCAGCAGCAACAATGTACTTAGCCCAACCCCAACCTACAGACTCAAATGCTACTGAAAATGGGGCATCCACATCAATCATCTTGTATGGCACCATCAGGCACAAAGTTACTGCTAGCAAACAATATGCTAGTGTAGTTATTGCCATTGAGCCAACGAGACCGATCGGGATATCTCGAGCAGGATTCTTGGTTTCTTCTGCCATGGTCGAAACAGCATCAAATCCAACATAGGCAAAGAAAAGCACCGCTGAAGCCGTGAAAATACCATGGGCACCATTGGGAGCGAAATCAGCGTAATTTTTTGTGTCTGCTTTGGCAAGACCAGCAACAATGATGAAGAGGATCACTACAACATGGATGATGGAAGCAACATAATTGAAGCGTGACGAGCCCTTGGTACTAAGGACTGCAAGGATACAAATCACAACACCAACAAGAACAGCAATGGGATCAAGGTGGCCATAGTCATCAGGAAGGCTATGGGCTATGATACGGAAATCATCTGGTCTGTGGTTACAAAGAGTGGCAAAGTAGGATGTCCATGCCCTAGAAACAGCAGCACCACCAATGACATACTCAAGCAAGATGTTGCCAGCAGCAATGAAAGCCATGAAGTCGCCTAGCTCTACCCTCAAATAAGCAAAAGAACCACCTGAAAATTAAGGAAAACATCAACAATTCATCATCAAATATGATATTTATTTTGTTTTTAATTTTTGGAAGCTGATGATACCTAAAATTCATCATCAATATATATATATATATATATTGCCACCAATTTTTTTAGGAAAACGAACATTAATTCTAGAGGAAAAATCTGCCAGCTACTGGATAATAAGATTAGGTCAACCAAATTCTAAGAAATTGTATATGGATTGAAGTCCTATTAGTGTAATCTTAGGATTGGAGTGTAACAACGACTCCTAATAATAATTAATTTCGCAGCTATAATTGGCAAAGTGTGAGACAAGCATGTCCACAAAATTAGACCAGCTAAGGAGCCTTAAATATGCACAAAAAACATATATAGAAGAATACATACCTGCAACGGGGATTTCCACAGCAAATTCGGTGTAGCAGAAAACAGAAAGCATGGCAGAAACACCGGAAACAACGTAAGACAAGACGACGGCAGGACCAGCATGTTCTCTGGCCTCAAGTCCGGTGAGGACGAAAATGCCAGCACCAATGACAGCACCAATGCCGAACCATATGAGATCCCACCAAGTTAGGGTTTTCTTCATCTCATGCTCACTTCTGGCCTTGATCTCATGGATCTCCGTCGTGTCCTTGGATCGAGTCAGGAGCCTGTCTTTGAACCTCATGGGAGTTTCTTTAAGTGCTTGAAGATAATTTCCAAAGCTTTGGAATGATTCCTCCGGCAAGAAATCGTTCTTCGAGCAGCTGCATCCACATCCTCTCCTCCTCAGCCCTTCTTCTTGATGATCAATATGAATGTCGCCACCCCCCATTTTTGCAACTAATAAAATGAAACAAAGAATTCATAAACCAAACATTTACTTGTAATAATATCATATTAAAGAACAAATCCCATTTGTTTATCTAATAAAATCAAACAAAAGAATTCATTACCAAATAAAAACTACTAATATTATATATAAAAAAAAAGCACTGAGAAAGTTACTTTAAGAGGTAGAGAAGAGGAGCTGAGAATGTTTCTCTCTGTGAGGTGCAAGGCAAGAGCATATATATATATAGAGAGAGAGAGAGAGAGAGAGAAAATGGGATTCTGGGACATGGCTATATTGGTAGTGGCATTATTTATAGGTGGATGACCACAGCTAATTGGTGACTGTCAATTTCCAAAAACAGAAAAGAAATTCATTTTCTTTCTTGTTTAAGGAATGGAATCTGGACCACAAAGAAAAATAATAAATAAAGAAATAAATGGAATCTGAATGATCTTGCAAGAATCCGAGGAATTAGTGTAATTACCTTCTATATATATATGAGCAGAGTCTTGGATCACGAGAATTAGGGCGATATTTGCGATCTATACATTAAATCTCTCTCTCTCTCTCTCTCTCTAGCAAGGGAAGTTTTTAGACTTTGCCACCTAAAACGTTTTGCTCAAGTGAGAGCTCATGTTCACATCCATATCAAGAACCAGGGGTCCTCAAAGGCATGCTTCAATGGACATAACTCTCTCCACAACCGTCTTCGCTTTCTGGTGCAGCAAGGAGCAGATATCCCAACAGCTACACAACGAAAACCACTAGCTTTATGAGCACCGAACAAAACCCAACCATGCCCATACTCAATGTTTGCTACCTCAAATTTAGATTGGTTCCATAAAGACAATAAACCCC
>Ga0307515_10008504_pt1 | contig 19999 bp, 14 predicted proteins | sample 17_EM_MG_FD_194513 | JGI IMG/M metagenome (GOLD analysis project Ga0307515, IMG submission 194513) | Populus trichocarpa ectomycorrhiza microbial communities from riparian zone in the Pacific Northwest, United States - 17_EM | ecosystem: Host-associated > Plants > Roots > Unclassified | place... | reverse complement strand
ACTCTTTTTCGTCGTAGGGTGGACCAACTCTCCACTTTCAAATCATGGTGTGTCGTCCTAACACCAGTATTTGCCGCACACTAGCTTAACAGCACCCAACAAATCCCCAAAGTTCAACCAATCGTTTAACGCGTCTCGCCTCTGATCTCGTTGCGCTTGCCGTGGCTGCGTGGCTGCAAGGAAGGGATGAACTAAGCTCGTACACTGGGAGAATGGTGGTACTCCGTCCTACGCACGCCCATGCACAAGATCTACGCGTCAGACCTTAAACGCGCTCACAGCACCGCCATCCCACTCGTCGCGCCGCGCACGTCGCTCCAGGACCCAGACAAGGACCCGCTCTCCTGCCCGCCGATACACACTACGCCCCTGATCTGTGAGCAGCACTTTGGTATCGCCGAGGGAAAGCTCTGGTCTGCTGGGCCAGTATCGAAAAAGAAGCGGCAGCAGCAGCGTCGGGGTATATCGGCGCACAACGACGACGACAAGAGGCCACTGGACCCCAAGGATGAGGTCGAGGTGTACGAAGCGATACGAAGTCAGCACGATAGGGTTCACTAGTGGCGAGTCGCTTGACGATCTCGCGCTTCGGGCGGAAGGTGCAGTAGAGAGGCTCGTGTGGCCGCACCTGGACGACGCGATTGCAATCGCGCACCACCACTCAGATACCGGTGCCGGTACGAATACGAATGGGGTAGAGGCGGTCGAGGGTGGTCGACCACGGGAAAATGGAGAGGTCAACGGCGAAGTCGAAGGTGGACTCGGGTACCATGTCGTTATCGTCAGCCATGGCCTGTGTATCTCCGAGTTGGTCGCTGCCATACTCAGGCGGAGTGCGAATGCCGGAGCAACCACTGGAGTCCGATTCAAAGGACTTGTCAATACTGGCTGGACGCGAGTAGGCATTCGTCTCCTGGTGAGTGACCGCTGGTCATTCCTCATGCATTGCGACGAGTTCATCTGAAGGGGGGTTTCTCCACAGGAAAATGGTACATTGGATATTTCGGTCGTGGCGGTCAATCAGGCCCCTCACCTTAATAAAGTCGTGAGTGCTCACGAAAGACTTGGTCTATATATGTTATATGGCGTGGTGATTAACGTTTATCTTCCCCATTCGGACACAGAAACGACAAAGTGGAGGAATCGGCAGCGCCCCTAGTGATGACAAGCAACGAAGCATTAGAGAGTTTTTTGGAGGAAACTCCACTACCCCTGTTCCATGAGCGGTTGATACGCCTCCTTAGACCTATTTTTTAATCTTCGGGATCTTAGGATGCAATGGGAATAATCATATCTACATGGAGCCGAGAATGGAATGCACATCGGTGAATGGAAGGACTTCTCGCCAATGACACGGTCTTCATATATTGGTGAAGATACTTTGCTCAGATCTACTTAGTATGAGCCCATGCACCCTTCACCTCAGGCGACAGCATATATCCGCCCACGCAAAATACATTCCGCGAAATCGAATAAACCCATTGGCAGAGATAACAAACTTACTACGTTCTGAATTCCATACCTCCTCATATAGAGTTCGATATAAACTGTCACAGCATACGTGCTGGCATTTCCAAAGAAATATTCTTCGAGGCTTGATAGACCTGGGTTTGATCACACATCCGATTTAACTAGTACTGGAGCGGACACCCCGCAAAGACGGTCAAACTTGCCAAGCAGGATTTGCTTAATCTGGATTTTAGGAAAAACACGACTATGTGGAGTAGCTTGGATTAGTTTCGGTCGGTCCATCCTTCCCGATGATACACCAAAATGATATATTCATGGCTGCGTGGGACAAGGACATCCGACTTTGATCTCAACAATCAAATATACTTAAATGGTTCTTTCCATGTATCGTTCTATCTGTAGTCTCGTTGGCACATGTATATAATTTACAAATATTTCTTGTAAATTGTGCATGGCCGTAAACAATTGGAAATCCGGTTCTCTGGCTTAGACTTTACCGATTGTGGCAGAATGCGACGCTTGCGAAAGGTATCACCGCTAGACAAATAGAGTGCGCGTCACTACGTAAAACCCGCAAGGCATGTGGAAAAAGGATTCGGCAGATACAGTTCACCACGCGGGAAACTGGAACAGGACCGCTGAGCTCACAATGCGATATCTTGTCAAAAAAGACTGGATTTACCGTTTCTAGCTATTGGATGAGTGGACCAGCTACATATGTCAGTTGGGCCAGGCTCCTGGCGGAGTGGGAAATTCTGGAGACGTGCACCGATCGAAGCACAACAGGGGCACCGAATATATTCAATATCAGGTACTACATGCGTTTATTCGATGGTCCATATGGCGTTTTTCGGATCGTTCAATAGCCGTGTCTAACCCAATTACAACCTGTGCCGGCACCGAGGTGACTTGGGCCACCATCAAAGGCCTGAGACACTCTTCAAAGAGATAAAGGTGTGGACAGAGAATGATTGGAAAGCCGTCAAGAGGTTACCTCCCAAATATTGGGGAGTTAGTCTGGATCATGACCCCTCATACCACATTCAAGAGCCAGGTTTGCTCAATCTTCAACTATATCTCGCCTCTGCATAATGGATTGCCTATCTGCGACACTAAGGAAGGCGAAACTACAAGCGCAATTACCAAAGAGACACCAGTAAACCAAAATACAAGCACAGAGAGCAAGGAGAAAACCTAGGGTTATGTACTATTAAAAACCTGGGCCCAAGAGGTCCCAAACACAAAGTCATCAAAATCAAGAGTGACTGATCGAGTGTGCGATGTCGATGGGATTGTCAGGACAGCAGGTGAATGCAGGCCTGTACAACAATCTGGAGGTACCCAATATAGTAGACCATTCTTTGAATCTCTGACCCAACCATTCACATCTGGTTGTGCGCAAAAATCGGCATGGGCCTGGTCGTAAGAGAAGGATGGTCGGATAGGAGGATGTGAAAACAAGTCCCACACATGGATCGTGGCGTCCAAAGATCCAGAGACAATGTACTTCCCATCAGGAGAGCAAGCGATGGACATCACATCGTCGGCGTGCGCCATTAAAGGCTTTCCAATTACAGCACCGGTCTTGGCATCCCAGACTCGAATGGTTCTGTCAAAGGATGCAGATATAATGTGCTGCCCACTAGGAGAGTAAACAACAGACAGGATACCATCAGTGTGCCCCTCCAGGGGCTTGCCAACCCCGGCACCAGTATCAGCATCCCAGATCCGAATGGTCCGATCATCAGATCCAGAGATGATGTGCTGCCCATCAGGAGAATAAGCAATACAAATCACGTTGCCAGTGTGTCCCTTTAGAGGATAGCCAATGGCAGCACCAGTCCCGGCATCCCAGGTTCGAATGGTCTTATCTGTGGATCCAGAGATGACGTGCCGCCCATTAGGAGAGTATGCAATGCACGGCACACTGGACGTATGGCCCTTTAAAGGCTCGCCAATTGCGGTACCGGTCTCGGCATCCCATCTTCGAATGGTTCTGTCTACAGATCCAGAGATGATGTGCTGCCCATTGGGAGAGTAAGCAACGGATGTTACACTCCCAGTATGCCCCTCTAGAGGTCTCATTACTGCAGCACCAATCTCAGCGTCCCAGATTTGAATGGTCTTATCACGAGACCCAGAGATGATGCGTTGTCCATTGGGAGAGCAAGCAACGGACCACACGCGGTCAGTGTGCCCCTGTAGAGGCTTGCCAACTAGAGCACCAGTCTCGGCATCCCATATCCGAATACTCATGTCAGAGGATCCAGAGATGATGTGTCGTCCATCGGGAGAGTAAACCACAGACGTGACCCCATCGGTGTGCCACGCCACAGGGTTACCCAATGCAGCACCAGTCTTGGCATCCCAGGTTCGAATGGTGGTGTCACCGGATACCGAGATAATGTGCTCCCCATTGGTAGAATAGGCGACAGAGGTCACATCCCAGGTATGTCCCTGAAGAGGTGTACCAATTGCTGTGCCAGCTTCGGCATCCCAGATTCTAATGGTCTTGTCACGAGATCCGGAGATGATATACTGCCCATTCGGAGAGTAAGCAACAGTCCACACCGAATCTGTGTGCCCTAGAGGCCTGCCAATTGCAGCACCGGTCTTGGCATCCCAGATTCGAAGGGTTCTATCAGCGGATCCGGAGACGATATGCCGTCCATCGGGAGAGAATGTAACAAACCACACAGTGCCAGTGTGCCCCTTTAGAGGGCGGCCAACCACAGCACCAGTGTCGGCATCCCAGATTCGAATGGTGTTGTCACCGGATCCCGATATGATATGTTGCCCATTGGGAGAGTAAGCAATAGACCGCACAAATCCAGTGTGCCCCTTTAGAGGCGCGCCAATTGCTGCCCCAGTTTCAGCATCCCAGATTCGAATGGTCTCATCGCGAGATCCGGAGATGATATACCGCCCATTAGCAGAGTAAGCAACAGTGTACACTGAACCCGTATGCCCCTCCAGAGGCCTGCCAACTGGGGCACCAGTCTCCGCATCCCAGATCCGAATCGTCATATCATTGGATCCAGAGATGATGTGACGCCCATCGGGAGAGTAAGCAACGGATTGCACACGGTCAGTGTGACCATTCAGTGGGTGGCCGACTGTAGCACCGGTCTCGACATCCCAAATGCGTATCGTCTTGTCATTGGATCCGGTCACAATGTGGTACCCGTTTGGGGAACAGCTGATGGAAGTGATAGCGTTGGTGTGTCCAATCCATTGCAATGGTGGCGCTGGCCATGTCAACAATTTCCCTCCTTGCATCTTGATGGTTTTAGTAAACCATTTGTTGAAGATGCTCGATAAAGGTGATTGTGAAGGTAAGAAGGGTCCCGCTGAAATATAGATGTGCGGAGTGCTGATAGAGATGGGGATGTGGAAGGTGATGATGAAGCGGCAAACATCCTGGATTCTTTGAACAACATTTGAGTCGGCATTCTACATCCAGTTAGAATCATTTTGGCAGATGATAATACAGAGCTGAACTCACCTTGGCCCAAGAGATCACTCGTCGCAGGCTTGGAGCACCAATCGGGACCATTCCCATAACACTCAATACTTCAACCCAAAATAGCCCATACAACCCTTCGAAGAATTCCTTCAATTTTCCCCACACGCAAGGATCTCCATTGTCGGGAGTAAAGCAAACATGATTTGACCAATAGAGGGAACTATATTGCAAAGCGTCGGAAACGTGCTCTTTGATTCGGGATGGGAGATCGTTGATATCTGCATTAGCAAGTCGGGAATCGTTGAGATTGCAGATATTGAAACGGAGCTGTTCCATCATCGTCTTGAGGCAAGCACTTCCCAGCTGCGTGTTCGCATCTTCAATATTCACTTTATAAGCGCAGTAATCGCTCACAAAGAACTCCGAAATTGACAAATGCCGGACACGAATTCCTCCATTGGCCGCCTCGTCTCGATATAGCAGAGAGCTGAGATCATCCACCCACTTTTTGACCAGATTGGGCATCACTCCTGCCAGTTCAGCAATCGAATCTTCACTCAGTGCGCGATACGGAGTCGCTGTAAGAAGCACTCCAATCACCTGCCGGAACTCGGCATTGTTTGGCACCCTCCGTGTTGTCAAGATACTGGAGTAAAGGTTGTATAGAGGTTTCAGGCCTGAGTCTAGCAAGGCCGCCTTCAAAGTCTCTTCGAGGTTTTCACATTGCCTAAGGGCAAGAACAAGAGTCTTGATGAAGATGAACAGGCCGTTTGCCCGAGATATAATTCCATCAAAGAGCGGTTGTTCTGGCCAAGGGGTGGGCAGACGCCACACTTTGGCCACTAAATTGAACTGGCTTCGGGCGAAGATGTGCAAATCAGCTTCTGCATCTTGATCCATAGACAAATCATAGGGTGAATATGACGATCGAGGGAGGCAATGAAAGAAATGCTGGATTTCGTCTTCTGGTCGACTGGTGACAACAATTTTGAGCCACGGAGCATGTGCGACTGCCTCGTTCAGAACCTTCAAGAGGACTGGACGATCTTGATCGTCACCACATTCGTCGAGTGCATCAATGACAAAGACGAGAGCGTGGTTTGGGAGGCGAGGAAGGTTGCAAATGAACTCAAGGAAGAGAGAATCCTTCATCGACTTTGATGTCAGATTTGGATCGCTGCGAAGACGGTCTGCCACGATTCTTCGGAAGGGGGGGAAGATTTCGGCAATTTTGGAGATGAGAGTAGGAAGGATGTTTCTGAGCTCGCTCATATTCGCGTCATCCCTCTGGCAGAAAAATGCTCCGGCGAGGCGCTGTTTATTATGAAGCCTTTCACAAATTGAATGAGCTAATGACGTTTTGCCAATTCCGGGCAAACCATGGATCCAGTATAGATTGCCCGTTTCTGATTCATTGGCCGCCCAGGCCATGATTTGATTCAAGAGACTTCCGCGGGTGCCTTCCATACAGCAGAGTTTCAAGTCATAACCGGTCTCGACGCGTTTAAGCCGCGTAAGCAAAAACTCCTGCTCTACACGAGCCATTGAGAACGGATGATCACCAGGTAGGGACGATACGTGCGTACCATTCTTTTTGGCAAGGCGGAGCGCCTCAACATCCACCGCATGGTTGAAGTCCTCAATGGCTTTAGTCAATTCTTTGTCCATTTCTTCGATCTTCTCTGGGTTGGCCAGCCCACCAACCGTTCTCGCTGTGATCATCAGTATTTGCCAAATCCAGGACGTGGCCACCTACTACCTTTGACATAGTTGCATGAGAATTCCGCGACCATTCGCATCACCTCGAACATTCGCTGGACGGCCTTCTCCAAGATTTCTGTCTCTTCGCAGACGACATCTTCTGCGACCTTCTTCCCCAATGGCAAAATGCGCTGCAACCGACCCAGCAGGACCGATGGCATCTGATCGTATTTGCTTTGCTCCTTCAAGAGCTACATCGTCATGCATTAGGTCTGTTCCTGATACGCAAGCAGCGGGTACTCGCCTCAAATGTGACACTGGCAAGACCAAAGACCGCCTTTGAGACAGGGTTCAACTAGAAAGTGTCAATGTCTCACTGGTTTCCATTTGGGGGAACTGACCTCAGCGAAGATAGCCCCGTACTTGATGGCCTTGTCCACAGTCCTCTCTGTCGATGCACCCATCATTGGGGAGTGTTCCTTTAACAATCCTTCGAGTTCCTTGAGCAAGAAATGGAGAGATTCCGCCTATGAGGACGTCATTACCTGGACGCAATGGGCAGTTGCAAAGAGACGAACCGTAGGGCTCGCAGAGAAATGTAATTCAAACGAACAGCGATACTTTCCAACGACAACGACCTCTGCGGTTCTGTATCAGGTATGAAAAGACTGGTTGGGGAGTATGACCGACCCGGTACCATAAGCTCGTGCTCTTCGGAGGTCCAGTACTTATCAAAAAGCTTGTGGAGGCCAATCTCTTTGACATTCCGGTCCTTCTTCGTGAACAGCAGATGACTACTCTTCATTTGAATCTCTACGCGCACCTGGGATGTCGGGGAGATATCTCTATATACGCAAGTGATTAATTCGGTGAGTGCACGTTGTAAAGAGACCGAGGACATACGGGCGCTGGAGTGGTGCCCACGTCTGGTTGTCTTTCCTCTCTAATTCTATCGTTTCACTTCCTACAAACAATACCAGTTTATACTTCAAATCTGGAACATCTTGCACAATGATTTCTTTTTGGTACCCGAGATGAGCGGTATGGACCTAAATTGAAGTGAAGCGCCGTACCATTCAGGTAAAGGCTTTTAGGGCATGATCAGTGACAACGGGGCGCTATATAACCATCGAGGTGCTCACAGGTTCATTGCTTGGGGTGCCTTGGTCGCCATGGTTGTTCCCTCTGTCTGACTTCGGGGTCCAGGAGAGGATCGATCGGGGATTCGGCGTTGGCGCCCACACACCAATGACACATGTCCTCGCTTCTCATTGCCAGAATCCCTGCACCACAGTGACTCAAGTAGAAAGCATCGCACGAGAAACCGATCACTCGATTTGTCAGGGTGAAGAAACCCGAGCCGGTGTTGGAATCCGTCTTGCCTTGCTTCATGTTGGCGTCTACGCCTTCAGTGGGGGAAATGAGAAGGTACCACTTTCCGATTCTCTGACTGTGGCACATCAATTACGATTAGCAGCAGGGCTATACGGGCGACCCGTCTTTCTTGACGAATCCGCCGCCGTCCATAAGAAAGTGAAGTTCGGTGAGTGGTAGGCCGTGTAATACCCTTCTTGGTTGGTATAGGAACCAATGGGGTGCACTGCTCGGCGTCCTTGGGGTCAAAGCTAACTGCGAGCTCTTGTTTTCGGGTCGTGCAAGAGTTAAGTTGTCTACCACGACTACGGCCTCTACCGCTACTACATTACCCCTCTTTCTACCATCTATTTGTTGTGTCCATCTCCCCGTCTTTCCATTCTTTATTGCAGGATTTGTGTTGATCGAGTGGAGGAGATACAAACTGCCGCGCCTCGTTGTTTCTTTTACTCTATCGTGTATCTGCGAAGGGATCCAGGGAGAGTTCTTGGAGACTAAGGACTGATACTTGCGTATCAGTTACATCTCTCGACAATGTGGTCCACAGCTTGAACCTGTCCCATTCAGAGGCGGTCTGATCAGCCCTCACGGAAGGGCCATTTCTACCAGGCCTGCGCAAATCGGCTCTGAATAACGCGAAATATTTGGCCTGACCAAGCACAACCTTCGAAATTAGCTGGCAAAAAATTGAACACGTCCCAGTATTCTAACGCTCCCGATTACTCATACTTACCGGATACAAGGTACAGCAATATTACATAGAGGAAGCATTACTACCTCAATTGACTCTTCTTCCTAGATGGTACTTCGCATGCAGTGACTGCAACAGAAGAAAACGAAGACTGGACGACCCCGCAAAAGATCTACAAGGGACTCAGTCTTTCAGATCCAGGCAAGGCAGTAGAAGACAAATGGCTCCTCCTTCCTGCATTCCTCAAAGTCAAAGGACTCGTTAAACAGCACATCGACTCGTTTAATCACTTTGTCGACCATGATCTTAAGAACTTCCTCAACGCGAACAACCGTGTTACCTCAGACGTCGATCCAAAGTTTTCCCTCGTCTACACCAATATCTATGTCGGTATACCGGAGCGAGACGACCATGGAGGTGGCGCTGGGAACCAGCCCGTCGCACCGCAGGATGTGAACTGAGGGACACGACGTAATCTGCACCCATGTTCATCGATATCGAGTATCCGCGCGGGAGCAAGCCATCAAACGGCCGCGCGTTGTTCTGGCCCGCCTACCGATCATACTCGGGAGCAACCAGTGCGTGTTCGGTGGCAAGGTTGAGGCGCAAATTGCTACCATGTCCGAGTGCCCACTCGATCCGGGGGTTATTTCTTCGTCAAAGGCACGGAGAAGGTCATTTTTGGTTCAGGAGCAGCTGAGCAAGAATCGAATCTTGGTCAAGACGGATGGCTTGAAGGAGATCGCGTCTGCCTCGGTGACTTCGTGAGTCTGCCCGCTCCCCCACGAACCAGCCTGAATTCAAAATTTAATATCTAGGTCAACCTACTCCGGCCTCAAGTTGAAGACGTACGTGGTCATGAAGAAGGGACTTATTTTCCTCAAGCATAACTCTTTCACAGGAGACGTTCCTATCGCCGTTGCACTGAAAGCACTAGGCGTCCAGTCGGACAAGGATATCCTCCTTATCTGCGCTCGAAATACCGAGTCATACCAAGGGTCATTCTATCCCAACTTTGAGGAAGCGGCCAAGCTCGGTATCTTCACAACGCAGCAAGCAAGAGAATCGAACGCGTGTTATTCGGAAGGTGGCTGGTCCGCGCAGACCAGCTTGGGAGGAGGGTATGGAGTCATTAGTCATGATTGTCTCGACGCGCGTACCGGTTGTCAATCTCGATTTGACTTCCATAAAAGCACTATGTTGCAACCATGACTCGGCGATTCCTTATGGCCAATCAAGGCTCATCATTAGTGGATGATGGAGACTACGTAGGCAACAAGGGACTAGAACTGTGAGCTGGCTATCTCTCGTTTAACAATGACGTTGTAACAGCTTTCCTTCTCAGTACTGATCAACTCCTCTTCGAAGAAGATCTCTGCAAGAAATGGAACGCGAACTTGAAACTGGCGACCGATAAAGGCCTAAAGAAACCATCTCGAACGGCCGAATTCGATGCATACAAGACAATTCTCGCAATTGGCCAACCAATCCCTCCCGGCTTCACCCGTGCCATCTCTCCCAGTCACTGGTCTCTCAAGCAGTTCAAGGTGGAGCGTGCCGGGATCACGCACGTCCTCAGCCGTCTGTCATTCATATTCGCACTAGGGATGATGACCCGAATTTCGTCCCAATTTGAGAAGACGAGAAAAGTCAGCGGACGAGAGCGCTTCAACCGAGTCAATGGGGTATGTCATGCTCTTGCGATTCACCCGAAGGGGAAGCGCGCGGGCTGGTCAAGGACCTCGCGTTGATGCCCCATATCACGACGAATGTCGAGGAGGAACCAATATTGCGGATTGCTACTCTACTAGGTGTTGACGGTGAGAACAGTGTTCCGTTATCCAGCTCGATGACTCTACCAGACATCGTGATGTCCACGGGTATGGAGATCTACTGACCGACCTCCCTCGTAGTTCACATCAACGGTCTCATCGTCGGTATTACTCTGTCTCCTGCCAGATTTGTTGCTCAGTTCCGCAAGTTGAGGCGTGCCGGCAAGATCAACGACAAAACGATCAATATTGCAAGTGATGGTGGACGAATCTGCTGGCCACTGGTCATCGTGGAACACATGTGACCGAAGGCGACCAATGAGCATGTCCAGGTTCATTCGTTCGTCCTTGTAGTCTAGGGAAGGGAGGCGCTCACCCCCGTCTTAGTTCCTGAAAGCCGGCAAAATGAACTGCGGACTAGTAGGCGTCAACGAAGTGAGCGACTCACACATCGCACTCTACGAGGACCACCTTGAGTCTTCGACGACTCATTTAGAAATCGAACTGTCACAATCCTGGGTGCCTTCACTGGACTTATTCCCTACCCACGTCACAACCAGTCGCCTCGTAATACCTACCAATGTGCCATGGGCTTGGGGCGATTGCCTCCACTGCATCGATAGACTGTTGTGTCTGTTAGTGAACCCACAACAGCCCATGTTCAAGACTGACTATCGAGCATGTTGGATACGACCATCTTCCAGCAAGGCAGAACGCGACTGGCGATTATGAGTCACTCGGAATATGAAACGAAGGCGCAATTATCCTGAAGAGGGTAAGAGTGCTACGGTGTTCCTTTCCATGTACCTATAAGCTGATCATATACTAGTGGAGTCTGGATCGACGCTATGGACGGTGCCAAGTATTCAGAAAGAACACCACGCTAATCCGAAAAAATCCCAACGGAACGTACGTACGTACGACACGTTCGCGACCGAAACATGTTACTCACCTTTACCTACCAGGTTTGACCGTCTTGCATACGCGCCCATGGACGAACCGACGAAGAAAAGGTTAAAAATACGACATTATCGATGGGGACGGTTTGACAGGAGAACGCGTGGATCCTGGAGACGCCTATTTCAATAAGCAAAGACCGGCAAATACCAATGCCAATACCACAGTGTCAGCGATAGCGGCAGGATTCAAGAATACTCCAATGACCTACAAAGCGCCAGTGTCAGGGTATATCGACAAGGTTGAACACCCATTTTATTGTGGGGACGTGTGCTCACAGCATTAGGTTATGCTCACCCACGCCGAAAATGATCAAATCCTCATCAAAGTTGGAAAGGCGTTACTGGTTTGATCGTCAAACAAGAAGGTATGCAATTCAATGATCAAGGCATCTGCCCAGGTTAGTTCCCCCTCTCGTAAGTCTCCTTCTCATACCTTCTCCAGATTCTATCATGAATCCACACGGTTTCCCTTTTCGAATGACAGTTGGTAAGATGATCGAGCTACTCGCTGGGAAGGTATGTAGCCCGGTACGTTCGCGTATCTCTCTCTTAACCGAGTGTGCAGACAGGTGTGTTATGTGGTACTCTGGAATACGGCCCTGCGTTCGGAGGGTCGAAAGTATGTGGAAAGGGTGGGGATCTGGACCTAAACTGACGGCTGATTAGGTTAGATTGAATCCATGTCCCCTATCCTCATCTCCAAAGGGGTCAACTATTCTGGAAAGGATATGTTGATCAGCCGGGTAACTGGCGAGCCTTTTGAGGTATACGTTTATTTTGGGCCAATCTACTATCAGGTAGGTACTATCTTCAGTGTGGCTATAAGCAATGCCGCTCACGATTCCAACAGAAATTCAGCAGGTTTATCTGTTTCTTGTATGGTTGCCTAGCTCACTCATACATAGAACACGTTGTATTGGACAGAATGCACGTTCGAGTTCGGTACGTAGTGCTGAATATAGCAGCTGATTTATTGATGCTCTGCCCTAGTGATCCTCGGGCAAGCTAACTCGTCAGCCAACTGAGGGCCAATCAAGAGACGGTGGTCTACGATTAGGAGAGATGGAGTGAGACTGCCTTATTGGCTACAGAGCCACACAAGTTCTGCTCGGACGGCTGATGATTTCATCGGACCAGTTTCAAGTGCACGCTTGTCGAGTGTGCGGGCTGGTGGGATATAATGGATGGTACCTATACTGCAAGGCCTACAAGAGGATGACCAAGTTTATGCTGCCAATTTACTCTTCCAGGAGGTGCATATTTGGTTCTTGTAAGGGCTCGCTTGCGGTTATTGTTTTATCCTATTACATAATACCGCTTCCTCGTATATAACCCTGTCGCTTACCATCCCTGTACCCATTCGATTTTACTCCTCCACCACGATATTCTTACCATCACACGTTCAACTAGTACAGGCTTGTCTCTTTCATAATAAAGGGATTCGATTGTATTCGGACGTCACAGTAAGAAACAAGGTCGAAGAGAAATCGGACCCTTACAGTTCTAGAACCAGAATGACTCCCGCCCTCTGAGAAAGCTTCCTTACAGTTGGTTACCATGAATGGAATGCCACGGTTGATCATAGACGACGCAATTCGTCATCGAGGAGAAAATCATGTCGACGACCACTCGTCGCAGTGGGTGGACAGGCTGATTCGGCACGTGCTCAATCCTGCTTCTCACTGCGCGCCCGTCCCTCTCCCCATCAATCGCCGCCTGCTCGCTGTTCTTCTATCTCCCCCGCGGAAGGTACCAGACCATCTCTAGCCCACGCGTCCTTGGCTCGTCCGTCACCGTCGCGTTCTCCATCGGCTTCTTCAACTCCTTCGGTCTCAGTGTCACCCGGCACGTATCCGCCACTGCGCGGAGTATCACTGACACATGCAGGACTATCACGATCTGCTCGGCTGGGGGGCCCTCGACTGGTCGTATTCCATGTTGCAGGTCGCTAGTTCCGGGCTGTTGATGTACGTCCTCCTTTCCATTCCATTTCCATGCTGACAGATACGACACCTCCCTCTTCAACAACCCCGTCATACTCCTCGTTGTGTCCGCCCGCCGGTCACCCTCGGAGCGGAGTGAGCGGGCGAAAGAACGGTAAGGATCTTTCGCCCTTTGCTCGTTGCGCTCTATATACGGAACGAACAATAAACTGGCGAATACAATAGGGACTGCCAAAACAGTCATACGCACAATAAGTCGGTCCTAATCGAGAAGGAATGTCCACAGGGATGTGGCCATGGCCATGGCTAGATAAGGCTAGGCCTAATCCGGAAGTGTGACTGGACGGATATGAGGCTGGATGGACATGTAGCTAGACCGATACGCCGTAGCAATCTAACAGTGACGGTTATTACTTGTGTGGCATCTCCGAGCTCCGCATTACAACCCCGCGAAGCCTAATTTATACAGCAAAAGCGCACCAACTAATAATGAAACTGTTACTCGTTCCTGCTGTATCCCCAGATCAAGGCCCAAGGAGCTACACGATGTTTGCGTGTCACGTTTCTCGGTGTGGACGCTAAGATCTGCCACTGGCTGTTGCAGGTTTCCGCGAGGCAACAAGCCTGGGCCGGTAGACACGAGCAAAATGACTCAGGAAGATGCAATTTGGGGTCTCGTATGCTGTGTGACTTCTCGCTTGGGACTTGCAGGGATCGTGTAACGGCAAAGGGCAAAGGATTGAGGGAAAGTTGACGGGTTCAAGCGCTGTCTGCTGTTGCGGGGAAGCGGTGGTTTGCTTGTTCCGATGTTCAGCTATCGCAATGCTGAAAATGTTCCTCTCCGTCTATACCCCTACAGACAACGACGGCCTCAACGATATTTCTCTCCACCTGGCCTGTTTACTCGGCCTCTGCTACCGACAACCCATTGTGCTTTCTTTTCTTCTCCCAGCTGCTCTGGCTTCTCTAGCACTAGCAGAAAGGATATTGATCGTGTTTCCCCAAACCCCCAACCCCAGAACCCCAGATGCATCTCGGGTAATGAAACCACGGCAAACAAAGGAAGGTCTGAGCCCGTCGATCGCCTGCTTTTTAAGTTGATTGCCGGGCGCTTAGCCTGTGCAATATATTAGTGTCAATGTCAATGTCCAACCCGTTCGCTGGCTCCCCTTCGTCGTCATGCAAGGCCCTTTGTTGCATAAACTCCGACGTGCATTGGCTGATCTCCGCAACAGTGAGCGTGTCGATCGCGTGACTCTCTCAGAGATAATGTAGCATTGAGTTGATTTATTTTTGGCGCGTTGCATTGCCGAGCGCTTAGCCTGCAAAGTATGGCGATATTGATGTCACATGTCAATGTCGGACCCTGGCTGGACGCTCACTCCTTAGACCCATCAGAACCCAGAACACCTACTCGCCTGCCCATGAGACGACTATCTCGAGCCACCTATACATGCTTACTGTTACATTTGTAAGTTTCTAATATGGATACAGTCGCGCGTGAGATGGATCTGAACGGTTGCCGCTTGTCGCTGTAGGTGCGCCACGGTGAATCGACGGATAATTTGAGACCTGTTTGGGCCGGTGAGATGACTCTAGTACTATACTAGTAGTATGGAATAAGTCCACTGACCCGTTTTCGCCGTAGGCTGGACCGACTCTCCGCTTTCAAATCACGGTGTGTCGTCCTAACACCAGTATTTGGCGCACACTGGCTTAACAGCACCCAACAAATACCAAAAATCCAACCAATCAATTTACGCGTCTCGCTTCCGATCTCCTTGCACTTGCACATGGCTGCGTGGCCTTCCTGTTACGGGGGCGGGCAAGGAAGGGATGAACCAAGCTCATGCGCTGGGAGAATGGTGGTACTCCGTCCTACGCACGCCCATACACAATATCTACGCGTCGGACCTTAAACGCGCCCACAGCACCGCCATCCAACTCGTCGCGCCGCGCCCGTCACTCCCGGACGCAGACAAGCACCCGCTCGCCTCCCACCGATACATACCACGCCCCTGATCCGTGAGCAGCACTTTGGTATCGCCGAGGGCAAGCGCTGGTCTGCTGGGCCGGTATCGAAAAAGAAGGAGCAGCAGGAGCAGCAGCGTCGGCGTGCGTCAGCGCACGATGACGGGAAGCTAGTGGACCCCGAGGATGCAGTCGAGGTCGAGGTGTACGAGACGATACGGAATCGGTACGATAGGTTCACTAGTGGCGAGTCGCTTGACGATCTCGCGCTTCGGGCGGTGGATGCTGTGGAGAGGCTTGTGTGGCCGCACCTGGACGACGCGATTGCGATTACGCACCACCCCTCAGATGCCGGTGCCGGTGCCGGTACGAATACGAATGGGGTCGAGGGGGTAGAGGTGGAGGTGGATGGTCGACCACGGGAAAATGGAGAGGTTGATGTTGAAGTCGAAGGCGGACTCGGGTACCATGTCGTTATCGTCAGCCATGGCCTGTGCATCTCCGAGATGGTCGCTGCCATACTCAGGCGGAGTGCGAATGCCGGAGCGACCGCCGGAGTCCGATTCAAAGGACTTGTCAATACCGGCTGGACGCGAGTACGCATTCGTCCCCTGGTGAGTGACCGTTGGTCATTTCTCGTGCATTGCGATGTGTTCATCTAAAGGGACGGTTTCTCCACAGGAAAATGGTACGTTGGATATTTCGGTTGTGGCGGTCAATCAGGCCCCCCACCTTGTTAAAGTCGTGAGTTCTCAACGAAAGATTCGGTCTATATATGTTATGTGGCCTTGTGACTGACGTGTATCTTCCCCATCCGGTCACAGAAACGACAAAGTGGGGGACTCGGCAGCGCCCCTAGTGATGACAAGCAACGAAGCATTAGAGAGTTTTTTGGAGGAGCCTCCACTACCCCTGTTCCACGACCGGTTGATGCGCCTCCTTAGACCTATTTTTTACTCTTCGGGATCTTAGGATGCAATGGGAATAATCATATCTACATGGAGCCGAGAATGGGGTGAATGGAAGGAATTCTCGCCAATGTCACGGTCTTCATATATCGGTGAAGGTATTTTGCTCAAATCTACTTAGTATGAGCCCATGCGTCGACGACGGCATCCGCCCACGCGACGCAAAGTACATTCCCGCGAAACCGAATAAACCTATTGGCAGAGATAACAAACTTGTTACGTTCTGAATTCCCTACCTCCTCAAATAGAGTTCGATATAACTGTTACAGTACACGTGCTGGCATTTCCAAAGAAACGCCCTTCGAGGCTTGATAAACCCGGGTTTGAGGTTTGATCACACATCCGATTTGACTAGCACTTGAGCGGGCTTAAAGACGGTCAATGGTTGCCAAGCAGGATTTGCGTAATCTGTATTTTAGGAAGAACATGACCATGTGGAGTGGCTTGGAATAGTTCTATCCGTCCATCCTTCCCGATGATACACCAAAATGATATATTTATGGCTGCGTGGGACCGGATATCCGACTTTGATCTCAACAATCAAATGTACTCAAATAGTTCTTCGCATGTATCGTTCTATCTGTAGCCTCGTTGGCACATGCAAATAGTTTACAAATATTCCTTGTAAATATAAATTGTGCATGGACGTAAACGATTGGAAATCCGGTTCTCTGGCTTAGACCTCACGGACCGATTGTGGCATAATGCGACGCTTGCGAAAGGCATCACCGCTAGACAAATAGAGTGCACTTCACCATATGTAAAGCCCGCAAGCGTGTGGAAAACGGATTCGGCAGGTACTGTTCACCACGCGAGAAACTGGATCAGGACTGCTGAGCTCACAATTCGATATCTTGTCAAAAAAGACTGAATTACCCTTCCTAGCTATTGGATGGGCGGACCCGTTGCATATGTCTGTTGGGTCAGGCTGCTGGCGTGGAGGCGCGCATCACGACGGGGGCAGCATATATGATCAATATCGGGTTAGCGGGTAGTACAATCATTCATTCGATGGTCCACATGGCGCTTTTCAATAGCCGCACACAACCAACTGTAACTTGTTCTGGCACCGTGGTGACTTGGGCCACCACCAAAGGCTTGAGACACTCTTCAAAAAGATAATGTTGTGAACCGAGAAGTATTGTAAAGCCGTCAAGAGGGCTCCTCCAAAATATTGGGAAGTTGGCCTGGATCACGAACCCTCATACTACATGCAAGAGCCAAGTTCGCTCAAATATTCAACTATATTTCACCTCTGTATAGAGGGGATTGCCTGTCTGCGACACTAGGGAAGACGAAACTACAAGTGCAATTACTAAAGAGGCACCAATGAACCAAATCACAAGCACAGAGATTGAGGAGAAAGCCTAGGGTTATGTACTGTTGAAAACCTGGGTCCAAGAGGTCCCAAATACAAAGTCATCAAAATCAAGAGTAACTGATCGAGTGTGAGATGTTGGTGGGATTGTCAGGACAGTGGGTGAATGCAGGCCTGTACGACAATCCAAAGGTACCCAATATAATAAACCATTATTTGAATCTCTGATCCAACCATTCGCATCTGGTTGTGCACAATAATTGGCATGAGGTTGATCGCAAGAGGTAGATGATTGGAGGGGTGGATGTGGAAACAGTTCCCATACATGGATCGTATTGTCCCAAGATCCAGAGACAATGTGCTTCTCATCAGGAGAGCAAGCGATGGACACGACCCAGTTGGCATGCGCCATTAAAGGTGGTCCAATTACAGCACCGGTCTTGGCATCCCAGACTCGAATGGTTCTGTCATAAGATGCAGATATAATGTGCTGCCCACTGGGAGAGTAAGCAACAGACCGAATACGCTCAGTGTGCCCCTCCAGAGGCTTGCCAACTCCGGCACCGGCATCAGCATCCCAGATCCGAATGGTCCGGTCATCAGATCCAGAGATGATGTACTGCCCATCAGGAGAATAAGCTACACACCACACTTCGCCAGTGTGCCCCTCTAGAGGATGGCCGATAGCAGCACCAGTCCCGGCATCCCAGGTCCGAATGGTCTTATCATTAGATCCAGAGATGATGTACCGCCCATTAGGAGAGTATGCAATGCACAGCACATCGGACGTATGGCCCTTTAGAGGCTTGCCAATCGCGGTACCGGTCTCGGCGTCCCATCTTCGAATGGTTCTGTCTACGAGCCAGAGATAATGTGCTGCCCATTGGGAGAGTAAGCAACGGATGTTATACTCCCAGTATGCCCCTTTAGAGGTCTCATTACTGCAGCACCAATCTCAGCGTCCCAGATTTGAATGGTCTTATCACGAGATCCAGAGATGATGCGTTGTCCATTGGGAGAGCAAGCAACGCACCACACGCGGTCAGTGTGCCCCTGTAGAGGCTTGCCAACTAGAGCACCAGTTTCAGCATCCCATTTCCGAATAGTCATGTCAGAGGATCCAGAGATGATGTATCGTCCATCGGGAGAGTAAACCACAGAGATCACCTCAGCAGTGTGCCCTGCCACAGGGTTACCCAATGCAGCACCAGTCTTGGCATCCCAGGTTCGAATGGTGAGGTCACCGGATACAGAGATGATGTGCTCCCTATTGGTAGAATAGGCGACAGAGTTCACATGGAAGGTATGTCCCTGAAGAGGTGTGCCAATTGCTGTGCCAGTTTCGGCATCCCAGATTCTAATGGTCTTGTCACGAGACCCAGAGATGATGTGTTGCCCATTCGGAGAGTAAGCAACGGTTTGCACGCCAGATTTGTGCCCCTCCAGAGGCCTGCCAATTGCAGCACCGGTCTTGGCATCCCAGATTCGAAGAGTTCTATCAATGGACCCGGAGACGATATGCCGTCCATCGGGAGAGTATGCAACAGACCATAGAGGGCCAGTGTGCCCCTCTAGAGGGTGGCCAACTGCAGCACCGGTGTCGGCATCCCAGATTCGAATGGTGTTGTCACCAGATCCCGATATGATATGTTGCCCATTGGGAGAGTAAGCAATAGACCGCACAAATGCAGTGTGCCCCTTTAGAGGAGCGCCAATTGCCGCCCGAGTTCCAGCATCCCAGATTCGAATGGTCTCATCGCTAGATCCGGAGATGATGTGCTGCCCATTTGGGGAGTAAGCAACAGTGAACACCCGACCTGTATGCCCCTCTAAGGGCCTGCCAACTGGGGCACCAGTCTCAGCATCCCAGATCCGAATCGTCATATCATTGGATCCAGAGATGATGTGACGTCCATCGGGAGAGTAAGCAACGGATTGCACACGGTCAGTGTGACCATTCAGTGGGTTGCCGACGGTAGCACCAGTCTCGGCATCCCAGATCCGTATCGTCTTGTCATTGGATCTGGTCACAATGTGGTACCCGTTTGGGGAACAGCTTATGGAATTGATAGTCCTGGTGTGTCCAATCCATTGCAACGGTGGTGCTGGCCATGTCAACAATTGCCCTCTTTGCATCTTGATGGTTTTACGAAACCATTTATTGAAGATTCTCGATAAAAGTGACTGTGACGGTAGGAAGGGTCCCGTTGAAATATAGGTGTGCGGAGTGCTGATAGAGATGCACTGAGAGAAGTACTTGTGGTGAATTTCACCTTTTGTGGTGATTTCTGTGGTGATTTCCACTACAAGTCGAAATCACCACAAGTACTTGTGGTGGTTTTCACTATAGGTATAAATCACCACAA
>Ga0307515_10008502_pt1 | contig 20001 bp, 2 predicted proteins | sample 17_EM_MG_FD_194513 | JGI IMG/M metagenome (GOLD analysis project Ga0307515, IMG submission 194513) | Populus trichocarpa ectomycorrhiza microbial communities from riparian zone in the Pacific Northwest, United States - 17_EM | ecosystem: Host-associated > Plants > Roots > Unclassified | place... | reverse complement strand
TAGTTAAGTATAACATCCAAAAACTTTAGAACTATAGGTTGGAGTCTCACACCTAAACCACTCCTGCTGTTTTTTACCTTTATTAAGGTGGCAATCCCTATAAGAATTATTTACTTTCTATATAAGCATTAGAGAGCTTCCTATAAAAGCTCACAATTAGTAAGTAGGGATAAACCTCTTTCCCTACGAGACAACGCCCTGTAGTAGCAGTGGCACTTATACTCGCCCTTTTAGACTTAACTAAATGGGCTAGTATAGTAAGGCGTGCATGTTAATAAACACGAAAAGCGTTAATATTCTATAAATTAATATTTTTCTAAAATAGATATCAATAAAGTAAATAAGTCCTTATTATAACAAATATATTAAAAGCGTCCAGTTAATTAGCGATGAGAACATGTATATTTTTTGGTAAATTTAGAAAATTCATTCTTCTTAGCATATCTTAGGAAAAGCTAGTATCCGCTTACACTTATAACCTCTATCTAGGTGCTAAGAAGGCCTAAGCTTTCCCGCTTTTTTAGAAACTCTATTAGTAACTAATTAAAAGTAGGCCTCTATCTAGCCTGCTTAATTTAGCCTTAGCCTACCGAGTAAAGTCCAAATAGACCCCCTTTTATACCTCGCTTAGTTACTACACTTCTTTGTCTCCTAACCCTCCTGTATAAGTTCTACTGCCGTCTTATTCTTGCCTGTTTTAGCACTTCTAAGAACTGTGATAAATTTGTAGTAGCTTACTATATAAGTTTAAATCAACACCTTTATTACTAAGTAATTAATAATAATATAGGAATTTATATTACAATAGGATGTTAGTATTAAAGAGACTAATTTAAGAAACGACGACAACCATATCAATTATAAGGAGGTTCGCTGGTAATATATAGGAAGGCAGCTATAATGGCTCTTAGCTATTACGTAGGGCGAGGCTGGCTACGCCTAAAGGGGCTAAGGATGCACGCCGTCACTTATATTTTCCCTAGCTTTAAAGCCTTTACTATATGGACTAACTATTGCGCAGGGAAATACGTTTAGTAGATTGTAAGAACTTTTAATATAGGCTAAAACGGGAGCGTAGGGAGATATTAGTAGGTATATAGGAATAATACAGATGAGGCAGTTAATGTAGATCGGGTAGATTAGGTAGATTAGGTAGATTAGGTAAATTAAATAGATAACAGATTAAATAGGTTAATACTAGGTCTACGCATATAGGGCTATAGCAGTATTTAGATTTGTATAGCTCTTTTAAATATATAGAAGAGATCTATGGGGCTTATAGGCCCCTTATTTTAAGGCTTACTCTTTTAAGGCAGATTTGGCACTCTAAGCCCTCTATTATAAGGTAGGAATATATATTCTTATAAAGGAGAAGACTATAAAACAATAATAGTACCTACTGTCTTCTTTATGCAGGACTAATAGGTAAAGCTTTTATTCCGTATCTAAGTTAATCTATCCCTACGCTTTTAGTTTATTACTATAAATCTAACTAACATCTTAGCTAAATCTATAGCTAAAACCCTAATTATCTTAACTCCTACCGAACTTTCCACTAACTACACGCCTACCATTCTAACCATTATAAGTCCTACTGAGATTATTACTAAGTCTCCGGCTATAACCCCAATCAATATCTTGGCTAAATCTACAGCTACAGCCCTAGTTATCTTAACTCCTACTAAACTTTCCGCTAACTCTACGCCTACTATCCTAACCATTATAAGACCTGCTAAGATTATTATTAAGTCTCCGGCTATAACCCTAACCACTATAGAGCCTATTACATAGAATACGCACTTAGGCTTTTCTATCTACTAACTACTAGATATAGTTCCTCTTACTAGCGGATCTATCTTTCTTGCTAGTAGTATAGAAATGGGGAAAGCGCCTAAATGGCAAAAGGATGTAACGAAGCGCCTCAGTTTACTCCCTATTACGGTTCTAAACCAGTGCCGAAATTACTAGAACGCCAATCTTAAGCAAGATATTAGTAACCCGGAATTCTGCGGGAAAGTTCTATAGGAGCTTGGACACTAGAAGAAGGCCATAATAATCGCTATATATCTTTATCTAGGAACCATTTCCCTAATAAGTTTAATAGAGCTAGGGTTGTTTATAAAAACCAGGAAAATGGTAATTTACTACCCAGAGGGTTTTTATAGGAGAGGCAATATGTAGGTTATGTGTAATAAATATAGTAGAAAGCTAGTAGAGACGTTAGATAAACTAGTTAAGGAGGTAAAGGATAGAATAAAGGGAAGCAGTAATAAGAATACTATTAGAAAATATATCCGCTTATTTAATCGTCTCCTATTAGACGCTAAATAAGGCCTAATTTAGGGGTTCTATAGGGGGGATTCCTCCCTATATATAAGTAGCTAGATTCTCTTCAATTTAATCCTTATACGAGTTTTGACATCTCCGCTAGAGCTAGCGACAACTAACCTACTTAGTATGCTGGAGGAGTAGAAATAATAGCTATTGTATAGATATAGATTTTATTTATATATAGTAGCGATCTTATAGCTTAAATAAAGTTTTACTTATCTAGAAAATAAATTTTCCTTTAGTACTAGTTATTGCCAATAATCTAAAAAGATTACTAATTAGAAATATATCCCGTTATATAACCCCGCCTAAATAACCACATTATACTTTGCCCTACTAATAATATAGATACCTACCTTAACTAAAAAGCGCTTAAGTTGTTGGAATAATGTTATAAGTATACGCCAAATACATCCTTAAGCTGTTCTTCGGCTTAATTAGCATTTAAAAGTATAGGAAATATTAATAACTTATAGCAAGCTGTCCGGTTAATGACGGTAAATTAAGGAAGATGTTAGTTATAGGTGTTACTATATTTAGAAAGCCTTGTTACTGCTCTTATAAATAAAAAATATTAATAACGACCTCCTTTTTAAAGATTGGGAGGGTATTACTCCAGAGATCCTAAAAGCTAGAACAATATAGGACGCCAAACTAAGGCCACTTGCTAATTTACCTATATATACTGCGAATATATAGTAGAAAGAGGACAACCTAGAAATATAGCTTAAAAGCTTAGACAGTCATCCTATAATAGTGGATTAATGCTACGGCATAGTTAAGGAAAGAGTGCAACTTTAATAGAATGAGGTAATAACCTATTATAAATAGGCTGGTAAAGCGATCTGAGTATTATAAAGCAGTATTAAACTATCTTTGGGTAAACTCTTTAAAGAGTATAGCGCTACTATTACTAGTCCTGTTTTCGCCACGTCTTACTTCTTATTAATTTGCTAAGGAAATTAGATATATAAAGCGTATTTAATTTCTTTATTTATTTAATTTGCTAAGGGAAACGAAGGTAATAATTACATTAACTCGTATAAACTATTACCTATATAGATTGTGACTATTATATAACCCCGCTTTTATATAATTAAGTATAAATAAAATATACGTCGTCTACTTTATCCCTACTAATCCCTTATTAATAACTTATTTAGTAGAAGGCCTAGCGCGTAATAAATATAACGCGTATACTATAGTACAGCTTTTATAGAGCAGAAAGCCGGAGAGCCTATAATAATAAGAAATCTAAAGTATAATCTTACCTTTACTAACCTATAACTAAGCGTAAGCATTAACTGTGGTATAGCTTTATAAAGTAGGAGGCCTAGGAACTTAACTTTTCTCTTAGAATTTCTAGACTACTTTTACTGTTTTTGCGGGTAAGCTGTATAAATTCTCTATTAAACAACGTTATTCTTAAAAAAAAGCTCTATTAAATACGCTAAAAACTCTAAACTATTATCCTCTAGTAATCTATTTCTAAGCTCTTGTTAAACTATTAATTACTTAAGGAGTAGCTATTAAATATATAAGGCTACGCTCTATACTTAACTAGCTATTATTAATTTTACTAACGTTTTAATTTACGGAATAACTTTCCAAAAATCGCCTATAGAGAGTAATGTGCCTATGCATACCACTAATACTAGAGAAGTTAATACGCACAGCTTCTTATACTGCTTTGTTAGTAGAAATAGTAAAGCATCTAGCTAAACCTCCACTACTTAATATCTAGACTTATATACCTTTACTCTATTTATAAAAGACCTAGAGGATATAGTAGCGCTTAATAGGGTATATATGCCCCTTAGAAGTATTTTACTTATCTAACAGAATAGTAACTATAGGAGGGAAGGGTAGCCTTAGAGTAAAGGGTAAGTGGGGAGAGCTTATAGAATTGAAAGTACGTATATCCCTATAGGCTGTTTTAAATTTAGCTAATAAAGTACACCCGTAGAAACGGAATAGAGCTTTATGGCTAAGAGTTAATATAGTAGAGTCTATCTTTAAAAATGTAATTAAGTTAGTGTTTAAAAAAATATATTAAAAAGGATGAGGTATAAAATATTCTTTTAGTAATATAAGCTGCCTAATATAAAATAATAGGTTGCTATAAATCTCGCTAGATATTATTAGAGGTTGCTAGGTAGAGAAATAGTAAACCCTAGTAAATAGTAGCAATTAAAGCAGCTATTATCTTATGGAATTATAGAACTTAGGCTTTAATTTGCTTTAGCGAGTAGACGTTAAATAAGTAATCTATTAATGTAACTATTTCTTACTTTCTAATATCCCCTTAGCTCTTATCTGTAGAGGGAGGGAAAGATAACGTCCTACTATTACTCCTACTTACCCAGTCCTCGCGCCTTGCCCGCTACTGTCCCATGCCCCTATATAGGAGCCTTATAATACCGCTAACACTACCGTTAGTAACGGCTAACCTGTAGCTACTAGCCGTCCGTATAGCCTATTGCCGACGCTATAAATTTAATGCTAACGCCATTAGGCCTCGCTAGATACCTTACTATATCTTATACTATAGAGCCCCTTAGCCTTAGAGCGACGAATATCCTCTATAATAACTATAAGGCCCGCCACTAGATTAACGAGTGTATGCCTTTATCGCGGCCTAACCGGCTAAGGTTTGAAGCCTACTACAAATAAGGCGATAAGGATTTTTAGGGTTAAATAGATATAATTCTAGTAGGAAAGTTTTTAACCAAATTTATTTCTTTTTAATAGGATAAAAAATTTTATAAGAAAAATATAGATAGCCTAAGGGCAGCTTATAGTCAAATAAATAGTAATATATTCCTTTTCTATAAAGAAAAAAAGGGACCGTATTAAATTAAGAATAACGAATTTAAATTAGATCTAAGCTCTAAGGTATAACGGAACCTTATAGCAGGAACTACAGTAGGCTTGTTATTAGGCTAGGTATATAGGTAATACAAATTAAAGTTAACAATGTAATAATAACTGGTGGAGTGGTTGCCCAATAGATTAACTCTAATTATATTCTAAGAATTACTACAAGAAAGGGACTATCTAGGTAGGGACTGTGGTCCTTTAAATACACGACCGTACTCCTAAGAAATCCTTCTTATATATAATATACGTCTTATATATAAGGTACGTAAGTTCCTCTTATTCCTCTTATTTAATATATAGCATATTATATAACCTTGGTTACTATTTCTCGTTATATAGTTATACCGGCTTTATTCTAAACCGTACCTAAATTAACTAACTAGCTTCTTTTAACTCTTCTCTAAGTAGTTATAGTATTATACTTAAAGCGTCCGTAATACTATCTCTCTCCTCTTTATCTTTATCCTTAAAGATCTAAAATATCTCTAAGTTATTTACTAGAGGTATAATATCCGTCTAATTAATTTAGTTAATATTATTGCTTATTATACCTAAAGCAATTTCTTCTTTATACGCCTAACGTCGTGCTTATACTATTGCTGTAATACTATTTTTTAGTAAAATTATGCCGTTTTTATATTCTTATTATTTAAAAGAGGGGTTAGTTTATATTGCGTTAGCGAATCCATCTTCGCGATAACCGTTCTTTTATTTAGAGTGCACTAAAGCGAATATTTATTTATCTTATAATATTCGCTCTACTTCTAATGCTAAATATACGCGACCTATTACTCTTAATAGTTATCTAGTTCCCTAATTAATTTATCTTAGGGTTTTGTGTTTAATCTGCTACTACATAGCTAAATAGTAAATTATCTTAAGCCCTTACTAATTTAGAACGTTCCCATAATGCGGAACAGAAAGCTTTAAATACTTAGATTGCGGCGTCCGCTTATTTGCTTTGTCTTAAAAAGGTACATAAAAAGGTACGTTTTAAGAAATAGAAACTTATAGAATAGGGTCTATAGGAACTTAGTAATAAAAGAACGGATTCTCTTTTAATAGAGAAGGAAATAGATCTGAGTAGTTCAGCAACTACTCTTCTTAGGTCCCCCTTAAATAACTTATTTTTTAGTAATCTTTCTTTATTAATACTGCCTAATCTAATTTCTTCTAATACTCCTATACTTTTTCTATAGCGTTCTTTAAATTCTCTAGTAGCTCCTAGGTAGTCTTAGTATAGCCTATCTACTTAACCTTATACTATATTTTATCATTAGTGTCCTTATAATTAATAATCTTTAAAACTTGCTATTTATCCTCTTTTTATCCTTTATATGTATCTGCTTTATAAACTAGTGGCTTAATATTCCTATATACTAGTTCTAGTATTGCGATATACTATATAGGGTAGATCTTTATTTTAGCTAGTAGGTTTAACTTAAATATAACCGGTGAAATCCTTTATATAATTTTAAAAGGTCCTAGTCTAATATAGTTTAACTTCTTACTTAGTCGTTAACTCTTAAAATTTTTATATAGTAGCTATACTTTATTTCCCTCCTTAAGATCTAGTCCCTTAGATCTCTTAGTATTATAATACTTTTTTATTTTCTTTTATACTCTTTTTACTAATTTTATAAGGTCTATATAAAGATTTATTAATATTTTTATTCTCTCTTTAGCTATACTACTTATTTTCTTCGCTTATTATAGTAACAATAATATTCTTAGCTTATATCCGTAATTCGCCTTAAATAGTAATATACCTATTTCTTTTTAAGGTGTTGCGTTATATATAAACTATATAACTAGTAATAATAATACCTAATTATTCTGTGTATAATTAATATAGTGTCTTAAATACTGCTCTAGTGTCTAATTTAATCTTTTTATTTAACCGTCTATTTGCGGATAATATACAGTAAAAGTTACTACTCTAACTCCTTACTCCGCTAAGAATACCTCCTAGAATATTACTATAAATCTTAAATCTCTATCTAATATAATCTTACTTAGTGCTCTATGCCTTATAAACACTTCTTTAATATAGATTTTAGTAATATCTTCCGCTGAGATTTCTTCTGTACACGCTATAAAGTATCCCCACTTTATAAGCTTGTTTACTATTACTAAGATTATATTATAATCTTATCCAGTAATAGAATCTCTTAACTTTAGTAACTTAATAATAAAGTCCTATAATATAACCTTCTATAGTCTCTCTAGTGTTTTAATAGGTTATAGCCCTCTATATAGCTTATACCTTATTAGTTTATTCCTTTAGTAATCTAGATATTCCTTTATAACTTTTTATGCTAGTCCCTAAATTCTATTAATAATATACTCCTTTTAGAGTCTTAATACTAAGCCTCTGGCTCCATTATATTCCTAAGTTATTCCCTTATAAAACTTTTCTATAAAATACTCTGCTATACTTTTTAAGATATACTTAGCTTCTCAATTTTTATATATATCTAACTATAGATCTTCTAGCTGTGCTTCTAGAATTCTCTATACCTAAAAGCTTTTTAGTACCTTATAGACTCTTCCTAGTTTATTACTCTCTTAAGTTACTATAATCTTTAGATAATTATACCTAATTAATCCGTCTATGTCTTTTTACAGTAAAGCCCCTAATAGCTTCTTATTATTTTATAGTTTAGGCTTTTAACTTAGAGTATTTGGTCTTATATTATCTATACCCTTAGTATACTAAATTTTAAAATAGTATTCTATAAGTATCTCTGCCTATTTAACCTATCTTTAGTTAAGTTCCTTTATTATTAGGAATCCTATAAGGTTCTTATAATCCATCTTAACTATAAATAGTTTTTCTGTACCTTGCAAGAACGCTCTCTATTTCTTTAGTGCTATAACTATACCTAATAACTCCTTGTTATAGATATTATAGTTTAACTCTAATAGTGTTATCTTCTAACTATAGTATACCACTAGGTGCTATTTATTTTAATATTTCTATATAAAGTACGCCCCTAATATATAGTCTAATGCATCCGTCTTTATAACCGTTTCTAGTTCTAGTTAGTAGATTTTAAGAACTAGCTCCTAGGTAAACAACTCCTTAACTTACTTAAATAGTTTCCGTTGCTCCTCTCCCTATACCTATAGTTCTTCTTTCTTTATTAATTGCGTAAATAGCTTAATATCCTTTAACTATTGCGCTATAAACCTTCTGTAGTAATTATAAAACCCTAGAAATAATCTTAACTGCATAATATTCTCTAGTTCTTACTAATTTACTATATCCTTAATCTTTTTTAGATCTATACTAAGTTAGCCTAGTTTAATAATAAATTTAATAAAATTAGTCTTTTTGGTAAAGAACTCGTATTTCTTAATTACTACTAGCATTTGTTCCTTTTATAGTCTCTTTAAGACCCATTTAACGTATTCTCTATATTCTTTCTTAGTTATTAAGTAGATAATAATATCGTTAAGGTATACTATAATAAATTTATTTAAGTATTCTCCTAATATATTATTAATACGCTTCTAGAACGTTGCTAGTGCGTTTATAAGCCTAAATTACATAACTAATAGTTTATATAGTCCTTCCTTTAACCTAAAGGCTGCTTTTTATTTATTGCCTTTCTTAATTTTAATCTAATGGTACGCCTACCTTAGATCTATCTTTATAAAGATTTGCGCGTTGCCTATTCTATCTTAAATTTTGCTAATTAAGGGTAAAGGATACCTATCCTTTCTAGTAATACTATTTAACTATTTATAGTTAATATATAGCCTTAGTTTGCTATTCTTTTTTAGTATAAATAGTACTAGATATCCCGCTAATAACTACAATGGTTTAATGTACCCCTTTTATAGGTTTTCCTAGACAAACTCTTTTAATACTCTACCTTCTTCTTTGGTAAGCTTATAGATTAAAAAAAATCTTAGACTTATTTCTAGTTCTAATTCTATCTTATAGTTCTATACTATATATTCTAATAGCTTCTTACTTTCTAGTAACTATAGTTTCTTACTATACTTATAGTATCTTACTAGTACGTGACTTAAGCCTCGCTTAGTCTCTTTATATATCGCTCTAACCTAGTACTATACTAACTTAGCTTATTGTCTTATTCTACGTTGTTAAGTATCCCTAATATTAACTTAACCCGTAACCTAATTAATCTTTAGGTTATATTTCTATAACTAAGGCATCCCTAATACTGCCTTATTATTCCCTAATAGTAATATATTAAAAGACATTTTAATTTATCTTCCTTTAATAGTTAACTAAATAGGTCCTATTTTAAGATTAATAATCCCTCCTTTATAGGTTATTGGATCTCCTAAAATCGTCACTAATAGGTAAGGGTACTCCTTTTCCCTCTATGGTAAACCTATCCTTTTAACTGTTGCTAGTAAGATATGGTTCCTTATTACTCTACTATTTACTAATACTTTAAACTGATAATCTTACTATTTAACTTATAAATTTAGGTGTTATCCTTAAATTCCTTTAAGGGTCTAAGGCTTTACTACTAGCTTCCTCTAGTTCCGTGGGCCTCTACTTTTTCTAACTATTAGCTACTTAATCCTTATGTACTTAGCTTACTCTTTAGCTAATACTTAGTTCGCTTTTTATCTTTAATATACTATAGATATATATTTTCTGGGCATTCCTACTACTATTATCCGTCTAGGTATTCTTCTATAAGGAATCTTCCTAACTAAAGTATTAAGTTTCCTAACTCCTAAATTTCTACTAGATGCCAGCTATATATATACTTAGCGTTCCGGTATTTTTGCTCCTTAGTTATCTAATATATTCTTATAGGATATTTTTAATACTTATCTTTTGGTGCTCTGTGTATATTGTATATATCGTCTATATATACAATCTACGTTAATATATAATGTGCTAGGTGCTTTAGGTTAACTCTTAGCTTATCTTTATTCTTAAGTTTAAACCTTTATTATATTAATCTAAACGTTATAACTTTATTTATAGGTACTAAGATATATCTCTTGCTTCTCTAATCCTCTAAACATTTCTCTAGATCTCTTAATATTATAATTAAAGCTCCCTTAATATGACTTATTGCTTTTTTTATAATCAGGTGGTCCTAAATAACTTTCTTGTTTAACTATATATAAAAGTCTTCCTACTTATTATTGTGTCTTTATCTATACTACTTTTAATATAGTTACTAAAGTGTATACGGCTCGTCCGTAAGGAAGTATCTTCTTATTACTGCGTTATAATAGCCCTTTATATATTGTTCTTTAAACCTAGTTAGAATCCCTAGATCCTCTTTATTTTCTAGTTTAGTAAGCCATTTAGCTCTTAGTATGCCTGCCCTAAACTTGTTAGTAATTTTTTATATAGGCGCTCTGTCCCTTATACGTCCTAATATACTAGATCTCTTGTCTAGTTTTTGTTCTTACTATACGGTAATTCTTGCTCTAAATTATACTATAGTTTCTTTCCTTTTACGTCTTGCGAGTAGATCCTTAAAGTCTTTTTACTTTTTAATCTTAGTATTAGTCTTTCAATCTTTAGTCTAAACACTATATTCTACTAGTAAATTCTCTAGGTTTATATATCTATCTCCTAGTCTAGTTACTATCTATACTACAGATTCTCTAATCTAGTTGATAGTCCTTATTTGTGTTTTAAAATTTTGGTTCTATAGGATTCTTAATCCTAAGCTTGCTTCTAACTTAAGCTTTACTCCTACCTTAGTCTATTTAGGCTTACTTAGTATTCTTATCTTGTCTTAAAAGTCTTAAATCTTACTTATCTCGTCTTAAGAGTCTTATACCTATCGGAAACTCTATCCTAAGCTTATTCGTATATCTTTAAACTAAGCTACTACCCTACTCTATTGGTTGCTATCTATTATAGGTCCTTAGGTCTGCCTTATTTTACTTTAAGAATCTTAGTTATCTCTTATCTCGTCTTAAGAATCTTAAGCCTTTAGCCTTTTGCCTTTACTAAGTGCCGAAGTGGCTTACTATCCTATTTCTTTTATATCTTGTAAAGTAATAGATATCGTATCTAGCGGGGTCTTAATCCCTACTAATGTTCCCTATTCTGTAGTGGAATTATCCTCTACTTCTTTTATAACATTTTTAAGGTCCGCATGCTCCTAGTAAGCTGCTTTTATTACCTTATTATTAAGGAATATTTCGCCTATATTAAAGTTATCGTCCTTAATATCTAATCTGCGAACTAGTTTACTAGTTCCTCTATACTATATAGATTTTAGCTCCTATGGCTAATAGCTTACACTATACTTAGCGTCTTTATAAATTCGGCATACGTTATTGTAATAAAACATAAAACTTTTAATTAAATATTCCTTTGTTCCTCGCAGTATACTATTATCCCTCTATATGTATATATCTTCTACCGCTAATCTGGTTCCCTTTATTATATAGTAACTCTAACTATCTTTATAATCTCTCGCGAAATAACCCTATTTCCCGCAATTTATATAAGCTCCGTCTTTAAACTATTAACTTTGCTATAGAGTCCGCCTAAACGTCTTCTGCTGCTAAGATCCCTAGTTTAGCCTCTGCTCTTTAAACCTCTAATTACTTAATCCTTGTCCTTTAGGTTTCCATAGTTATCTATTTCCTTTTTTAGTTTCTTTAGTACCGCTTAGGTCTATTAGCTCTGCGCTATACTATAGTTTCTAACTTAGCTTTGGTTATTGCGTACTCTACGCCTTATATAACTATAGAACTTTATCCTAGCCTCTCTTAGCCTGTTCCCTTTAGTAGATCTAATTATTAATCTTAATTGCTTAATCTATTAACTTCCTTAGGGTGTCCGCATCTTCTATTAGGATAATTATATTCTAGACTTTAGCCTTAAGTCCTTATTTATACTGTGCTATAAGTGCCCTATTATTTTATTCTATTTATATCGCTAGTGTCTAGAACTATATTATATACTTAATTGCTAAAGTTTATTATATAAGGTTCTAGAGTTTTCTTTTTGCTATAGTTATTTCTTTTGGGTGTCCAAATATCTGTATAAGTTGCTTTGCGAATTCTTTCTAGCTTAAGAACATAAATCGTATATCTTAGTTAGTGGTTATTATTCCGTTTGCCTATATCTCTATAAAATAAGGTTTAAACTACTTAAGTGCTTTTCCTAATATAAATAGTCCTATATAGGCTATTCGATCTATAGGTATTGGTAACTTTACTCCTTTCTATAAGACCTTAAAATGCATCTGCGTAAGGAATCCTTTAAGCTTTAATCTCTCTCCCGAGAATCTCTTAATTAATAATAGCTTAATTTTTACTACTCCTATTCCGTTAAGTCTTTCTTCTAATACTGTATTGTTTACCGTTAACTAGTTAACTATCTCTTATAACTGTCTGACCGTTATAGGTTGCTAAGAGTTAGTGTCCGCTATACTAGTATCCCCTTCTAACCTTAAAGTAGTTGCCGCCGTTAATAGCCTTATAGTGGCTACTTTTAGTGGCATATTGTTTAACTTTCTATATTTAATACCGTAACTAGGTAGTAATTGTATAACGGAACCTTATAGTAGGAACTACGGTGGGCTCGTTATTAGGCTAGGTGTATAGGTAATATAAATTAAAGTTAACAATATAATAATAACTGGTAGAGTAGTTGCCCAATAGATTAACTCTAATTATATTCTAAGAATTACTATAAGAAAGGGATTATCTAGGTAGGGACTATGGTCCTTTAAATACACGACCGTACTCCTAAGAAATCCTTCTTATACGTAATGTACGTCTTATACGTAAGGTATATAAGTTTCTCTTGTTCCTCTCGTTTAATACGTAGCATATTATATAACCTTAGTTACTATTCCTCATTATATAGTTCTATCGGCTCTATCCTAGACCGTTCCTAAATTAACTAACTAGCTTCTTTCGACTCTTCTCTAAGTAGTCGTAGTATTATACTTAAAGCGTCCGTAACATAAGGCCCTTATAAAAAACTTTCCCTAGTTACTATTTCCATCTATCCTAATAGTACTTTATCGCTCTAGTTATAGGGGTAGGTCTAAACTATTATAGCTAGGCTACCGCTACTTTTAGCTATAACCTTATATATAATATAAAACCTATATAAGATTTCCGGTTAGCATACTACCTTAGTATTTATAAAGGAAAAAAACAGGGCCTAAGATATACGCTATAATAGGAATAAATGCTTAGTAGAATGATATATCTCCAATAATAAGTAATATAGTGGCAAAAGAAACAATAGTATTAGAAAGTGTAGTAAAATATAATAATTATAGAAAGATAACTAAGAATAAATAGCGTATAATTCGGATTAAATAAACAATCCTAGTATTGTCTATTAGATTAATAATTGTATTATTAAACCTTACTATCTATTCCGCCGTTAATAAGATACGCTACTTTAATTAGTATATTTAGGCTTAAGGATGCAGTAAGAATACCTTTAGAAACGGAGATCGGCAGGGCGGATAATCTAATAGCGCGTAAAGCCATAAATCCTTCTAAGTATTAAGTGTAAACAGGTTAGATATAGGAGCCATACAATATTTAAAAAAAAACCCTTTTATAACCTCTCTCTCATTATAAAAGAGATTAAAAAAGCTATGTATATCTTAACTATTAGGCCTAGGGATGCTAAGTATTTATTAAATATAAGCTACCCACGTACTTAGATATATTAGCTACCGTTTATAGCTATAAGTTTATATTTAGGTTAATTTACTATAGTCCCAAAGCGCACTATCTAAGGCAGTTAAGAGTTTATTTCGTTTCTTATTATTAAAGGATATAACACCACCTATGCGCTTTTTATCGTAATTATTTAGTGCTTTTTTCGCCTTGCTAACCTTCTATTAGTAATATAAAAGGACTTATATTAGTTCTGGTACAAACTGCTAAAATATTATAAACTGCGGCTCTAAAGATATAATTGCGGCTGCCCTCAGAATACCCTTAATGTAGTTATTAACTAAACGTTAGTCAGCAGTGTGTATAGATAGTTTAGCCCAAAACTATTTACTTCTGTTAAATCGCATCTCTTAATAGCGGCTATCCTCGTTATTATGTAGATATAAGAGTAGATAAGAGAGAATATTAATAAACATTATCTTAACATTTATAATCCTTAAATTACTTTAAGTGATTAGTTAATAGAAAAGTATATAATATATATATATAGCCCTAACAGTAACCAAGGGCCTTTATTAACAAATTCTATATACCCGCAGTAGCCGCATATAGGATAGTCGCGACGTAAGATTAGGGATTTTAAGGGGCTCCAAAAATAACTAATTAGGCTTTAGTATTAAACGCGCGTGTTAATTATACAGCTATAGGTTTTTAGGCGTATGTAATATTAAAGCATTAGTACGTTCTATTTGGTATCTGGCCATATAATATATACGCTTTTAGCTTTAGTAAATTAGTTAACCAAGCAGGTTAACCGGAAATTCCCTTACTAATAACGCCTATTTATAGCAGCCCTTTCATTCTACAAGCCATCTAATCCTCACTTCTATACTATAACCCGTATACTACCTACTAATATAATTAATATATTCTTATATAGCCACTTAATTTACTCTTTATTTAGATTAAGTCTACTAACACGCCATAATTATATAAGGGGGTCTTATACTCTTTCTGTTACGGACACTTTAAGTACAATATTATAACTACTAGGAGAGGAGTTAAAAGAAGCTAGTTAGTTAATTTAGGCACGGTCCGGGATAGAGCCGGTAGAACTATATAACGAGGAATGGTAACTAAGGTTATATAACATGCTACGTATTAAACAAAAGGAATAAGAGGAACTTACGTACCTTATATATAAGACGTATATTATATATAAGAAGGATTTTATAGGAGTACGGTTGTGTATTTAAGGACCCTTAATCCCTACCTAGATAGTTCCTTCCTTATAGTAATTCTTAGAATATAATTAGAGTTAATCGATTAGGCAACCACTCTACCAGTTATTATTACGTTGTTAACTTTTATACTTGCATTTTCTACACACCTAGCCCAATAACGAGCCCATCGTAGTTCCTACTATAAGGTTCCGTTACACAATCACTACCTAGTTATAGTATTAATATAAGAAGTTAAACAATATGCCACCAAAAGCACTAGCTATAACGCCATTAACGGCAGCAACTACTTTAAGATTAGGTAACGACACTAGCATAGCAGATACTAACTCTTAGTAACTAGTAACGGTCGGATAATTATAAGAGATAGTTAACTAGTTAATAACTAATAATGTAGTGTTGGAAGAAAGATTTAATGGGATAGGAGCGGCAAAAATTAAGCTACTATTAATTAAGAGATTTATAGGGGAAAGATTAAAGCTTAAAGGATTCCTTATATAGATGCATTTTAAGGTCTTATAGAAAGGAGTAAAGTTACCAACACCCGTGGATCAGATAGCCTATATAGGACTATTCTTATTAAAAAAAGCACTTAAGTAGTTTAAACCTTATCTTACGGAGATATAGGTAAATAGAATAACGACCACTAACCAAGACGTGCGATTTATATTCTTAAGTTAGGAAGGATTCGCAGAGCGACTTACGCAGATGTTTAGAGACCCGGAAGAAATAACTATAGTAGAAAGAAAACTCTAGAACCTTGTGTAACGAACTTTAGCAATTAAGTATATAATATAGTTCTAGACACTAGCAATATAAGTAGAGTGGAATAATAAGGCGCTTATAGCACAGTATAAACAGGGACTTAAGGCTAAAGTCTAGGACATAATTATCCTAATAGAAGATGCGGACACCCTAAGGGAACTAATAGATTAGGTAATTAAGATTAACAATTAGATCTACTAAAGGAAATAGGCTAAGAGAGGCTAGGATAGAGTTCTATAGTTATATAAGGCGTAGAGTACGCAACAATAAAAGCTAAGTTAGAAACTATAGTATAGCGCAGAGCTAATAGACCTAAGTGGTACTAGAGAAGCCTATAAGAATTAGAGTAAGAAACCGTGGAAACCTAGAGGACAAGAATTAAGTAATTAAAGGTCTAAGGAGTAGAGGCCGAATTAGGGATCTTAACAGCAGAAGATATTTAGGCGGACTCTATAGCAAGAAAAATGGTTTAAAGAAGGAGCTTATATAAATTACAGAAAATAGGGTTATTACGTTAGAGACTATAGAAGTGGGTAGAGTTACTATATAGTAAAAGGTATAAGACTAGCAGATAATATATACGTATAGAGGGATAATAATATACTATAAGGAACAAAAGAATATTTAATTAGAAGTTTTACGTTTTGTTATAATAACGTATACTAAATTTATAAGGACGCTAAATATAGCGTAAGGTATTGGCTATAGGAGTTAGTACCTACAGAATATAAAGGAACTAATAAACTAGCTCGCAGATCGGATATTAAGGATAATAATTTTAACATAGGTAAAGCATTTCGTGACGATAAGGTAATAAAGGCGGTTTACTAAGAATATATAGCTATCGGAGATATTATATTAGAGGTAAAGGATAATTCCACTATAGAATAGGGAACATTAGTAGGGATTAAGATACCACTAGATATGATATCTATCGCTTTATAAAACGTAAGAGAAGTAGGATAGTAAACTATTTCGGCACTTAATAAAGGCAAAAGGCCATAGGCTTAAGATTCTTATAGCAAGATGCGAGACGACTAAGATTCTTAAGACGAGATAAGGTAAGCTTAAGGACCTATTATAGATAATAACCGATGGAGTAGAGTAATAGCTTAGTTCAGTAATATACGAATAAGCTTAGGACGAAGTTTCCTACAGGCATAAGATTCTTAAGATAAGATAAGTAAGATTTAAGACTCTTAAGATAAGATAAAAACACTAAGTAAGCCTAGTTAGACTAAGGCTAGAGTAAAGCTTAAGATAGAAGTAAGCTTAGGATTAAAGGATTTAAGGGGTTAAGAATTCGGAGTACGAATTAAGATACCTATAAGTAAAAGGCAAGGAGCTTCTTTATAGATTAGAGAATCTGTAGTATAAACAGTAATTAGACTAAGAGACGAATATATAAACCTAGAAGATTTACTAGTAGAACATATAGTTCGGACTAAAGATTAAAATGTTAATACTAAGATTAAGAAGTAAGAAAACTTTAAGGATTAGAGCGTAAGACGTAAACCAAAGGAAACTATAGAAGAATTTAGATAAAGAATTATCGCATAGTAAGGATAAAAACTAGATAAGAGATCTAGTATATTGGGACGTATAAAGGATAGAGCGCTAGTATAAAGAATTACTAATAGGCCTAAGGTAGGTATACTAAGAGCTAAGTAGCTTACCGAACTAGAAGATAAAGAGGATTTAGGAATTCCTACTAGATTCGAAGAACAATATATAAAGGGCTATTATAATATAGTAATGAGAAGATACTTCCTTATAGATAAGCCGTATATACTCTAGTAGCTATACTAAAGGTAGTATAGGCAAAGGCACAATAATAAGTAGGAAGATTTCTATATATAGTTAGATGAAAAAGTTATTTAGGACCACCTAATTATAGAAAAGGCTATAACACATATTAAAGGAGCCTTAATTATAACGTTAAAGGATCTAGAGGAATGTTTAGAGGACTAGAGAAGTAAGAGACGTATCTTAGTACCCACGAATAAAGTTATAACGTTTAGATTAGTACGATAAAGGTTTAAACTTAAAGATAAAGATAAGTTAAGAGTTAACCTAAAGCACCTAGTATACCATACGTTATTATAAATTACGTGCGTAGACGATATATACGAGATATATAAGAATCCAAAGGAAAAGAATCGGAAATACCCTATAAGGATATACTAGATAATAGATAAGCGATAGTATAGGAATACTAAATATATGCATAGATGGCATCCAGCAGAGGTTTAAGGGGAAGGAAGTTTAGTACTTTAACTAGAAAGATTCCTTATAGAAGAATACTTAGATGGACGACAGTGGTGGAAATGCCTAGAAAATACGTGTTTATAGTATATCGAAGACAAAAGGCGAATTAGGCATTAGCTAAAGAGCGAGTTAAGTATATAAGGATTAAGCAGCTAATAGTTAGAAAAAGTAGAGGCCTACAGGACTAGAGGGAGCTAGTAGTAGAGCCTTAGACCCTTAAAGGAATTTAAGGATAATACCTAAATTTATAAGTTAAATGGTAAGATTAGCAGTTTAAAGCGCTAATAGATAGTAGAGTAATAAGAAACTATATCTTATTAGTAGAAGTTAAGAGAATAGGGCTACCTTATAAACAGAAGGAGTAATCTTACCTATTAGTAATAATTTTAGGAGATCCGATAGCCTATAGAGGAAGTATTATTAATCTTAAAACAGGACCTATTTAGATAACCATTAAAGGAAGATAAATTAAGATATCTTTTAATATCCTACTATTAGGACGGGATAAGGCAGTATTAGAAATACCTTAGTTATAAGAATATAATCTAAGGATTAATTGGATTATAGGTTAAGTTAATATTAGGGATACTTAACGCCGTAAAATGCAATAATAAGCCAAGTTGGTATAATACTAAGTAGGAGTAACCTATAAAGAAACAGAAAAAGGACTAAGTTATATACTAAAGAGATACTATAAGTATGGTAAGAAACTATAGTTACTGGAAAGTAAAAAGCTGTTAGAGTATATAGTATGGGACTATAAGATAGAATTAGAACTAGGAATAAGTGTAAGGTTCTTTCTAATCTATAAGCTTACTAAAGAAGAAGGTAGAGTATTAAAAGAGTTTATCTAGGAAAACCTATAAAAAGGATATATTAGACCATTGTAGTCATTAGTAGGATATCTAGTACTATTTATACTAAAGAAGAACGGTAAACTAAGGCTGTGTATTAACTATAGATAGTTAAACAGTATTACCAGAAAGGATAGGTATCCTTTACCCTTAATTAGCGAAATCTAAGATAGGATAGGTAATACGCAAATCTTTATAAAGATAGATCTAAGATAGGCGTATTATTAAATTAGAATTAAGGAAGGTAATAAATAGAAGGCAGCCTTTAGGTTAAAGGAAGGACTATATAAACTATTAGTTATATAATTCGGGCTTATAAACGCACTAGCAACGTTTTAGAAGCGTATTAATAATATATTAGGAGAATACTTGGATAAATTAATTATAGTATATCTTAACGATATTATTATCTACTTAATAACTAAGGAAGAACACGGAGAATATGTTAAATGGGTCTTAAAGAGACTATAAGAAGAATAGATGCTAGTAGTAATTAAGAAATGCGAGTTCTTCACTAGGAAGACCAATTTTATTAAATTTATTATTAAACTAGGCTAACTTAGTATAGATCTAAAGAAGATTAAGGCTATAGTAAATTAGTAAGAACTAGAGAACGTTATATAGTTAAGATTATTCCTAGGGTTTTGCAATTACTACAGAAGGTTTATAGCGTAGTAGTTAAAAAATATTAAGCTATTTACGCGGTTAACGAAGAAAGAAGAACTATAGGTATAGGGAAAGAAATAGAAAAAACTCTTTAAAAAAGTTAAAGAGTTGTTTACCCAGGAGCTAGTTCTTAAGATCTATTAACTAGGACTAGAGACGGTTGTAGAGACGGATATATTAGACTATATACTAGGGGCGTACTTTATATAAAAATATTAAGATGGATGGCACCCAGTAGTATACTATAGTTGGAAGATAACACCACTAGAGTTAAACTATAACATCTATAATAAGGAGTTATTAGGTATAGTTATAGTATTAAAGAAATAGAGAGCATTCTTATAAGGTATAAAGAAACTATTTATAGTTAAAACGGA
>Ga0307515_10008500_pt1 | contig 20002 bp, 22 predicted proteins | sample 17_EM_MG_FD_194513 | JGI IMG/M metagenome (GOLD analysis project Ga0307515, IMG submission 194513) | Populus trichocarpa ectomycorrhiza microbial communities from riparian zone in the Pacific Northwest, United States - 17_EM | ecosystem: Host-associated > Plants > Roots > Unclassified | place... | reverse complement strand
CTACCCACCTCCTTCCACCTCCTGTTCTGTCCCCCAAGCAGGCCGACCACCACCAACATCTCAAGGCGGCTAACGCCTCTGGCGGCGCGGGCCTAGATCAGGCCAGATTCCAGGCACTCCTCCAAGCAAGCAGGAGTTCTACAGGTACCAGCACGGCCCTCGATCTCAGGAAGGAAGTAGCGTGGAAAGCCCACAAATCAAAGCAACGTCAGTCTTATTTTCTCATACCCTAGGGACCTCTCCAGCTGCACCCTGCTCAGCACCTGTGCATGCAGTACAAGCAACAGGCATTCAGACCGCTCATGGCGTGTTGTTCTCATCCCACCGGGTGTTCCGGTCAACCCTCCCTTTTCTGCTGCTCGAGGCACACCCACCTCCACCCCATGAACTGGTCTGCCCACTGATGGGAACCACTAGATCCACGCGCTTCCGTGTGACTCAACACATTCCTTTGAATCATTCCATCCCCACTCAGACACCCTTTTCACTCTCGTGCTAACACTGCCCTACAGTTGAGCGTCGCGCCCTTTTCCTCTCCAAAATTGATGCCCTACCATCACCTACTGCAACGTCCCTACCAGTAACCCCTCCGGAATCGCCTGCAGTCTTCCATTTTACGCTCCCATCCCCCGGCCTCGTCTCACCCCTCGCGCTCTTTGAAACCCTCGAAAAGGACAAGGACAAGCATGGCCTCCCGCCCGTCCGCATCGAGCAGGTCGATTTCCGCGCCAAGGCCCGCAGGGACGCAGAGTTTCTCGCCAAGCTGACCGGCAACGTGGGGATGAGCATGAAGGTGCATGGTCTGGCCGGGGAACGCGATGCCCCTAATGCACGAGATGCTCACAACAAGAACAGCATCAACGGAAAGAGCAGAAAGGGTCTGCCCAGCTTGGACGACATCTCGAAGAGGCTTGCCGGCAACGTTACCGTCAGCAGGGCAGAACCTATGGCTACTGCCCGCGGCCGGCCGTCTCCGACCGTCAATCGCTTACCTGCGTTCTTGAAACGGGCCAGCACGGAGACAAAGAATGAGGGTGTCGTCCCCACGCAGCAGGGGGAGAAGCAGCAATTTGCACCCATAACCAAGGATGCAAGCATTGGACGGCCGAGGATACAAGGTGTTGGGAGGTTGGCATTTGCTCCAGTCCCCGGAGTCACGAGGGTGGCTGAGGTGCCGCAGCCTACAAGCGAGCATGGGCCCATTTCGCGTCCTCAAGGTTTGACTCGCACAAAAGGCACCGGCACAAATGGCAACGTCGGCAACGCCGACGCGAGCACACTCACGTTTCCCACCACCGAACGCCAGAGCAACGGCCACGTCGCCGCCTTCCGCTCGCGCCCCGAGCGACCGAGCTCGCTCTCGTCCCTCCAGGCGCTGACGAGCAACTCGATGGCCGGGAACCACATCGCGGGCCAGCAGACGCCGACGCCGCTCACTGCCGAGGCGCTTCAACAGCTTGCGAGGCGCACTGAGCGCGGTAGTGTCATGGTCGAGCGCCTGAGCAGACGAGTCAGTGCACCCGGAGAGATGAACACGCGGCAACCAGGAAAGCAGCAGCAGCAGCAGCGCAGGAACATGCGCGGCGGGTTCTAGATCGCCTCCAAGAACTCGGATTGGACTCTGTATACCCCCCGTCCAATCCCTCATTTGTTCACCTGCTCTGGTCTCTGCTTCCCTGTTTTTGTTCGTGTTGGATTGACTCCAACCTCCCTACCCCCTGTGCTACTGCCCACCACTTTCTGCCTGCATGTGCCATTATAGCTTCACTTCTATGTGCCACCACCACCATCATGCTTGCCGCCCCTCCTTGGCCCTGTCACCTGGTCGCAGTCGCGACTCACCAATATCATCCCCTTCCATTTCTTGCACATTCGAGTTTAACCGGTCAACACCACGGACGTTTTACCCACCCCACATACCTACTTACCCAACATTCGCAGTCTCTTTTCACAGTCTGGCCTACTATTTCCTTCTTTACATGTCCTTCCTTCTTCACGCTCATTCATCCTCGCATTTTTGCTTTCTTGTATTCCATACCACCTTTCTACTCACCTACCTATCTACCCTCTCACCCATACGCCATATCCTCACAACCCTCCCCTCCTCGTCCACCAGCCACCAGCAAATACATTTCTCCAAACATGCACGCGCGAAGACGTACTGCTTGAAATATTCGCTACCGCCCGCAACTCTTTCCCTTTCGTTGCCTCGACGGCGCCTGGGCAGGACCCCGTTGGTAGCGGTTTTGTTATTTTTTTCTTGTCGTATTCGCGCGTTGACCTCCTTCTTCATCCCCTGTCGGTGGATGAGGGCAATGGAGCGACTCTTCTTTTGCTTGTCTAGTACGAGTGAAGTGGAGGCGCGTTTTGTCGGTCCGCGGGTGCCGAACGACGAAGTCGACTCGGCCCCCCATTTGTAGTCCTGTTGTTTGCTGGTGTTCGATTGGTGTGGTGTTCAAGGGAACCCACTTCTCTCTGTGTGAATATACATACATGTTATGTGTACTCAATTTGCGGAATTTGTGAGCCCGAGGTTTCGGGGTGGTCTTGACAAGTTGGTGGAGTGAGAACGCTTCGCGTGTACGACGGTGAATGAGAGAATTTACCCAGTGGAAGCACTATTGTTGCCCGTGTAAGAGTAGGCAGAAGGGAGAATGGCTTTGGATAGCTGAGGCAGTACACATGGATCGCGCCACTGGGTGACAGGTAGTATCTCCTACTAAATCGGGATATGGCCTGCTAAAGGGCACTTCGAGTCTCACGTCCCTAGCGCGTACTAGATTCGATTAATCAAGGCACAAGGAGGCCTCCGATTTTCACGGAGTACTTAATACCGTTCAAAAAGAGTAATTATACATCCTTCGATATCAGAGATGAGACGATGAACTCCTTTTCTGCTAAAGCATGGTATTCCAAACTGGAACCACATAAACGGCTGGTAATAGTGAGTAGGGAAAATAGATTGTTCTACTCAGAGCATACGGGTCGTGGCCTCTTTGATGCTTCAGGAGCTGGTCTAGACATCGATATCTTGAAAGGGAATACACATCTGTTCACCCTCTCTGAAACTCCGTCTGTAATCGGTTTATTCCTGGTAGACCTACGCAAGTAGCTTGCTATGCTGTTCCCCACGACATTTGCTTATCCGTAGAGGCACTTAGTATTTATTTATCTGATTCATGACGAGATGGCCATGGATATCACCATCCTCCTGGTCTGCGATTACGCTTCCTGCAGAGCTATGATCACCCATTCTTGATGAGAGCAAACCATACAATTGAATACAATTGTCTCATCTCGAACATGGAGGAGATCCCAATTGGATGCGTGCTGGCACCAGAGTGAGAAATAATAAGGGGAACTGCATTAACCAACGAGCAAAGAATACACCAAATAACAAGCACAGGGTTCACAGGAAAAGAAGGCTAAGCCTAGGACTATGCATTGTGAAAAATTTGGATCCAAGAGCTTCCAAAGGCAAAGTCCTCTACATCAAGAGAAACGGGTCGAAGACGGGACGTCATAGGGATTGTAAGGAGGGCAGGTGAATGGAGGCCTCCACGATAGTCCGGGGGTACCCAATATAGTAAGCCACCCTCTGAGTCTCTCACCCAACCCTCTGAGTCTGGCTGTGCACCCTCAGTACACCCCTGGTGATGCGTACCGACTACAGTATCTGTATCGGCATCCCAGATTTGGATGGTCGTGTCGTCGGATCCGGAAATGATGTGCCGCCCACTGGGAGAGTAGGCAACGGACGTTACTAGCCCTGTATGCACTCTCAGAGGCTCGCCGACTACAGCACCGGTCTTCACATCCCAGAATCGAACGGTACCATCATTGGACCCGGAGGCGATACGCCGTCCATCGGGAGAGCAAGCAACAGCCCACACCGAGGAAGTGTGCCCTTCTAGAGGCGTTCCAACTGCAGTACCAGTCTTGGCGTCCCAGATTCGAATGGTCTGGTCCTTTGATCCGGAGATGATGTGCCGCCCATCGGGAGTGTAAGCAACAGAGAGCACATAATTATCATGTCCTCGTAGAGGGTCGCCAACTACAACACCAGTCTCTGCATCCCATATTCGAATGGTTCTGTCATCGGATCCAGAGATGATGTGCCGTCCATTCGGAGAGCAAGCAACAGTCCGCACCCAGTCAGTGTGCCCCTTTAAAGGCTCTCCAATAGCAGCACCAGTCTCGGCATTCCATATCCGAATGGTCTTGTCATAGGATCCGGAGATGATGTGCCGCCCATCGGGAGTGTAAGCAACAGAGAACACACATGCGGTATGCCCCTCTAGAGGCGCGCCAACTACAACACCAGTCTCTGCATCCCATATTCGAATGGTCTTGTCATCGGATGCAGAGACAATGTACCGTCCTTTCGGAGAGCAAGCAACAGCCCACACCAAGCCAGTGTGCCCCTGTAAAGGCTTTCCAACAGCAGCACCAGTCTCGGCATTCCAGATTCGAATGGTCTTGTCATAGGATCCGGAGATGATGTGCTGCCCACTACCAGTGTATGCAACAGAACGTACACCCCGAGTGTGCCACTCTAAAGGCTTTCCAACTGCAGCACCAGTCTCGACATCCCACATTCGAATAGTCTTGTCATCGGATCCAGAGACAATGTACCGTCCATTCGGAGAGCAAGCAACAGCCTGCACCCAGGAAGTGTGTCCCTCTAAAGGCTTTCCAACTGCAGCACCAGTCTCGGCATTCCATATTCGAATGGTCTTGTCATAGGATCCGGAGATGATGTGCCGCCCATCGGGAGTGTAAGCAACAGAGAGCACATAATTATCATGTCCTCGTAGAGGGTCGCCGACTACATCACCAGTCTCTGCATCCCATATTCGAATGGTTCTGTCATCGGATCCAGAGATGATGTGCCGTCCATTTGGAGAGCAAGCAACAGCCCGCACCCAGTTAGTGTGCCCCTCTAAAGGCTCTCTGACTGCAGCACCAGTATCTGCATTCCAGATTCGAATGGTCGTGTCTCCAGATCCAGAGATTATGGACTGCCCATCAGGAGAGTAGGCAACGGACGACACATACACGATATGCCCCTCTAGAGGCGCGCCGGCTATAGCACCAGTTTCAGTATTCCAGATCCGGACGGTGTTGTCATAGGATCCAGAGATGATGTGGCGCCCATCAGGAGAGTATGCAACAGAGCTCACACCCCTCGTGTGGCCTTCAAAGGGCTTGCCAACTGCAGTACCAGTCCCGGCATCCCATATTCGAATGGTTAGGTCATCGGACCCGGAGATGATGTGCCGTCCGTCGGGAGAATAAGAAACAGACAAAACGCTGCTGGTATGCCCCTTCAGAGGTTCGCCAATTGCAACACCACTCTCAGCATCCCAGATTCGAATAGTCAGGTCACCAGATCCAGTGGCAATTTGGTGCCCATTTGGGGAATAGCTTATGCATCTGACACCCTTAGTGTGGCCAATCCACTGCAATGGCGGTGCTGGCCATGACAACAATTTCCCTCTTCGCACTTTGATGCTTTTGGGAAACCGTGTGCTGAAGATCGTTGATAAGGACGACTGTGATGGTAGGAAGGGGCCCGTAGATATGTAGGTGTGTGGGGTGCTGGTAGAGATGGGGGTGTGGAAGGCGATGATGAAATGGCAAACATCTTGAATTCTCTCAAGAAGCGTCGGATCCCCACCCTACGGCGATGATAAATGTCAATGAACGGCTAGCTGGAATTGTACTCACTCTCATCCAAGATATCACTCGTCGAAGGCTTGGAGCACCAACCGGGACCATTCCCATAACGCTCAATACTTCAATCCAAAATACTGGGTACAACCCTTCAAAGAATTCCTTCAACCCTCCAGACGCACCCTGATTACCATCATCGGGAGCAGAGCAAAGATGGTTAGACCAATAGCGAGAACTATACTGCAACGGGTCGGAAATGTTCTTGTTGATTCGTGATTGGAGATCGTGAACGCCCGCATTGGCGAGCCGGGAATCTTCAAGCTTGCAGATATTGAAACGAAGTTGTCGAATCATCGTCCTGAGGCAAGAAATGCCCACTTGGACGTTCGCGTCTTGCACGTTGACTTGATAGTCGCGGGGACAGCCGTCGCTGACGAAGAAATCCGAAATTGACAAATGCCGTACACGAACCGCTTCATTGGCTTTTTCGTCTCGATATAGCAAAGAGCTAAGATCATCCACCCACGTCTTCACAAGACTGGGGTCCACTCCGGCCAGCTCTGCAATCGTCTCTTCACACAGTGGGCGGTATGATGCTGTTGTAAGAAGCACTCCAATCACCCGCTGAAACTTGGCACTGCTGTGCACTATTCGTGTTTTTAGGATACTGGAGTAGAGTCCGTATGGAGATATCAACCCAGTATCGTCTGAGTCTCGCAAGGTTGCCTTTAAGGACTCAGTAGGGTCCTCGCATTTCTCAAGGGCAAGAGCAACAGTCTTGATGAAGATGAATAGGCCCTTTGCCCGAGAAATAACCCCTTCGAAGAGCGACGGATCTGGCCAAGGAGATTGGAGATACCGCTTTAAAGCCAGCTTCCCGAACCTGTCTTGAGCGAAAATTCGTAGGTCGGAGGTGGCTTGATCATCAGAGGCTAAATCGTATCTTGAATACGACGATCGGGCGGGATCATCAAAGAATCGTTGGATATCGACTTCAGGTCTACTGGTGATGATGATTTTGAGCCATGGAGCATATGCGGCTGCGTCGTTCAGAGATATCAGGAGGACTCGACGGCTCTGATCGTCGCCGCATTCATCAAGTGCGTCAATGACAAAGACGAGCGTACGTTGTGGGTGGCGAGGAAGGTCACGAATGAAATCAAGGAGGAGAGAATCCTCCATTGACTCTGGTGTCAGGTTTGTGTCACGACGAAGGCGCTCTGCCACAATCGTTCGAAATGGGGGGAAGATTTCAGCGAGCTTGTAGATGAGAGTCGGGAGGATATTTCTTGGCTCCCTCAAATCTTGGCCATCCCTCTGGCAGAAAAATGCCCCAGCGAGGTGCTTCGTCCTGTGAAGGCTCGCACACATCGAATGAGCTAGCGACGTTTTGCCAACTCCGGGTAAGCCGTAGATCCAGTACATATTACCCGTATCCTTCTTCCCGGATCCATTGGTCACCCAGGCCATGATGTGACTCAGGAAATATTCCCGGGTGCCTTCCATACAACAGAGTGTCCGGTTATAGCCGGCATCGACACATTTAAGCCGTTTAAGCAGAAGTTTTTGCTCTACATGCAAGTAATGAGAACGAGCTTATCTAGAGATTGAGAGCATGAGCTCTTACCAATTTTTTTGGCTTGGCAGAGAGCCTCTACATCCACTGCACGGTCGAAGTCTTCGATGACCTTAGTCAAATCTTTCTCCATTTCTTCAATAGCCTCCAGGTAGGCTGGCCCACCCACTTTTCTCGCTGTAATAATCAACACTTAACAAGGTCAAAGCCAGGAGATGACCACCTACCATGTTTAACATAGTCGCATGAAAATTCCGCAACCCTTCGCATTACTTCGAACATTCGGGGGATGATCTTCCCCAAAATTTCCGTTTCTTCGCAGACAATCTCATCTGCGACCTTGTCTGCCAAAGGCAATATCCGCTGCAACTGATCCAGAAGGCTGGACGGAATCTGGTCGTATTTGTTTTGTTCCCTCAAGAGCTAAATGGTCAAAATTTACCTCTGCTTCTGACACGCCAGTAGCCAGCACGAACCTCAAACGTGACAGTGGCAACACCAAAGATAGCCTTCGTGATTGGGTTCAACTACAACCTGTCAATCTCTTGCTGATTTCCAGATGGGAGGACCAACCTCTGCGAACACGGACCCGAATTTGATACCCTTCTCCACGGCGCTCTCCATTGATCCACTCATCAGTGGGGAGTACCCCTTTAGCAAATCTTCAAGTTTATGGAGCCATGAGCGTAGGGATTCCGCCTATGGGACCATATTAGTTGGTTTGGATGGGTGGTTGCAGAAAGACGAACGGTAGTGTCCGCAGAGAAATGTAAGACCAGAGAACAGTTATTCTTTCCAACAACAACGACCCCTGGACTTCTCTATCAGAAATGAGCGAACTGGATGGTGAGCGTGACTGACTCGATACCAGGAATTCGTGCTCATTGGAGTCCCAAAACTTATTGAAAAGAGTTTGGATGTCGATCACTTCGCTCGTCTGTCGGTTCTTGGCCCAAAATAAATGACCCTTCCTGATTTGGATCTCTGTGTGGATCTTGGAGGTTGGAAGAACACCCCTGCATACAGGTGACTATCGGCTAATGTACGTAGTGTGGAATCAAGGGACATACGCGCGTTGGGTTGGTGTCCAGGTCCGGTTGTCTTTCGTCTCTAACTCTTTCTCTTGATTTTCTATCAACAACCTCAGCGTACACTCCCGATTTAGGCCGTCTTGGAATATTATTTCTGTATGTTAGCGTAACTCAGTGGCATGATCCCCATTGAAGTGAAGCGCCGCACGATCTAAATACAGGCTTGGCTTGATTGTTAGCTGCGCTACATAGCCGCTGAAGGTACTCACAATCTCTCTTCCTTGGGTGGTTGAGTCGCCATGTTTGATCAGTTAGAGGTCCAGACAGAGGATGGATGGAGACAACGTGGGGATCGATTCGCGATGGCGTGATGGCGATGTCACCGACAGCTGTCACCGAACTCTGGTCACAATTCCGGTCGCCCGATACCGACCACCTCCTCGCTACAACCTACGACGGCTGCGACGTTGCCGTGCCTGCAAGGGCGAGCCCCGAATAGTTCTCTCCCATTATGATGTGACGTACTTGAGCCCCCCCCATTCGCTGACGGCAGTATCTTTGAGGTTGACAGTTTACGAAGTAGTACATGTCTCGTCTAGGTGGAAGCTGAATGGATCGTCTTTTCTCAGCGGGACATGCAAAACGATGGATTGACCAAGAATGAAATTGTGAATATACCCTTCAGTGGCGCATACTGTAATAGGGAGAGTACAAGAGACAGACGGACGGAACACCGCCGTACCCATTCCGCAGCGCGAATGACTGACTCATCCACTATGAAGCAGAGGCCATTTCCACATCCTCAGGAAGTACACTCGGCTTAACAGCTCCTGACCCAGGTCCATCCGCAACGGCTGCCGCTACCAATGTGTGTCCTTTCCGACCTGCTCTTTCTTCGGCTTCTTCGCCGCTTTGGACTCTTTCCCCACCGGAGTAAGCGTCCCGTCGGCTGCGGCGGCTGCGAGAACTGCGAGCTCTTCCTTGCTCTTCCTTCCCCTCCTCCCCGGTCCACCCGTGGGGGTCCCTGTTCCGATTCCTGCACCACCACCAGCTTTGTCTGCCGCAGAGCCACCCTGGGCGGTCCCAGAGGACGTGGTAGGATAAATCGGTGCCAGGACCTAGTTAGGGGGTGGTTTCAGAGGCTCGGCTTTTACACCGCTACTCTTCCATACGCGCGTGCCGAACGTCGCGCCAGAGATGGTTTGGATCGTTCTATACGACGTATCCCACTTTTTGGGAGGTTGTCCATTCAGGTCCAATGGTTCCGCAACGGGGATTGAGAAGTACTCCGTTGGTTGTTCTGGTTGTGTGGCGCGTTTCTTCGATGGAGACCGGGGCTTGGAAGACGCAGGAGGAACAAGTGAGGGCACTGCTTTGGGTGGATACTCGTTCTTTGGGACCGCGGTTGCGGGAGCCGCAGTATCGTCGTGGTAGAATACTTGCACATTGGAGTCTTTGGTTCTCCGCGCCTAATAATATATATAGTAGGGAAATCAATATGGAGGTTCAGTAGAGCTGCGAACCAACGCACCGACTACGCATCTTCATTTGTCCCTTGGGTACGGGTGTCGGCGTGGACTTGGGGCATTTGGGGGCTGCTGCTTCAGCGGTGGGAACAGGCGCAGGTACATTCAACTGAACTGAACCTGGTGGCGTGACCGTCGACATAACCGGCTTACGGCTCCCACTTTAGGAGAGCGAACCTTGAAGGAGGTCACCATCGATTTTTCGGACGTTCTGGGCTCATGCGACTTCTTGTTAGGCATGGAGGTGGTTGGAGCGCCCTGCGTCGAGGTAGCAGCAGAGGTGGGCGCAAGTCTAGCTGTAGTGGTCGAGTCGGTAGTGACGAATGGATACTGAGGACAAAGCATCCGACGATGAAATGAAAAATCAACGTTGACCTCGGTCCCCGCCTCACCCTTCGCCTCAATCAGATCGCTTTCGCCCTGGTACAACAGAGACGATCTCCTGCGCTCTACCCACCTCATGTCTTGTCCCCCAAATAGGCCGACCACCAGCTCCCAACCTCTCTAGGCGGCGAATCCATCTGGCTGCACGGGTCTAGATTAGGCCAGATTCCAGGCAATCGTCCAGGCAAGCAGGAGTTCTACAGGTACCAGCACGGCCCTCGATCTCAGGAAGGAAGTAGCGTGAAAAGCCCACAAATCAAGGCAACGTCAGTCCAATCGCTCACACCCTAGGGACCTCTCCAGCCACACCCTGCTCAGCACACCGTGCATGCAGTACAAGCAACAGGCATTCAGACCGCTCACGGCGTGTTCATCGCTGCAAACTTCCCGTCCATCCTACTCTTTTCTGCTGCTCGAGGCACACCCACCTCCACTGGCCTGCTCATGGATGGGAACCACTAGACCCACGACCTTCGTATGACTCAACATATTCCTTTGAATCGTTCCATCCCCACTCAGACCACTCATTTCACTCTCATGCTAACATTGCCCTACAGTTGAGCGTCGGTCCCTTTTCCTCTCCAAAATTGATGCCCTACCATCACTCACTGCAGCGTTCCTACCAGTAACCCCTCGGAAATCGCCCGCAGTCTTCCACTTTACGCTCCCATCCGGTCCCCGACCTCGTCTCGCCCCTCGCGCTCTTTGAAACCCTAGAAAAGGACAACGACAAGCATGGCCCCCCGCACGTCTGCATCGAGCAGCTCGATTTCCGCGCCAATGCCCGCAGGGACGCAGGGCTTCTCGCCAAGTAGACCGGCAGCGTGGGGATGAGCATGAAGGTGCATTGTCTGGCCGGGGTACGCGATGCCCCGTATGTACGAGATGCTCACAACAAGAGCAGCATCGGCAGAAAGAGCAAAATGGCGTGCCCAGCTTGAGCGATATCTCGAAGAGGCTTGCCGACAACGTTATCGTCAGCAGGGCAAATCAACCTATGGTTACTGCCCGGGACCGACTGTCTCCGAGTATTGATCGCTTACCCGCGTTCTTGAAATGGGCCAGCACGGAGACAAGGAAGGAGGGTGTCGTACCCACGCAGCAGGGGAGAAGCAGCGACTTGCACCCATGCAAGCATTAGACGACCGAGGGATACAAGGTGTTGTGAGGTTGGCGTTTGCTCCAGTCCCTGGAGTCACGAGAGTGGCTGAGGTGGCGCGACCTGGCCCATTTCGCGTCCTCGAGGTTTGACTCGCACAAAAGGCACTGGAACTGGCACTAGCACAAATGGCAACGTCGGCAACGCCAACGCGAGCACACTCATATTTCCTACCACCGAGCGCCAGACCAACAGACACGCCGCCGCCTTCCGCTCGCGCCCCGAGTGACCAAGCTTGCTCTCGTCCCTCCAGGCGCTGACGAGCAACTCGATGGCCGGGACCACATCGCGGGCCAGCAGACGCCAACGCCGCTCACCGCCGAGGCGGCTTCAGCAGCTTGCGAGGCGCACTGAGCGCGGTAGTGTGATGGTGGAACGCCTGAGCAGACGGGTTAGTGCACCCGGAGAGATGAACACACGGCAGCCAGGAAGGCAGCAACAGCGGCAACGCAGGAACATGCGCGGCGGGTTCTAGATCGCCTCCAAGAATTCGGCTTGGACTCTGTATACCCCCCGTCCAATCCCTCATTTGTTTACCTGCTCTGGTCTCTGCTTCCCTTTTTTTTCTAACGTTGGATTGACTCCGACCCCCCTATCCCTGTGCTACTACCCGCCACTTTCTGCCTTGCATGTGCCATTATAGCTTCACTTCTATGTCCCACCACCACCATCATGTTTGCCAATCCTCCTTGGCCCTTTCACCTGGTCGCAGTCGTGACTCGCCTATATCACCCCTCTTTCATTTCTTGCACATTCGAGTTTAACCGGTCAACACCACGGACGTTTTACCCACCCCACATACCTACTTACCCAACATTCGCTGTCTCTTATCACAGTCTGGCATACTATTTCCTTCTTTACATGGCCTTCCTTCTTCACTCTCATTCATCCTCATATTTGCTTTCTTGTATTCCATACCTACCTTTCTGCCCTCTCACCCATACGCCGAACCCTCAGAACCCTCTCCTCCCCTCCTCGTCCATCAGCCACCAGCAAATACATTCCTCCAAACATGCACGCGCGAAGACGTACTGCTTGAAATATTCGCTACCGCCCGCGACTCTTTCCCTTTCGTTGCCTCGACGGTACCTGGGCAGGACCCGTTGGTAGCGGTTTGTTATTTTCTTCTTGTCGTATTCGCGCGTTGACCTCCTTGTTCATCCCCTGTCGGTGGATGAGGGCAATGGAGCGACGCTTCTTTTGCTTGTCTAGTACGAGTGAAGTGGAGGCGCGTTTTGTCAGTCCGCGGATGCCAAACGACGAAGTCGTCTCTGTAAGGGTCCGATTTCTCTTCGACCTTGTTTCTTACTGTGACGTCCGAGCACAACCGAACCCATTTGTTACTGACAGAGACAAGTGTGTACTAGTTGAACGTGCGATGGTAAGAGTATTGTGGTGGACTAAAATCGAATGGTTACAGGACTGGTAAGCGACAGAGTTATATAGGAGGGAGCGGTATTAAGTAATAGGATATGAGAATAACCGCAAGCGAGCCCTAACAGTCTCGGCTCCCCAATTTATAGTCCTGTGGTTTGCTGGCATTCGATTGATGTGGTGTTCAAGGAAATCTACTTCTCTCTACATACATGTTATGCATACTCTATTTGCGGAATTTGTCTGAGCCCGAGGTTTTGGGTAGTCTTGCTTGACAAGTTGGTGGAGTGGGAACGCTTTGCGTGTATGATGGTGAATGATAGAATTGTGAATGACGGGATTTTCCCCAGTGGAAGCTCTGCTTGCACGTGTCAGGACAGGCAGTAGGGGGAATGGTTAGCTGTAAAGTAAGGTGATGGCCTACTGAATCGGGATATAGCTTGCTGAAGGGTACTTCGAACGGTATGTTCCGAATGCGTGCATAGGTTCAATCAATCAAGCCACAAGGAGGCCTCCGATTTTCACGGAGTACTTAATACAGCTCAAAAAGAATAATCATACATTCCTCGATATCAGAAAAGAGACGATGGACTCCTGTTCTGTTAGAGCATGGCATTCCAAACTGGGACGACATGAACTGTTGCGGTGAGTAGGGAAAATAGATTATTCTCCTAAGAGAGCATATAGGTTGTGGCCTCTTTGACGCTTCAGGAGCTCTGAACATCGATATTTTGAACGGAATGCACATCGGTTCACCCTTTCTGAAACTCCGACTGTGATCGGTTTATTCCTTATAGATCCACGCAAGCAGCTTGCTATACTGTGCCCCACGACCATTTGCTTATCCGCAGAGGCACTTCGTATTTATTTATCTGATTCATGAGGAGATGGCAATGGATATCATCATCCTCCTTGTTTGCAATTATTACGCTTCCTGCAGAGCTATGATCACCAATTTTTGAGGAGATCAAACCATACAATTGAACACAATTGTCTCATTGCGAACATGGAGGTCCCAATTGGACACACGTTAGTACCAGAGTGAGAAATAATAAAGGGGACTGCATTAACCAACGAGCAAGGAATACACCAAATGACAAGCAAGGGGTTCACAGGAAAAGAAGGCTAGGGTTATACATTGTCGAAAATCTGGATCCAAGAGGTTCCAAAGGCAAAGTCCTCTACATCAAGAGAAACGGGTCGAAGATGGGACGTCACAGGAATTGTAAGGAGGGCAGGTGAATGGAGGCCTCCACGATAGTCCGGGGATACCCAATATAGTAAGCCACCTTTTGAGTCTCTCACCCAACCTTCTGAGTCTTGCTGCGCACCCTCAGTACACCCCTGGTGATGCTCACCGACTACAGCATCAGAATCAGCATCAGCATCCCAGAATTGAATGGTCGTGTCCGCAGATCCGGAAATGATGTGCCGCCCGCTGGGAGAGTAAGCAACGGACGTTACTGGCCCTGTATGCACTCTCAGAGGCCCGCCGACTACAGCACCGGTCCCCACATCCCAGATTCGAATGGACCCGTCATCGGACCCGGAGGCGATACGCCGTCCATCGGGAGAGCAAGCAACAGCCTGCACCGGGCTAGTGTGCCCTTCTAGAGGCGTTCCAACTGCAGCACCAGTCTCGGCGTCCAAGATTCGAATGGTCTGGTCAACGGATCCAGAGATGACGTGCTGCCCATCGGGAGTGCTGTAAGCAACAGAGAGCACATAATTACCATGTCCTCGTAGAGGGTCGCCAACTACATCACCAGTCTCTGCATCCCATATTCGAATGGTTCTGTCATCGGATCCAGAGATGATGTGCCGTCCATCCGGAGAGCAAGCAACAGCCCGCACCCAGTCAGTGTGCCCCACTAAAGGCCTTCCAACAGCAGCACCAGTCTCAGCATTCCATATTCGAATGGTCTTGTCACTGGATCCGGAGATGATGTGCCGCCCATCGGGAGTGTAAGCAACAGAGAGCACATAATAATCATGTCCTCGTAGAGGGTCGCCAACTACATCACCAGTCTCTGCATCCCATATTCGAATGGTCTTGTCATCGGATGCAGAGACAATGTACCGTCCATTCGGAGAGCAAGCAACAGCCCGCACCAAGTCAGTGTGCCCCTCTAAAGGCTTTCCAACTGCAGCACCAGTCTCGGCATTCCAGATTCGAATGGTGTTGTCATAGGATCCGGAGATGATGTGCCGCCCGCTATCAGAGTATGCAACAGAAAGTACACCCTGAGTGTGCCACTCTAAAGGCTTTCCAACTGCAGCACCAGTCTCTGCATCCCAAGTTCGAATGGTCTTGTCATCGGATGCAGAGACAATGTGCCGTCCATTCGGAGAGCAAGCAACAGCCCGCACCCAGTCAGTGTGCCCCTCTAAAAGCATTCCAACAGCAGCACCAGTCTCAGCATTCCATATTCGAATGGTCTTGTCACAGGATCCGGAGATGATGTGCCGTCCATCGGGGGTGTATGCAACAGAGAACACATAACTATCATGTCCTCGTAGAGGGTTGCCAACTACAACACCAGTCTCTGCATCCCATATTCGAATGGTCTGGTCATCGGATGCAGAGACAATGTACCGTCCATTCGGAGAGCAAGCAACAACCTGCACCCAGTCAGTGTGCCCCTCTAAAGGCTTTCCAACAGCAGCACCAGTCTCGGCTTTCCATATTCGAAGAGTGTGGTCATAGGATCCGGAGATGATGTGCTGCCCATCAGGAGAGTAGGCAACGGACGACACATTTCCGGTATGCCCCTCTAGAGGCGCCCCGACCATAGCACCAGTTTCAGCATTCCAGATCCGGACGGTGCTGTCATGGGATCCAGAGATAATGTGGTGCCCATCGGGGGAGTATGCAATAGAGCTCACACCCCCCGTGTGGCCTTCTAAGGGCTTGCCAACTGCAGTACCAGTCCCGGCATCCCACATTCGAATGGTTCGGTCATCAGACCCGGAGATGATGTGCCATCCGTCGGGAGAATAAGAAACAGACAAAACGCTGCCGGTGTGCCCTTTCAGAGGCTCGCCAACTACAACACCACTCTCGGCATCCCAGATTCGAACAATCGTGTCATTGGACCCAGTGGCAATATGGTACCCATTGGGGGAATAGCTTATGCATCTGACAATATCAGTGTGGCCGATCCACTGCAATGGCGGTGCTGGCCATGACAATAATTTCCCTCTTCGCACCTTGATGCTTTTGGGAAACCGTGTGTTGAAGATCGTTGATAAATGCGATTGTGATGGCAGGAAGGGGCCCGTGGATATGTAGGTGTGTGGGGTGCTGGTGGAGATGGGGGTATGGAAGGCGATGATAAAATGGCAAACATCTTGAATTCTCTCAAGAAGCATCGAATCCCCACCCTACGGCGGAGGTGAATGACAATGAACGGCTAGCTGGATTTATACTCACTTTCATCCAAGATATCACTCGTCGAAGGCTTGGAGCACCAATTGGGACCATTCCCATAACGCTCAATACCTCAATCCAAAATAATGGGTACAATCCTTCAAAGAATTCATTCAATCCTCCAGACACGCCCCGATTGCCATCATCGGGAGTGGAGCAAAGATGGTTGGACCAATAGCGAGAACTATACTGCAGCGGGTCGGAGATGTTCTCGTTGATTCGTGATTGGAGATCGTGAACGGCCACATTGGCGAGCCGGGAATCTTCAAGCTTGCAGATATTAAAACGGAGTTGTCGAATCATCGTCCTGAGGCAAGAAATCCCCAGTTGGACATTTGCACCTTGCACGTTGACTTGATAGTCGCCAGGACAGCCATCGCTGACGAAGAAATCTGAAATTGACAAATGCCGTACACGAATCGCTCCATTGGCTTTTTCGTCTCGATATAGCAAAGAGCTAAGGTCATCCACCCACGTCCTCACATGACTGGAGTCCGTTCCTGCCAGCTCTGCAATCGTCTCTTCGCACAGTGGGCGGTACGGAGCTGTTGTAAGAAGCACTCCAATCACCTGCTGAAATTTGGCACCGCTGTGCACTATTCGTGTTTTTAGGATACTGGAATAGAGTCCGTATGGAGATATCAACCCAGTATCGTCTGAGTCTCGCAAGGTTGCCTGTAAGGACTCAGTAGGGTCTTCGCATTTCTCAAGAGCAAGAGCAACGGTCTTGATGAAGATGAATAGGCCGTTTGCCCGAGAAATGACCCCTTCGAAGAGTGACGGATCTGGCCAAGGAGATTGAAGGTACCGCTTCAAAGCCAGCTTCTCGAACCTATCTTGGGCGAAGATTCGTAGATCGGAGGTAGCCTGATCATCAGTGGCTAAATCGTATCTCGAATACGACGATCTAGCGGGATCATTAAAGAATCGTTGGATATCGACTTCGGGTCTACTGGTGATGATGATTTTGAGCCACGGAGCATATGCGGCTGCGTCGGCCAGAGATCTTAAGAGGACTCGACGGCTCTGATCGTCGCCACATTCATCAAGTGCGTCAATGACAAATACGAGCATACGCTGTGGGTGGCGAGGAAGGTCACGAATGAAATCAAGGAGGAGAGAATCCTCCATTGACTCTGGTGTCAGGTTTGTGTCACTACGAAGCCGCGCTGCCACAATCGTTCGAAATGGGGGGAAGATTTCAGCGAGCTTGTAGATGAGAGTCGGGAGGATATTTCTGGGCTCCCTCAGGCTTTGGCCATCCCTCTGGCAGAAAAAGGCCCCAGCGAGGTGATTTTCCTTGTGAAGGCTCGCACACATCGAATGAGCTAGCGACGTTTTGCCAATTCCGGGTAAGCCGTAGATCCAGTACATATTGCCTGTATCCTTCTTCCCCGATCCATTAGTCACCCAGGCCATGATGTGACTCAGGAAATATTCCCGGGTGCCTTCCATACAACAGAGTGTCCGGTTATAGCCGGCATCGACACACTTAAGCCGTTTAAGCAGAAGTTTTTGCTCTACATAACAGTACTGAGAACGAGCTTATCTGAAGATTGAGAGGGTGAGCTCTTACCAATTTTTTTGGCTTGGCAGAGAGCCTCCACATCTACTGCACGGTCGAAGTCTTCGATGACCTTAGTCAGATCTCTCTCCAGTTCTTCAATAGCCTCCAGGTAGGCCGATCCACCCACTTTTCTCGCTGTGATCATCAACACTTAACAAGTTCAAAGCCAGAAGATGACCACCTACCATGCTTGACATAGTCGCATGAAAATTCCGCAACCCTCCGCATTACTTCAAACATTCGTGGGATGATCTTCCCCAAAATTTCCGTTTCTTCGCAGACAATCTCATCTGCGACCTTGTGTGCCAAAGGCAAAATCCGCTGCAACTGATCCAGAAGGCCCGATGGAATCTGGTCGTATTTGTTTTGTTCCCTCAAGAGCTAAACGGTCGAATTTACCCCTGCATCCGACACACCAGTAGCCAGCACGAACCTCAAATGCGACAGTGGCAACACCGAAGATAGCCTTCGTGATTGGGTTCAACTAAAACCCGTCAATCTCTTGCCGATTTCCAGATGGGACAACTGACCTCTGCGAAAACAGACCCGATTTTGATACCCTTCTCCAAGGCTCTCTCCATTGATCCACTCATCAGTGGAGAGTACTCCTTTAGCAAGTCTTCAAGTTTATGGAGCCATGAGCATAGGGATTCTGCCTATGGGACCATTATTAGTTGGTTTGGATGGGTGGTTGCAAAGAGACGAACGGTAGAGTCTGTGGAGAAATGTAGGACTAGAGAACAATTATTCTTTCCAACAGCAACGACCCCTGGACTTCTCTATCAGAAATGAGCGGACTGGATGGTGATCGTGACTGACTCGATACTAGGAATTCACGCTCATTGGAGTCCCAAAACTTATTGAAAAGAGTTTGGATGTCGATCACTTCGCTCGTCTGTCGGTTCTTGGCCCAAAATAAATGACCCTTCCTCATTTGGATCTCCGTGCGTATCTTGGAGGTTGGAAGAACACCTCTGCACACAGGTGACTATCGGCTAATGTACTTAGTGGGGAATCAAGGGACATACGCACGTTGGGTTGGTGTCCAGGTCCGATTGTCTTTCGTCTCTAACTCTTTTTCTTGATTTTCTATAAACAACCTCAGCGTACATTCCCGATTTAGGTCATCTTGGAATGTGATTTCTGTATGTTTGCCTAAATCAGTGGCATGATCCTCATTGAAGTGAAGCGCCGCACCATCTAAGTACATGCTTGGATTGGTTGTTAGCTGCGCTACATAGACGTTGAAGGTACTCACAATCTCTCTTCCTTGGGTGGTTGAGTCGCCATGTTTGGTCAGTAAGAGGTCCAGACAGGAGATGGATGGAGACAACGTGGGATCGGTTCGCGATGGTGCGATAGCGATGACACCGACAGCTGTCACCGGACTCTGGTCACGATTCCGGTCGCCTGGTACCCACACCCGACCACATCTGCCCGCTACGAGCCGTACCTGCGCTCCTAGCTCGAGTCAAGGGCAAGCCCCGAACGGATGCTATACTTCTCTCTCATTATGACGAACTTGAGCCGTTCCCATTCGCTGACAGTAGTATCCATTCTAACATTTCTATTCTTGATCCAAAAGAATAGCGGGTAAGTTGGGATCTTGAGCACTCTACGTGCTGTATGAGGGAGCTCAAGGGCATATAAGAGAGTTGCCGGGGGATAGTTTCCAAGCCACGGGTAGCCAACAAGCCGCTCGTCCACAATGCGAAATCTCCATACAGGGGAGCTTGCCGATGGTCTTTTCATCTCGAGCCCATTTCTCACAGGCTTCGAAACCTGAGAAATGCTTCAATCCTTTGTCTCGACAGACAGTGACTATGTCAGTTGGGCGCTCTCAGCAGAGGACTTGTATAGGGCGAAGGAGTACGAGTGAGCAAGGGTCAGGTGAAGCTGGACAGTACCTTCTCTACGAGAAGAGACCTGACGGTATGTACTACTTCTGTAATAGGTCTTCATCCCTTACTTATCCTCCAGGATCACTCCTGCATTGCCAATATATGGTTGTATGATTACGAATGGCCATATGGGTTACGGACCGAAGAACATTTGGATTTCTAGACAACACATTCACGCATTTATCATATCAGGGTTCCGAGATGGTGGTGAATGGTTTGTCGCTGACGTTCTAATGAAGGACTTTGAGGCGGCATCAGGGGAACCAAAAAAAAAAAAATAGTACTATATTTTAATAATAGTCACATATAGTACCAAATAGTCATCTATAGTACCAAATAGTTACCCCTGGTACTATTTGTTACTATAACTTATATATA
>Ga0307515_10008499_pt1 | contig 20003 bp, 6 predicted proteins | sample 17_EM_MG_FD_194513 | JGI IMG/M metagenome (GOLD analysis project Ga0307515, IMG submission 194513) | Populus trichocarpa ectomycorrhiza microbial communities from riparian zone in the Pacific Northwest, United States - 17_EM | ecosystem: Host-associated > Plants > Roots > Unclassified | place... | reverse complement strand
AACTCCTCTGAGGTGCCGTCTAGGCTGCCTTCCAAACGGTGCCCTAAGCTGGCCGTAAGTTCTGCTTACGGTCCGTAAAATAAACCGTAAGGCCTTTTAATAGGTAGTAGACGAGCCATAAGTTAGATCTTAAGGGCCGCTAAGGCGCTAGTGCTAAGCAAGCCAATGGCGATTTTCCATGCCCGGCATGGAAAATCGTAATTAGTGGATTTGACCACCGTGGCAGAATATGGCAGAATTTAGCAGGTTATGTAAGCCCACTAAGTTCTATCGCAGCTTTCTACCGTTTTCTACCTAATAGCTTACGGTCCGTAGAATAGGCCGTATAATGAGCCGTACGGCCTTCTAACGGGCCGTAGGCGTACCATAGGTACTCCGTTAGTCCCGTTCTACCTATTCTATAACTTTTAGGTTGAGCTTATTTGTATTAATTAGGGTTTTAAGGGCTTAACACGGCTTTACTTTAGTTATAACGTCTACTAGGTTGTTTCCGCCGCTGATCTATTTAACCTCCGCAATTTTATATTATTTATAGGCCTAACGTAAGCACATTAGGTCGATTATAAGCCTCTTCTCTTATGTTGTACCTAGTTTAACTAGGCAGTTATAGAGGGACTTTAAATCGGTGTATAAAACCAGGGGTAACTGCTCTAGTTGTAGAATCTTCTAGACTGTTAATTTGATTGCGGCTGCTATATTAAAGCTATAAGCTAGTGCGTATAGTTTAGAAGCTAGTACGCTGCGGGTTACTTATTTGTATTTAATTGAGGACTAATATAGTATATTTGCGTTTTAATTATGGTCCGTAAGTACGATTATAAAGCCAATTTATAATAATAGATCTTTATTATTAGTAAAGGAGGCGTCCGTAAATGCCAGTAAGCTAAGGGAACTTAGGTTTAGTAGTACGAAAGTAAGTCCCCTTGCTGCATTATTAATTTGCTACTGAATGCGCTTATTAAGCTGCTTAATATTTTCTTCTTACGGATTTACTGCCTAGGCTGTAAAGGATAAATTATAGGCAGACTTGGGCTGACAGACTGTAGCAATATAGGCGCCTCTTGCACGCTGTGCAACGTATTAGTCCTTTGTATTTATAGTCTTGCGGGTTTCTCCGCGGGAACTAGTGAGGTCCGTAGGCTTTGCTATAACGAGCTTTAGGTTTTAAGCCCGGTGTTCTTAGGTTAGCTAGATTAAGTTACCCTTTTATATAATTAAGCCTCCGTTAAACTTAATTAGGGTCTACTTGGTTAACTACTTTTGCGGCTTTGCTAGGAACTTAGCTTCTTGGAGTTTAGTCTCTTCGGCGTCTATAAAAGTCTAGTCCGCTAAAAAGAGAGTATTATCTGTTTGGAGTCTAATAATATTAAGGCCGTTTAATAGGGTATATAGGAGGTAGGGGTTATAGGTCGACTGCTCTATTCTAAGTTTACAGACGTGGTGCTAGTGGTATATTTTAAACTAATAGTTTCTCTTTTAGTACTCCGTAAAGTGGTTTTATAACCTATAAAATTGTTCCTGGTTGCAAATTAAGCTTAGGCGGTGGTTGTATAAAGATGTCCCTACTTAGGTAGGTATTGGACTGCACGTAGGCTTGTAAGATGTCCCGTAAGTAAAGGGCTATAGGTCTAGTTTACTATAGTCTAGGTATAAGTGTAAGTATAATCTATTAACTAACTTGTTAAATTGTGGGCAATTGTATAAGGATTAAGCCCTTTCCTTAGTTGTTATAAGCTTGTATAATAAGCCTTAATTTCTTAAAGGCTTTGTTAGTACTAGGGTGCTTAATTTTGTTAATAAAGCGTGAGTTAAATATACAGACGCCTTGCGGAACGTCTTTCTCCATTATAACTACAAAGACGCCCTTTTTAAGTAGTCCGTTAATCTCTTTGCGTCGTAAGTCCGTAAAAGGGGTTTCCTATACTAGAACTGATATATCCGTAGGCGGAGGTTGCCTTATGGATATGCTTGTAGAGGTTAGGTGATTCTCTATTATAGGGTTTTTTTAGGGGCGTTCTCGACCACGCTTTACAGTAGGTTTAGTAGGTTTGGTGGGTTTCTAAAGAACTTTTATAGTAGGTAGAGGTGCTTCTAATTTATCTAGTTTAGTAGGTGCTTTTAGTTTATCTAGTTTAACGGTATAGGTATTTTTAGACTAAAAGTAGGGTTTTACGGACGTGTTTTTAAAGTTAGTCGGTTTGCTAGGGAGTTATACGTAGTACGTTTCGTCTTCTATAGCTAGTAGATAATAAGGTCTAGTTTAATTGCCGCTCTTATACTATATAAGGACTTTAGAATTAAGCGGGAGGTTATATACTAAGGTTGTGTTAGGTCCGTTACGGTAGTATAGAGCGTTATTAACAGCTCGTTTAGCCCGTAATTTGACTATTTTGGCTATTGCCTTCTATATTATAGCTGCTCGTTCCGTAATAGATGGGGTAAGAGGGTCCAGTTTGCTTATCCTTAGGTAGGCTCTATAGACTAAGAGGGTAGGTACTAGTCCGTTAGGGCTAGCGGTGTTATTAACGGCTTTTACGGCCATCTATAGAGCCAGTTTCTTTTAGATGTCCTTATATTCGTCCGTAATAATCTAGTAAGCTCTCCGTAAGGCTAGGTAAGCTCGCTTAATAAGCCTAATAGACTAATATGCCTTAACTAGGACAGCTTTTGTTAATATAGCTATGGCTATAGTATATTGCTGGAATTCCTTACTAATAAAGTTCCTATTGGCGTCATGGGTGATATACTTAGGGGGTCTAACATATATGTTAATCTAGTAGGTCCGTAAAATATCCTAAGTGTGTTTTATAAATATATTTTATAGCTAACGGGCGGCTTAATAGCGGGTTGCCTCGTCAATTATATATAATACTGGGCTGCCGTTAATATATATAATGTCTACGTACACTAAGTAGTTAAAATTAAGGTCTTTATAAAGAGTGAACTTAAATCGGCCTAGGGAATGTCCGTATTTCTAGTAGAAGGAGCAGTATTTAGTTAGGTGGTTAATTGCCTTCCTATTGACGTTATTATGTCCAGAACGTTTAAGGACTCTATATAGCTTTTCGGCTAATAGGTAACCAAAACGGCGGTATAGGCGGTGGATTTCCGTACTAGTGAGGTAGTATAGGTTATAGTCGAAAGATTTCTAAATATAGGTTTGTAAAGTCTCTTCTTATATAAGGAACGGGTGTCTAAATCGTTGTGTAATTAGTAGGGTAATATTCTTACTTCTTAGGGCAGTTGTGGGGCCAATTAGGGTATTTATAACATTGTTGTAGTAAACCTATAGTTTGTCTATGTCTGTAAGGCAGAGCAGGAAAAGGGTGTCCGCTTTTATTATATAGAAGTTAACTAGGCTAATTAGAGTCTTAACTTTAACTAATCTAATTAATACGGTTGAGCTAATGCTAAATTGGACGTTTATGGCCCCAGTTTATATAGTATTAATGTCCGTATTATTATTTATAGTGGTTTTATATATAAGGTATTGTCCGTAACCTGTAGTAGACTTCTTAAAGGTACTTATATTAATTATAACGCCGTAGAATTCTTTAGGGGTATAGCGTTTAGTAGTGATATATGCAAATAGGTCCTATTTATGGTTTGTAATATCTATAACGGGTCTAATAGGTGTGCTTATAGGCTGGTTTTCGGGTGTAATTAAGTATATAAAGGAGCAGTTGGCTAATATAGTCGTAATATTAAAGGCTTAGCCGTCCGTAAAAGGTCTAAAAGTAGTTAGGAACGTCTCTAAGGTCTTTTATTCCTAAATATTTAAGTTAAAGTTAATTATAAGGGCTTCTATTAACTTATTAAGAGACTCCTCCACTTCCTCTCCTTCGTGGTCTGGGGTGAGCTGGTTGGTTTGGTTGTTGGATCTCTTCTTAGACTTATTACGTTCTTCCTAGGTATGCCTTATAAACTAATATCCTTCCTTGCCGTATATAAAGCACTTCTAGCTAGTTTGTCTATGGGGGTATACTTTTATATAGGGGTTGCTATAGGGGTTATAGGTAGGACTTAGTCGGTATAGGTGCTGCTAGTAGTAGCGGCGGTCCGTAAAGTAGACGTCTAAGTCTATTTGCGGATATTAAATATCTATAACAAAGGCTTAAGTGCTGCCTAGCGGGTTTAAGGCTTTATACGTTGTAATAGAGGACTATAAATCGTTAATAAGGCTAGCTATGGTGTCTACGGGCTTATAATAGGCGTATTTGCAGGGTTTTATTTCCTAGTAAGCCGTAATAAGTTTATTATATATGAAGTCGTTTATTTAAAGCTTGATATTAAGACCGTGCTATAGATGGCGGAGGTCTTTAATAAGGATTTGTAGGCACTCTATAGTCGATTTTTTAGTGTTCTTGTTTATTACGGTCTGTAACTTAGTTGTATTCTATTAGGTAAGGATATTACGCTTATATTCCGGTCCTTTAAAGTAGTTATATATGGCTTTATATAGCTTATTAAAGGGAACACCAAGGGGGTTACTCTTGAGGTTGGTGTAGTAGTGGTTAAGTGCTAGGCCGCGTAGTATGGTAGAGTAGGCTTGGCTGAACTTCTATTTAGGAATATCGGCCTTCTAATAGAGGTCCGTAAAGATAGTTAGTTTAAAGTTAAAGTTATCGTTTTTACCGCTATACTTAGATTCGTCGGTATAGAGCTTAGCTAGGTTAGCTAGCTCCTTACCGTAGGTCTTTACTTAGGTAGTTTGCGGATTTGTAACTTAAGTAACGGAAGTGTTTTGGTCCGTATTTTGGTTTACGGGGGTATTACGGTCCGTAATTTGGGTTACGGGGGTATTGTGGTCCGTAACTTAAGTACTAGGTGTACTTTGGCCCGTAAGATTAATTCCGAAATCGCTTGGGTTTATCCCTTGCAACGTCAGGGTCCTTAGAGTAAGTGGTCCGTGCGGGAAAACCCACAAATTTCTAAGTACAGGCACCGAATCCAGCTAATTTGATTGGTTAGTTCTTATCGATAACCTGAGGACCCATTTTGACGTTGCAAGGGATAGGACGAATTTGGTTAAGTAGGTTAGGTATAAGGCTAGCGATACCATTAAGTTTGGGAGAGGTAAAGGGTTTATTAGTGACTTTAACCTAGTTTAGGATTTCCTCTTTAGTCCATTCCATTTGGTCCTCCTTCTATATTGTGTTATATAAGGACCGTGTAATAGTAACTCGTTTATCCTTTTTAACCTATATACCTTGGTAATGTAAAAGGGTTCGTAGGTTACGGATGGTAGTAGGGTTATAAGCCTTAAGAATAGCTTCCGTAAAGTCTGTAAAGTCTGTAAAGTCTTCCTTATATTACTCCTATAGGTCGTCGTTTAGAAGCTTATAGTGTCTGTATTTAAGGATTTTGAAATTAATATAGTCGTTGACGCCGTCTGTAGACGTGAGGTTAACTCCCTAACTCTACTTCTTTTAACCTTTACTGATTTGCTTAGTTATATCTGCTATATTATATAGCGTAGTATATCTGTATAAGCTGTAGTGGGTGGTGGTAGCTTGTAGCGGGTGGAGGAGGTCTTATAACGGTCCGTAAAACCAATTAGCGGGTCCGTAATAGTTTGAGAGATCTTATCGATTAATAGGTCCGTAATGGTTTGTAGAAGGGTAGGGGGTTTCTATAAGGTCTAAAGAGGTTTAAGGTTTGAGGGGGTTAAGGATAGGGGGTTCCGTAAAGGTTTGTATTTATATCTATAAACTTCTAGTAAACCGTACTAAGACTTAAATAAGTATATAGAGTTGGTAATAGGTCTGTAATCCCCGACTTCCGACCTTCTAGTAGGTCGTACTAGGAGTCTAAATAGGTGGTCGCTGTCGTGATCGCTTGGGGGGAGGTATTAAGTAATTACTGATCTATGCGCGCTCACTAATCAGTGTTTATACCAACTTAATAGTATAAGTAAGTTATATCCCGGGGCACGAAATACGTATAGTATTGTATGCTCTTTGGGATGGTGGTAACTGTCGATTATATAAAGCAGACTACGTGGTCTATATACTGATGCGTCCTCCCCCTAATTAGTTAGTACTTTATAAGTGCACTAGACGCGTAAGTAAGTGGTTAGTGCACTAAACGCGTAAACGCGTACCTGGTGTACCGAACGCGTAGGCACGCGGTTGGTACAATAGGTGCTGTAATTATACATATAGAAAGCTATATACTTTTTATCTCCTTTATAAACATAGATTTAATTAAAGGTAGCGACTACGTTAAGCTTTGTAAAGTAACATGCTTTTACTAAGTAGTTAAGCGTTTTTTAGAGTAGAGAAATTAGATATTAGTTTTAAATCGTAATTATATTTAAGGCTTAATAATTAATATAGAATCTTAAGCCTCCTTTAGGTTTCTTAATAAATAGTATAGGTAAGGCAAATAGTAATTAACTAGGGCGAATAAATCCTTTCTTTAGGTGCTCTTAAGGTATTATTATATTATAAGCAGCTCTTCTTATAACATACCATATAACGGGCCAAACTTTAGCGTTATACTAGGTTTAAGTTCTATCTTAAAATTATACTCGTCTTAATATAGGGGTAGTTAGTTTACAAATTGTTTCTTAAACGTATTAATTAGATTATAATATTCTTTAGGTATAAAAGGTTAGGGGTTAATATATTACTTTAGTTCTAACGCCTTCTTAATATCTTCTAGTATTATAGTAAAGATTTTATAGTCTTATTTTCTTACTAATAAATAAAAAGGTACGGCTTATACTATATGAATTTTAAGGGGTTTTAATATATTATCTTCGTATTCTTTACCGCAATTAGCAGTTATAACTTTATTATATTAGTTTGAGGTTTATAGCAAGGGCAATTTATATTATATTAAATTTAAATAGTCGTATACGTGTTTATAGGGCAAGTGGTATTTTAAGTAATAACTTTAGCAGTAGGTTATATAGAATTTTAGTATTTCTTCAACCTAGCTAATTAAAGGGTTATATTATTTCAGCTATTTATATTTAAGTATTACCTTATAATGATTTAAGGGTATTATAAATAGGGAAACGTATTTAAGGTATTTACCTATCTATATCTTTATAAAAGTATAGTGCGTTAGTTTACTATATATTAAAGGCTTACTATTAAAGCCTTATAGGCCTTATAGCTTATTAAGTTTCTTTAAATTTAAGTATTAAGTTTTCGCGTAGTTTGTATTAATAAAGCCTATATTAGTAGCTCCGCTGTCTATAAGGATTTATACTTCCTTCTATTTTCTAAGTATTTAAATCTTACTAAGTATATTAAGGGAGTTGTGTCGTATATTAACGCTAAAAGAGCCTAGATATTTATACTCTTCCACTTCTTATCTTAAGGCGTAACTTAGCCCTAGGATAATTCGTTTTTTAAGTTAACTAAGGGCAAGATGCTTTATAGTAACTAAGTATAATTTATAGAATAAGTATAACTTAAGGACTAAGAGGAGCTACGGCGGATCTTTTTAAAAGGATAAGTTTAGCAATCCCTTTAAATATATCCCTTTTTTCTACATCTAAAATATTCTCTATTTACGGCTTATATTCTTTATTTATCGGTCCCTAAGGGTGTATAGAATTAAGTAGTATTAAGGTCTATAGGGTTATATATAGGGCTTTTAGGTCTTAGAGATAGATTACGCTTTAGGGTATATACTAGTTTTATAAAGTTTTAAATATAAGGTATAGTTAGCTTTAGAGAATAAGTTTATTTATTATATTAAAGGTCCTTATTAATTCGTTAATATATTATAGCAAATTTGGGTAAATCCTTTAGTAGTTTTCTGCCTACTAACTATACTCTAATTTTATCCAAAATAGCTTAGCGGAGAGTAATAACTTTAGCAGCTTTATTTTAGTCTAGTTTACTAATAAGGCCTAAAAATTCTAAAAAGAAGCTGGTAAAGTCTTAGTTCCGTTATTATAGGTTTTTAAATTTAGTAATAGCTATATATTTACGGCTAGCGTTATTATATATTCGTTCTAGTAGAGAGATAAAAATTTTAAAATTAATAAAGGTGCCGTTATGAAAGAATAGATCTATAGTTTATATAGCGTCTTTACTTAAAATAAGACATTCTATAGCTAATCTTGCTAGCTTTAATAGGGTATTGGTTATAGTTTATTAAAAGTTTAAGATAGAGCTTAGTTATAAAGGGATATAGGTTATTTTAATTTCTATTAAATATTGGAGGGTTGGGGAGCTTTTTAGATTTTATAGTAAGTACTAGGTTTATTACAGGTATAGGTTAAGCTACTGTTACTAGTTTAGGGTTTATATTTAATAGGTTAGGTTCGCATATAGTTATTTTAATTTTATTTCTAAGTGTTGCTATTAGGGTCTCTAACGCGAGTACTTTAGTGTTATAAAGTTCTTTGTATATTGCTTTAATTAATTACTAATACTAAGCTTTTAGTATAGTTTATTACTAGGCTAAGGCATCTATAAAAGACTGTTATATTATAGTTATTTATTCCTTAACTAGGGCCATAATAGTTAATATAGTGGATTTAAGTTCGTTTGCCATTTTAAGGGTATTAGTATTAATATAATATAATGTAAGGGCGCGAAAAGACTTTGGGGAAGATTTAAAGAAATAATATAAATTCTATCTAAATTTAAGGGTATATAGCTCTCGCTAAGAACAAGACGTTGCGTAAAAAAGAGAAAGGAATAATAAGAGAATCATATAATTAAATAGTTAGGGGCTTAGTGGTCGATGCGTGCGCATATACGTACGCGGTCTTCGACGGACTTTGGTAATTCAATTAATCTGGCAGATTTTGGTTAAAGCGTCGGAATTCGTCTATCGAGTGTTTTACCGAGACATTCCTACTATAACTGGGCTAGTCCCGTTACACTATCTAATCTATATAAGGATAAAGTAGGAGCTATATTTACGCCGTTAGTTTAAGTAAAAGTGTTAAGAATTAACCTTTAGTAGCTTAGGGAGGCTAGATACCCAGCCTCCTTAATATTATACTATATAGCTACTAACCTTCCTAGGTTAGAATATTAAGTAATTAAAGCACTATATTTTAATATAATTCTTCCTTTCTAAGCAACACTATAAGGAAATTAAGAAGATTACTAAGGAAGAGCGGCAAAGATTAGTTAATTTAGTTGTTTTTAATCGGCGTTAAAATACCTAAGGCCCTAGCTTAATTGTAGATTAATAGCTCTATAATTAAAGGAACAATCGCAATTCGGTGGTAGAATAGGTAGAGAGCTAGTTAGAAAGCCTAGGGTAGTAGAGGCAATTAAGGCCTTAAAATCCTTAAAAGCCTATAAAATATAAGATGTGGTAGAACGAGATGAATTAGGTAAATATTAGATACTAAAACACCACGTTTTGGAAGCTATATAGATAATATACTAGTATTAAAAGCTTCAATCGCGTTGATTGAGTTGATTTTGGTGGGGTCTTAACATCAAAACCACACTTTGCCCAAATAGGAAGGAGAAATATCTTTTTGGTTCGTCCTCCGTACCTTTTCGCCCAAAATCGCGTGCTAGGGTACTGGGGCGGTCGCTGCGCGCTCGTGCGGGGTTCGGGCGCGTTATCAACCTCGTATTAACCCGGGTGTAACCGCGCCAAATAACCCCCCAGTGTGTGATATTAAGCCTTTTGTCGCCTATCAGGCGGCAACAACTTCGAACCCTTTAAAATTAAAGTGCCAAGAGGTCACGCGAACAAGCCCTGTCCAAGCCTCCTGCCCGGCCTAACATTCGTGCCATCCCAAATCGTTTCGCATGTGCACCCCGTTCACTCTACCGGCCCGATCCCTCGTGGAAGAGCGCATCAGTGAAAGCGCACACAAATGCTAAAGCTCAAAGGTCAACAATAGGTCCGATCTGCTGTTCCTCCCACCTAGTTCTTCATTTATGTCTTCTCTTTTCGGGCTAGGCCAGCTTCTCAAGGGCAAACTAGGCGTGTACACTATCACCAGACAACTCCATCAATCGATTTGGTTGGCAATGTATGAGTTGCTGTCTGATATTTCATGTCTTGGACTAACGAACAGAGCTTTAGCAACCAGAACGAAAAAACTGTCGTGATTAAGAGTATTCGTCATTTTCGCCTTGAAAACGAACGCGACGTTCTAAGGCGCTTCCAAGCCCGGGCCCCTTCCCTCCGTCCATTAATCGATGAGATAGAAGATCCGTCCGATCCACCAGCGCTTGTTCTAAAGTACCTCGATGACGACGTGTTACGTGCTTCAGCAGCTAAGAAGCTTACCCGTCCGGAAGTCAAATTCGTTATAAGAAATGTGCTTGAAGCACTAAAAGTGCTACATGAGGATGGTTATATACACACAGGTATAGCGTCTTTAGAGCTGCTTCCCACAACATGTTGAGACCACTAATTATGTTTAAATTTGCAGATATCAAGCCTGATAACGTATTAGTGAACTATAGACCGGGGGGTATCCGGTTCGCCGACGTTAAGCTAGCCGATTGCGGAAGTACGGTTCATAGTAACTCCGGATATGCAAAGGAGGGCGACATTATTGGAGCGCCTATATTTCGGAGCCCCGAGGCACAACTTCAGATGAGATGGAATACTGCTACAGACATTTGGTCCCTTGGCACAATGGCAAGTAATAAGATCACTTATCGAGTCTCTGGTAACTTTACTGACCATCTTTCGTTGCATAGCTTATAAGCCTACTCTGGGGTGGGAACTGGCATATTTTTAAACCGGATGTCCCGGTCGACCATGAGCATTATGATCTGAAGATCCTTATGAAACATCATCAATATTTTGGACCATTCCCTTTGTCATACCGGGAGATAGCAGACGAAGACACTTTAACCATTCTTGCACACGTTATGAATGGAGTGCCTCACGAGATATTGAAGCCATTTCAGTTCATCACTGAACGGGAGATCGCTAAGGAGGACAAAGCATTCCTACTCAAGATCACGAAACTCGATCCAAGAGATAGGCCTACAGCAAAGGAGCTCTTGCAAGATGAGTAGTTTCAGGGAGAGTATTCAGATGGTCTTGTTCAAGGTAGGGTTAACAAGATAGAGAGGCTAAGTGTTTGAATGAGTCCAGTTTTACACGAGCATGGCAAAGAAGGAGAATTCTTGATTGGTTATGTAACCGAAACGGAGGCGAAAGGCCCATGAGGCTCGGCTGAGCGCCCGCTAGCTACACGTGATCCTGCCTTTCCCTCAGACCACAATGGGAGGCCGGATAAATCCGGCCCGATGGCGCTAAACCAGTTCAGGTCATCTGTCCTGTTATAGTCTAAGACACTTTGGCCGACGTTTATAACGTACGTCGCTATATCTATTACGGAGTGAGTATAAGCGACGATAATATATAGTAAGGTAGATATTATTAAGCTATGTATATAAACTATATGATGAAGTTAAGACGTTGCGTAAGGAAAGAAGTTAGGAAAATGGAGAGAAAAGGTATATATTATTAACTTAGTTGCTTAGTTAATACGTATATAGGGTAGAATAGGGTTTAAGTTATAGTCCTAGCAGAACTTAGCAGAATTTGGTAGAACTTAGCGGAATATAGCAGAATGCCATATATTGCCGTTAGATTGCTATTAGATTGCTATTAGATTGCTATTTTACGGTTAGTCTTTAATTACTAAGTTAGTGGAAATAAGTAGACGTATATAAGGTATTACGAGGGTGTCCTATAATAGTACCCCCCCTTTAAACTTAAGCTTCTGCGAGATAGGGCTGTAGTAGTTCTAGGTAGAGTTTATAAAAGTCTTCTATGGCTTATATAAGTCCTATAGAGTTAACGGGTTCCTATAAGGACTTAATAAAGCCTTTTTATTTTATAAGATATATATATTAGCGTTTCTGTTTATTATACTTAATATTATTAATTCTTTTAATAAAGTACTTGTTTTTACTATCTACTTTAACTAGTAGAGGAAAGTCCTATATTTATTTAGGCAGGGCGTCTAATATAGGGGTAGTAGGGTAGAGGACTAACGTATAGAATATGGGGTGGATTTTAACTGTATTAGGGAGCTTTAATTAGTAAAAGTAAGAGGAGATAACCTTCTTAACTTTATAAGGGCCGGCGTTCTTTTAATTAAGTTTCTTAGTAGGTTATTTTATGTTTAGATTTTTTATATCTAGCTAAATAAAGTTACTAATTTAGTAGGCTAGTGCTAGGGTTTATTTCTTTTTTGCTGCGGCTTTATAGACAGATTAAGCCTATATTATTTTATTAGTAAGGAACTGTTATAGTTCCTCTATCTTTTCTATAAATTTATTTACTTCTGTAATTTATAAGGCGTAATAAGTAGTGTAAGGGACGTTACTAAAGGGTTTAAAACCTATTTATAAATGCTAGCTGTAGTTAGCTAGGAATAGGGAGACCTTTATAGTTTCTAAGATGGAATTATTTATAGTAAACTTAGTAAATATAAGCTAGTTAATCTAGTTATCTTATAAGTATAACGTGTATATCCGGATATATTATTCTATTATAGCGTTTATATATTCTATTTAACCGTCTATTTTTAGGTAATATATAGTAGACAGTAATGCTTTAATACGAAGTTAGGTAGTTAGTTTTTTCTAAAATATAGAGATAAACTGGCTACCTTTATTAGAGATAATTATTTTAGAGAGTCTGTAGAGTTTCTATATATAATTTAAGAATAGTTAGGCAATAATAGGCGTTAATATATTAGGGCAGGCGATTAAGTGCCTTATCTTAGATAGTTAGTCTATAACTACTATAATATTTATATAGCCTTTACTTATAAAGAGGTTAATAATAAAGTTAATTAAGATATCCTTTTATCTTTGGTCTGGAATAGGTAGTGGCTTTAATAGGCCGTTATATATCTTGCGTAAAGCTTTAGCTTATTGGCAGATATAGTAGCTAGAGACGTATCTTTATATTATATTATATATATTTAGCTAGTAATACTCCCGTTAAAGTGGCTTTAGAGTTTTTCCTTAGCCTAGGTAGCTGGCTACTAGTAGGTTATATACGTGTTTAAGAAGCTTAAGCTTAAGTTTATTATAGTTAAGTATAACTAGGCGGTTTTAGTAGTATAAGGGGTTCCTATAGGCTTTATATTTACTTAAAGAAATCCTTTTAAAGCGTCTAATGCTATTTTATATTAGCTTAAGCGTCTCTTAAATAAACTCGTTATTTAGGTATTTATTAATTATAATTTATTTAATTAATTAAGGTCGCCACTATTTATACACCCCCTAAATAATACACGTACACCCCCCAATTAATACGCATACACCCCCTACCTTATTTGGTTTAGATACTTCCTTATTAAGTTAGAATATTACGTGCGTTTAACTTATTTGCGCCTATATTATAAAAATTAAAGTGCGTGTAATGTAAGTTTTATAGCTATAACATCATAATTAAGTCTTAATTTTAGTTATAGTATAAGTAGTAGAATCTAAATTTAGATCGCGCCTAAGTTAATTAATTAGATTACGTAGTGCTTTGTAAGGCGTCGCGTAAACTAATTTAGGTGCTACTACCTCTACTTCGCGCCTACGCCTACGCCTACGCCCGCGCCCGCGCCTGCGCCTAGTAGGACCTAAATTAACACCTCTACTTCGCATTTAAGAGCCTACAATTGTAGAGCGTCGCGGTAGTTAGCTAATTAACTTTATAACTAGCTCTATAATTGCTAATTGCGTTAATAGATTAACTTATAGAGAGCCCTTAGCATTTAAGCGAAATACTATAAACTCGCACTTTAATTTTCGTAATATAGGCGCAAATAAGTTAAACGTATATAATATTCTAACTTAATAAGGATATATCTAACTTAATAAGGATATATCTAACTTAATAAGGAAGTATCTAAACTAAATAAGGTAGGGGGTGTATATGTATTAATTAGGGGGTGTACGTATATTATTTAGGGGGTGTATAAATAGTGGCGACCTTAATTAATTAGTTATTTTAAGGACGTATACCATAATATCTTTAGTAGGAGGGTTAAATAGTTTAAGGTAAAGTAGGGTCTAATTTTAGTAAGAGCGCGCTTCTTTTAAGGCTGGCGTATCTTATAAGTATTAGGTTAGAGCGTTAGGCTTCTAACCTTAAACGCTTAGGTAGTACGTAATTAAGAATCGGAAATAAGATAAATATTTTAACTAGTAGGCCTAATAATAACTTAGCTGTTTCGTGGTTATAAAGTACTATAGGTTTTTATAGTTATTAAGGACCTTAATTCGAAATCTAATGCCTTCTAGTTTAGGTCGCTATTATTTAAAACATCTAATAATAGCTAATAATTTCTTATCGTAGATCTTATAGTTATATTTAGCTAGGCTTAGTTATTTTAAAAAGTATACTATAGGGTGTAATACTCTATCCTTATTATATTAAGACAGGATGCCTTTAGTAATGTAGTTAGATAAGTTGGCTTCTATAATGCTTATTCGGTTTAGGTTAAAGTATTAGAGTATAGGCGTAGTAATAAATATAACCTTTAAATAGATAAAGGCCTTCTTATATTCCTTATTGAAGATAAAGATTTTATTCTTTTAGGTTAGAGCTATAAGGGCTAAAACTAGGGCGGAGAAGTTATTAATAAACTATTAGTAGAAATTAGCAAATCCTATAAAGGCTCTTACGTTCTTAATATTTTTAGGTTTTTACTAGTTTACAATTACTTTAACTTTCTTTAGGTCTATTTATATACTATTTATAAAAATAAAAAGTTTAAGGTATAGGACTTTTATTTTATAGAATTTATATTTATTTATATCTAATTATAGACTAGCTCTATGTAGGGCTTATAGGATAAAGTTAACGTGTTTCCGGTATTTGGTTAAGTTATTACTATATATTAGGATGTTATTAATATAAGTAGTATAGAAGATATCTAGGTAGGGATATAGGGTATTATTTATATAATGTTAAAATAAGCTTAGAGCGTTTATAAGGCCAAAGAGTGTTACTAAGTACTTAAATAGTCTATATTAGGTACAAAATGTAGTAAGCTATTTATCTCCTTTTATAATACGAAGACGGTTAAATATAGAGATAATATTAAGCTTTATATAATAACGAGCCTTACTTAGTTGGTTTAGCGTCGCTTATATTAACGGGATTAGATATTAGTTCTTAACGGTAACAGCGTTAAGAGCTTAGTAGTCTATATAGAAGCGCAGACTACTACTAGGTTTCTTAATAAAGATTACTAATACGGCTATAGGCGACGAGCTTACTCTAATAAATCCTTTACTTAGGTTCTCGTTTAAATACTTTTATAGCACTTAAAGTTTATTTTAGAATATCCCGTATAAGGGTCTAAATCTAAACTGCTTTCCTTTTTTAAGTATAATCTTATAGTTATATAGTTGGTATTTTAGTAGCTTATCGGCTTCCTTTTATAAAAATGTATTTAGGCGATGATAATACTCTACTGGTACCTTTATGATAGGGTTAGTGTACTTCTTTAGTGCTAAGGCCTTCTTAATATTAGCTATAGTAATAGTAAAGATCGTATATTTAGGTTTTTTGGTAAGTTATACTAATAGGGTAGCTCTAATTATGCGGATATTTAGGGTACTAAGCTCGCTTAGATTGTCTATAGTTTCTTATTTAGGTTTAGGTTTAGTATTAGGTATAGAGTTAGTATTAAATTTAGGTTTAGGTTCTTTAAGTGTTCTTTTTATTATAGGGTACTAGTTTTTTTAGTAGTTTTATATACTAAACTTAAGCTTCTACTTAGTTTAGGGCGGTGTAATACTTAGTAATAACTTATGGAATTTAGTAGAATTTTCGGATCCTTAGTGGATGTTAGTGGATTTCTTATATTGGTAGAATTTGGTAGAATTCCTATACTAGTAGAATCTGGTAGATTCCTTAGGCGTAAAGTAGGTATTAGTGGAAATCTTAGGCTAGTAGATTTTAGTTTAGGGCTAGAGTAGTATATTATAGAGTATTCTTACTTATATTATAAGGCGGTAAATAGAAGCTTAAGGTTGTTCTAATTAATAGTTGCCTTATATAGCTTTATCTAGGGTTATTTAAGGATTACTAGGTAACTTAAGGTGGTAATAAAAAGCCTAATTGGTTCTTTATAGTTTAGGTATTAGAGTCTTAGGTATACTATATAGGTAATTTAGCCTAAGACCGTGCGTTTACTATTAAATCTAAATATATTAATATGCTGGTTAAGGGGGGTTAGGGTAAAACTATTATTTTATATAAAGATTTTGTTAATAAATCCTATACTACTAGCTCCTATATTAATTAGGACTTAAGTATTAGCCTATTAATTATTTTGCTAAAGGTGGCAGTTAATAGTTATGCTATAATCCTAAGAGTTAGAGTTTATAATATTTAAAGTATTTAACAAGATCCTAAGATAGAGTTGTTTTAGAGAGCGATTTAGCTCTAGAATCTTTCTTTTATAGATAATTAGGGCGGAGTTCTTGTAGTATATTAGTTGTAGCTTTATATTTATAAGTGATACTTACTAGGTATAGGGCTAGAACTAGATAAGGAAGGCTATAAGCAATAACTTAAGGTTAGGCGTAGTAGATAGTTACTAAAATTAGCCGTTTATAAATTTTTTAGGGTATAGGCAGAGGGACGGAATATTTTCTTAAGATATAGTTTTTGCTTCCGCACTTAAAATAAAGGCTTAACTTAATACGTTATTCTTATTTAAAGGACCTTAGTAAAGTATACTCTAGTGTTCTAGTGTTAATATCTATAGCGTCTAGATCCTTGCGAGTCTTAGGCGGCTAGGAGGCGGAGTATTAGGGTATATATTTTAAGGTAAGGCGTAGTATATTATTATATAAGCCATTAATAATATTAGTATAGGCAGTAAGAGTATTTAGCAGCTTAACTCCTATAAGGAAAGCCTTTAGTTTAGAGTTTAGGGACTCTATTAGGCAATTAATTAAGGCGGGTTTATTCTATCTAGTCTTTTTAGTATAGTAGTGGAATTTAGTAAAGTATAATAGAAAGCTCTTAGAGCCTTATATTATCTTATTTAGTTTTCTTTATACTATAGTAATGTAGTTAGGGTTGCCGTAAAATGCTTCTAGTATAGTAACTATTTCTTTTATAATGCTCGGCTAGAATAGGTATATAGTTTTTATAGCATCTTCTATTAAGCGACTTATAGCGTAATATAGTTGGCTGTTAGGGGTAGGGTAGCGGTTAATATTGCCATTTAGCTTATTTTTAAGTTGGTTAAGGAAGGAATATAGTTTACTCCCTTTACCTAAATAGGCGGGAGGATTAGGGAGGCGTTTAGTTAGCTTTTTTCTAGGGGCACTAATTGGCGAATTTAGGGTTAAGGAGCTAGTTTTAGATATATTCTCTCTACTTAGTGTTTATAAGTTAATACTGGTGGTAGTAAGTAGGGGTAACGGTAGGGCAGATAGTGGGGTAGACGGTAAGTTTTAGCGGATCTCTTTAATTTCTTTTATTTAGAGATTTAATTAACTTATAATATTGGGCTTTTTAATAGATAAGGGTGTCTATAAAGGCCTATTGTAACGTCTTTATTTATTTGGTAAATATAGCGTATAGGTCTTTTATAGATATAGTGGCTTTTAGGTTATTTTATATGCTAAATAGGGTAGTATAAGGTAGGTTTGACGTAATATAGTATTACGGAGTAAGTATAAGCGACGATAATATATAGCAAGGTAGATATTATTAAGCTATATATATAAACTATATAATAAAGTTAGAACATTATATAAGAAAATAAGGTAGAAAAATAGGGAGAAAAGGTATATATTGTTAACTTAGTTACTTAGTTAATATATATATAGGGTAGAATAGGGTTTAGGTTATAGTCCTAGTAAAACTTAGTAAAATTTAGTAAAATTTAGCAGAATATAGCAGAATGCTATATATTGCCGTTAGATTGCTATTAAATTGCTATTAGATTACTATTTCGCGGTTAGTCTCTAATTACTAAGTTAGTAGAAATAGGTAAATGTGTATAAGGTGTTACGGGGGTGTCCTATAACAATATCCGCATAGCTAATATTGGTTACACAAAGGGATATCACGTAGCTACGGTTCGTAGATAGTATGATAATTGTTGTTCTGTTTTAATGGTTAAAGAAAGGGGTGAGGAACTTAAGGTTCCTTACCACGCTAGTGCCGCGGCGGCACGTGACGGCAACTTGCCGCACGTAACGGCAACTTGCTACATGTGGTGGCAATATACCTCATATAGTAACCACTTGCCTTTATTCCCAACACTAGCAACTCTTCTTTTATAGTTGCCATCTACATATATATATACCGCTTAACTAGCGTAACAAATATTAATCCTCCTTACTTACTATTGCCATTATAATATAAGTCTTACTATCCCAAAATTTGCCTTTTAGCACGTAGTGCTTTCTTACTTAGGAGTTATAGGTAGATATCGTGTTCGGAGGGCCGCCAAGGCGCTAGTAGTAAGCGAGCTAATAGCGATTTTCCATCCCGGGGATGGAAAATCCTAATTAACTGGATTAAGTCAGGCTCCCCCTCCAAAAAAGTCTTAGCAAGAGAATCTAACCAATTAGACAACTTTAACCGCCGGTTAAAGTTCCTAGACATCTTAAGACCTCACATAACTAAGAAATTTCTAGGGACTCCCTTTTAACCCAACCTTTAACTCGTACACATAGAGTATTTATATTAATAAACGTCTCTAGTGCTTTATTTAGGTTCGCCTTCGTCATCACATCTACTAGGTTATCTTAGCCATTAATCTATTAAATCTTAAAGAGTTCTTAACACTTATAGGATTGCTAAAGTGCCATAATATCGATTATAAGGCGCTTCTCTTTTATAGTACCGAGCCTAACTAAATACTTGTAGAGGGAATATAAGTCGGTATACACGATCGTAGGGATAACGGGAAGTTTAAGTCAATCTATAATTATCTTTAGGGTAGTTCCAATTATAATTGCCATATTAACTCCGCCAACTATTCCATATATCTCTAACGCCAAAACACTTCGGGTAACGCGCTTGCTCTTAGTTAAGCTCTAATAGATAAGATTGCCATAGATTATAAAGTCATTCTCTCCAGTAAATTCGTTCGCGATAATAATCTTATATCCCAACTAGGAGCTAAAATCTTTATTATTTATAAACGATCCATTAATAAATACAAAGAGCTTGGCGGTAGGAAGATTAATAGGCACGTAGAGTAGTCCCCAATTAAGATAGTTTATTTGCTAGGAAAGACGTTTATTTAGGGCAAGAACGTCATCCTTAGTTAGTTCCTAGTGTTAGGCGGCAACGGAGAAATCAAATAAAGCCTTAGGTTAACAGATAGAAGCAACATAAGCTCCACAAGCGCGTTACTCCACGTATCCTTACTTTGGGGAATTAACGTTAATAACATCAATCTTCTTACCTTAACCCTTCTGGCGCAAAGCAATAGAATCCTTATTTAGGGAGAGGATGCATCCATTAAAGAGTAATAGTGTTATTAAATTAAGCTTTTCTTTTGGCTTTACCATAAGATTTGCCTTTACTAGCTCATCTTCTTTAAGAGCTGAAAATTGGTTATCCCCTAAGATAATTATATCGTTAGTTTATATACCAATAATTCCAAATAGAGTTCCTATGGTTATAATAAGGAAGCAGGGATCAAATATAGAAGTAGTTATTAAAAGCTTCTCTTTATGGTGCTTACTATAGGTAGCCCACTAGTAAGTTCCTACCTCTGCAATTCCATACAATGGCTTAAGCACAACCATAATCGTATCTTTAGGATACTGGTAGCGAATTTACTCCGGAAGGTATACCAATATTAAGCGCTAAAGGTGCGTCTCTAATTAGGTGTAGGCTTAAGTAATATCTTACAAATAAACCACCATTCTATTCTTTATTAAGGAGGGAGCTAGCGCAACAATAACTCGCTAACTAGCTCATTAAATCATAGAAGATTACGTAAGAATTACCTCCTTACTATTATCGTTATAACCTTAGATAATAAGCCTTAATTTCTTAAATAGGGCGTTAGTAGCTTTACCTTTAATCTCGTTAAC
>Ga0307515_10008498_pt1 | contig 20003 bp, 25 predicted proteins | sample 17_EM_MG_FD_194513 | JGI IMG/M metagenome (GOLD analysis project Ga0307515, IMG submission 194513) | Populus trichocarpa ectomycorrhiza microbial communities from riparian zone in the Pacific Northwest, United States - 17_EM | ecosystem: Host-associated > Plants > Roots > Unclassified | place... | reverse complement strand
AGGCATGCCGAGAACGCGGCTCGTGACCCACGGCAACTGGCCCGGGCCGAAGGGGCATGCCCGCCGACATTGACGAATCACGGATCCGTTCGCTGGAGCCCCTGACCGCGGCCGGTTGGCGTGCGGGCAATAGCGTGTCGGGCATGGTCTGGAGTTACGGCGACACGGTCCTTTATCGATACGGGCGACAAGGGCAGGCGCGTTTCGTACGGGTCGGCCGGGTCATCGCCGACGACGCCGATGGGCTGGTGTTGTGGATCGGTGCGGGCTCACCGCAGATCGAATCTGTCCTGGCCGACGGGCGGGGTCTGCGCGACGTGTCGATCGCCGAGCGGGTCCACCTGCCCCGGGCTCGGCGCCAGTCCGCCTGGCGAGGTCCCGGCATCGTGCACTACGCCCCGGCTATCGGCGACTGGTCCTTGTGGTGGTTCTTCGACGCCTCCCACCGGTTCGAGGGCTGGTACGGCAACCTCGAGTCGCCGCGTGTGCGCTGGCAGACCGGCAGCCTGCGTGGCGTTGACACCGCAGACCGCGCCCTGGATGTGCGGATCACCCCGGACCGGGTCGGCCGGTGGAAGGACGAGGACGAATTCGCCGCGCTCACCGGCCTGCCGGGCCGCTGGACCGCCGATCAGGCGCCGGCGATCCGGGCGACCGGAGAGCATCTGATGGATCTCGCGGCCAGCGGCGCACCGCCGTTCGACGGACGGTGGACCGACTACCGCCCGGACCCGGGATGGGAGCCGCTATCTTTGCCGGACGGCTGGGATCAGCCGCACCGAGCCACCCCATAGCCAGACAACCAAAGAACACCGGCCGATTCCCCACTTTGGATCGCCACCGTGACGAATGTCGAGCGCCTGCTTGAAGCCGCGGCCGCTGACCCGGACGCCACCGCCTGGCACGAGCTATACCAGGAGGTTTGCCACCAGGGTCAGTGCTATCCCGACGGCTTCTTCCTCCTCCCCCACCTGGCCCAGATCGCTGCGGGCTTCGCGCCGGCCTCCCGCGACAACGTGCTGATCCTCGCCGGGCAGATCGCTGTGGACCTCGACGAGGCTTCGCGCATCCGGTACGCCGAGGCGTTGGCAGCCCTGCGCCGATCGACCGATGAGTGGATCTCCACTCCCACCGATCCGCAGACCTTCCCGGTGTCGGAGCAGGTCGGCCTGTACTGACACACGCAACGCCCCGCCACAGCGGCGCCGTCCCGCACCCGTCGGCTCAGTCGGAGTTGCCGGTGCGGCCGGTCCACGGTCTTCCGGGGCCGTCGCGTTCCGCGCTGCCTCCGGCCGGTAGGTCGAGGACGTCGATCAGGGACTGGTCCTCGTCCACCGCGTGGTGCAAGTGCCCGATCTTGCCGGTGCTGCCGTCCGCGTCAGACATGCCGATGAGCTGCCACATGCCGTCGTCGGCGTCGTGGCTGACCAACAGAACGGGCTCGCGGCGTTCGAAAACCTCCAGGGTCTGGATGCACGTGGTGCCCAGCAGCCAGTGTCGCATCCACCAGGCACGTCGGTCGTGCCGCATCACGTGGTCGACGACCCACCACACAAACGGCAGATCTTCGTGTACACGCGCCTGGTCCGCGGTCAGGTCCGGTCCACCCTGCGGTACCCGCTCGAACGGGTCGTCGGTGAGCGAGAACGCATGGCCCTCCTCGTGCCTGAAAACGACGGCGTGGAAGGTGCCGCCACCGGGATTGCCGGCGCCGATCCCGATCGACATAGCTGATCCAACAACTCGATCTTCCTCGGCGACGCCTCGTAGGGGCTCGTCCGCTGGACCGGGCGGGCGCCCTGCCGTGCAAGCCGCTTCGAGGTCGGATCAAGAACTACTTGTCGGACCTTCGATTGGCGTTGATCTGCTCGTGGTTGGCCATCGCCCATTCGGCGAGCGCCATCACCAGCGGCACCAGGGTCCGGCCCAACTCGGTCACCTCGTACTCGACCCGAGGCGGCACCTCGGCATAGGCGGTGCGCTTCACCAGGCCGTCTTCGACCAGGTGTTTGAGCGTCAACGTCAACATCCGCTGCGAGATGCCGGCAACGGCCTCCTCGAGCTCACCGAAGCGCAGCGGGCCGGAACGCAGCGTGCCGATCACCAGCAGGCTCCACTTGTCGCCGATCCGGTCCAGCACCTCGCGGACCGCGCCGCCGTCCCGGATCCGCGGCGGACGGGCGGCCTTGCCTGTGACCTTCGCCATGCCCGCGGCTCCCTTCCTGGACACATACATCGATGTGCCTTTTGTGGCCGACCCCGTGCGCACAGATCATCAGGCTACGCACAAGCGGTAAGGATTGGGGAAACGGTGAACATCGCACTATGGATCGCCCAGGGTCTGCTCGCACTGGCCTACCTCGCCGCGGGCGGGCTCAAGGCCGTGCGCCCGCGCGCGCAACTGGCCGCATCCGGCAACTTCGACTGGATGAAGGACACGTCGGACGCCGGCGTGAAGGCGGTCGGCCTGGTGGAGATCCTCGGCGCAGTCGGCGTGATCCTGCCCTGGCTGACCGGGATCGCCCCGATCCTCACCCCGATCGCCGCGATCGGCCTGGTCGTGGTGCAGATCGGCGCGCTCCGGGTGCACCTGGTCCGCAACGAACGCCGGCCGTTACCCGTCAACGTGCTCCTGCTGCTGCTCGCCGCCTTCGTCGCGGTCGGCCGCTTCCTGGGCTGACCCACTTCATCCGAGGCTTGGGGTAGCGCGCCGTTTCCTTCCCCACCGTTGCTCAGACCGGGTCGATCGTTCCTAGCGGCCACCGCCGCCCAGGCGGACGTCGTCGGCGCTGTCCTTGAGCGCCTCCGGCTTGGCTTTGACGTCCGGTTTGTCGGGCGCCAGGTCGAGCTGCCACCGGCCCGGGTCGGTCGCAGCGCCGGCCAACGCCTCCGGGTAGGCGCCGGTTGCCCCCCACTGCTCGGCCGCGGCTAGGTCGGCGAGGCGCAGCCCCGCCTGCGTGCGCGGGTCAGGGCCGTAGCCACTGATCCGGTTCTGCAGCAGGACGTAGACGACCAGCGGCGTGACCACTATCGGGACGGTCGTGAACTCCACCAAACCCAAAAGGACGAACCAGCCCAGGCGGACGTGGAATTCGGCATCTGGTGCGGGATCGATGGCGGACAGGCCGATGAAGGCAGGGATGGGGAGGGGGAGCCCGAGGCCGAGTGCCCAGACCAAGGCTGCGTTCTGCGAGCGTCCCCGAGAGTGTGGGTGCCGTACCAATCCCGCCTTGGCAGTCTCGTTCCAGAGCGTTGCCGTCAGCGGCTGCTCGCGCACGACCCCGCGCAACTCGGCGATCGGCACAGGCGCCTCGGCGGCCTCGGCGAGGACGGCGTCCGTCAGTGGCCGGGCGGACGCCGGCAGGGCGCTGGCCGGGGGCTGGCCGAGAATGCGGCGCAGGCCGCCGTCCGACAACGTGGCCCGCTCGTGCCTGACCAGATCGGCGATGATCAGGTCGGTGACCCGGTCGGGGCCGCCGATCGCGAACGCCAGCGTCACGGGGTCGGGCCTGGTGCGGAGCCATTCGGTGGCCCGGACCACCGCGTGCCGGCGATCCCAGCGCTCCCGGGCTGTCGGCCCGAGTAGCAGGAAGGCTCCGCCCAGCGCGGCGAACACCGCCCCGGCCGCCGGGTTCGCCACGGTCACCCCGATGAGCCCGCCGAGCAAGGCCACGTTGGTGACGTAGAAGAAGAAGGAGCCCATGATCGCCCTTCGCCCGTCGGGAGTCTCTCAGGGTAGGAGCACCATCCAAATCGCTCGATCGGTCGCGCCCGGCGCGATCCCGTCGCAGGTCAGCGTATCGCCGTCCGCAGCAGACTGTGGCTCTCCACGGTGTGCGGTGTCGCCGGGTGCGGGGATGATGGCCCTGTGCTGCGTTCCGTTCTGGTGGTTGACGATCATGCCGAGTATCGGATTTCGGTGCGTGCGCTGCTGGAAGCGGACGGGTTCGTCGTGCTGGGTGAGGCTGGTACCGGAGCCGAGGCGATCCGAGCCGTCGGCAGGCTGAGCCCGGACGTGGTGTTGTTGGACGTCCGGCTTCCGGATATGGACGGGATCGCGGTAGCCGAGTCGGTGGCGCGGCTGCCCGATCCACCCCTGGTCGTGTTGGTGTCCAGCCGGGACGGCGCGGCTTATGGCGCCCGGTTGATCAATGCTCCGGTACGGGGATTTCTTGCCAAGATCGACGTTAGCGGCGCGTCGTTGCGCCGGTTGATCGGCTAGGTGCGTGGTGTCCTGGCTTCGGCTCCTGGTCGCCGTCGTCGGTGTCGCCGGTGGCGTGGTTGTGGACAGCTGGGCGTTCGATATGGATCAGCCGTTGCAATGGTTGCCTGATCTGGCGGTGGGTGTGGTCCTGATCGTCGCCGGGGCGGCACTGGCGGCGCGGGTACGCGGCACCGGTGTCCGGCTTATCGCGACGGGCATGGCGTGGTTCGCCGGGACGGCCCTGCCGGAGGCCACCTATTGGCATCGCGGGGTGCTGGTTCACCTGCTCGTCTCGTACGCGGGAATGCGTTCTGTCTCCCGCAGCGGTTGGTTGCTCGTGGGGGTTGGCTACGCCGCCGCGGTGGTCCCGTTCTGGCGCGACGATGCGACAAGCCTGGTTGCCGGGAGCATTGCGCTGGCCGTTTCAGCAGCGGGTCTGCATCGGACCAGGCGGCGCCGGCAACACACCCGGCAGGTCGCGTGCGGGGTCGGCGCGGGTCTCGCCACGGTGGTGCTGCTCGCCGCGGTGGCACACCTGATCTGGCCGGTCGAAGCGGCGCTGCCGTCACTGCTGGCGTACGAGGCGGCGCTCGTGGTCGCGGTCGGCGCCCTCTGGGCCGGTCTTCGTCCCGCCGGCGTCACCGCCGTCACGGATCTGGTCGTTGAGCTCGGGCACATCCGGTCGGACCCGCTGCGCGACGCGCTGGCCGACGCGCTGGGCGACCCCGCCGTACGGATCGGGTATTGGCAGGCGTCCCGGGCGGCCTACGTCGACGACGCGGGAGGGGTGCTGAGCCCACCGGCCGCCGGCCCGCAGAAGTTGACGAGAGTCGACCGGGACGGTCGTCCGTTCGCGGCGTTGCTGCATGACGCCCTGCGGGCGGACTCGACGATCGCGGCGGCGGTCGCCGCGGCCGGCCGGCTGATGTCGGCCCACGCCGTGCTGCAGGCGGACATCCGGGCTCGCGTCGCCGAGGTGTCGGCGTCTCGTCGCCGGTTGCAGCTTGCCGTCGATGAGGAGCGGCGACGTCTGGAGCAACGGCTGGCCAGCACTGCCGAATCGCGGCTGGCCGGGATGTCGGATGAGCTTCGCCGGATCCCGCGACCCGGTGACGCCCATCTGGCCAGGGCGATGGATCAGCTCGAACGGACTTTGCTCGATCTGCACGATGCGGCGCGCGGGTTGTATCCGCGTGAGCTCGCCGGCGGTCTGACCTCGGCGGTGGCGGCGCTGTCGAGCCGCTGCCCCGTACGGGTGGTGCACTCGGTGACGCACCGGCGCTTCCACCCGGAGATCGAGATGGCGGTCTACTACCTGTGCGCCGAGGCGCTCACCAACGTGGCGAAACACGCCTCCGCGTCGGCGGTCCGGGTCGAGGTCGAGGTGCGGCTCGGCGCTCTGGTCGTCACGGTGGCCGACGACGGGATGGGCGGCGCGGCCGTTGCCGGCGGGAGCGGCCTTCAGGGTCTGCTGGACCGGGTCGAGTCCGTCGGCGGCACGTTGCGGGTCGACTCCGAGCCGGGAGCCGGCACCACCCTGGCCGCCGAGTTTCCGCCCGGCGGCCAGCCTTGATGATGCGGGGCGTTCAGCCGATCTTCGTCCACGGCTCTCCGCCGAAGAGTGTTTTCGTCAGGGCGTCCGGTGGAGTGTTGTTGCCGGCACCGGTCACGGTGAACCACAACGAGTCCTTGTCCAGTCGCCAGGTGGCGGTGAAAACCTCACGCCCGTCGGTTCCGCCGCACCGGGACCGTTGATCCACCACCAGGATCGTGCCGGCCGAGACGCAGTAGACACCCGGGCCGACCGGCCATCCGCGCTGCTGCGTGGTGACGACTCCCTTGTCGAAGGTCATCGTCCACAACCCGGCATGGTCCTTGGCGTCACGTCCACCGACCCCGCCGGCGAGCAACTCCTGTTCGGAAACGTCCTTGCGATACGTACCGTCGGGAAAGGCGTCCGCAGCGGGCTGGGCGGACGTGGCAGCGGCATGCGGAGGGCCGCAGGCGGCGACCGGCGGTGCCGGCTCCGTGCGCGCCGCGAGGCCGCGGATCGCGGCGATGAACGCCGCGGTCTGCGCGTCCTTCTCCAACTCGGCATAGACCGGTTGTGCCTCGCGCCGCAACGCGGCCAGATCTGCCGGCGCGGCCAGGGCGACCGCGTTGCCGTTCTGGCAGAACCGCTTCGCTTCGTCGGCGCTGACCGGCATGGACCGCACTCCCCAGTCGCGGGTCGCGATCGCGGCGTCCTTCCTCGTCCCGGTCCTCGCGCACATCGCGGTGGCCGCCCCGACCGGGCGGGTGACCGGCACCCCCCGGCGCACCGCGGTGGCGGCCGCGTATGGGCTCACCACGCTGTTCAGCGTCGGCTACGCGATCACCTGGGACCCGTTCCGTGATCGACAATGCTGGAGCGACTGCACCGACAACGCGTTCCTGCTCGCCGGGAATCCGGCCGGAGCGCGGTTGATCGAGGAGGCGCGACTGGCCACGGTCGTGGCCGTCGGAGTCTTCACGTTGAGCGCGGTCACCTGGCAGTTCGCCACGGCGACGGCGATCGCCCGAGCCGTCGGATGGCCCATCGCCCTGCCTGCCGCCCTCGCCTCCACCTCGGAGGCTGTCTACGCCGCGGCCCGCCTCGGCGATCGGGCAGAGGGCCCGGAACGCGACCTGTTCGTGGGAGTTTTCCTTGCCCGTGCGGCTTGCCTCACGGCGCTCGCCGCCGGCGTGATCTGGTTCCTGTGGCAGCGGCGCCGGCGCCGGGCCGCCTTCGTCACCCTGGTCGACGCGCTCGGCAAACTGCCCGGCACCGGATCGCTGCAGGCCACGCTGTCGCGATTGCTGGGTGATCCGTCGCTGACCGTCTCCTACTGGCTGCCTCGCGTCGAGCGCTACGTCGACCGATCAGGCCGTCAGGTCCATCCTCGCGCCGAGCCTGGTCGCGCGTTGACGTCCATCGTCCGCGACGGCGTCCCGCTGGCGATCGTCGCCCACGAACGGGACGTCATCGACGATCGTACGCTGCGCCTGAAGATCGGATCCGCGGCCTTGCTCGCCATCGACAACGAGCGGCTCAGCGCGGAGTTGCTCGCCCACCTCGAGGACTTGCGCGCCTCCCAGCGGCGCATCATCACGGCCGCCGACACAGCGCGCCGAAGCATCGAGCGCGACTTGCACGACGGGGCTCAGCAGCGGCTATTGGTAGTCCTCTACGAACTCCGGCTGGCCAGAGCAGACCCGGCCGTCCACGGCGAAGAGGCGGCGGCGCTGGACCGGTTGATCGGCGCCGCGCAGCAATCTCTGGTCGACCTACGCGAACTCGCCCACGGCATCTTCCCCACCATCCTGGAAGAATCCGGCCTCGAAGCCGCCCTCTGGACGCTCGCCGATCAAGCCAGCACAGTCATCCAGATCGACGCCATGCCCGACCGGCGGCTGCCGGCAGCCATCGAACAGGCGGCCTACCTCGTCGTGACCGAGACCTTGGCGACGGCCCCGTCCGCCGGCCTCACCGTTCACGCCAGCGCGCCGGGCGACGTACTCGTGCTCCAACTCGATGGCCCGCAAGCCGCACCGACGCAGTATTTGCTCGATCGAATCGGTGCCGCCGACGGCACCCTGACCTACCACGACGGGACCCTGCACGCGGAGGTCCCATGCGGATAGCCGTCGCCGACGACTCCATGCTCACCCGGGAGGGCCTCGTCCACCTGCTCACCGGGCAAGGCCACGACGTCGTCGGGCGGGCGGACAACGCCGAAGACTTGATGTCGATCGTTGATGTGTCGCATCCCGACGCCGTCGTCGTCGACATTCGCATGCCACCCACCCACACCGACGAAGGGCTGGTCGCGGCGCGACGCATCCGCGCCGCGTACCCGGAGATCGGCGTACTTATCCTTTCCCAGTACGTCGAGCCCAGCTACGCCATGCGGTTGATCGAGGACCGGCCCGAAGGCGTCGGATACCTCCTGAAAGACCGCGTGTTCGACGTCGCCGTGCTCATCGACGCCCTCCGGCGCATCGCCGAAGGGGAAACCGTCGTCGACCCCACCATCGTCGCCCGCCTCTTCCGCCGCCGCCGGACCGCCGATCCCCTCGACACCCTCAGCGAGCGCGCCACCCAAGTCCTCGGCCTCGTCGCCGAAGGGATGTCGAACCACGCCATCGCCGCGCGACTGCACATCACCGAACGGACCGTCGAATCACACATCACCAAAACGTTCCTACAACTCGGCCTCACCGACGACCCCGACTCGCACAAGCGCGTACTCGCTGTGCTTGCCTATCTGCGCCATCACGGCACGAAGCTCGGCTGACTGGTCCGTCAACGGAAGTCGCCGGTGTGGTCGACTGTCCACTGCGCGAAAGTCCGCGCGGGATGGCCGGTGACCTCCTCGACGATCGTCGAGACCTGGGCCGGCGCACGCGGATCGGCGGTATGACAGTTAGCCGATCAAGGAGCGCTATCGCGCTGCGAGCCATTGACGGATCTGAGTGAAGTCGACATCGGTAAGGCCGAGGAACGGGTCAACGCGGTGCAGCAGAGCCTTCCCCGGATAGTGGGCTTGCACCCATCGCCGGTCGGCCTGCGTGATTTCGTCGTCGAGCCAGATGAACGGGCGGCCGGCCGCCCATCGGGTAAGGAACGCCGTCTTCCAGTGCAAGCCGCGCTCGGGCTGGTCGTCCTCGGGGAATTCGACGACGGGCAGTTCCGGCAGACCGAGCCTGGGCGCGACGAGGTCGTTCGCGTCCGTCATCCAGGTCGTTGCCCAGACCAGTCGGCAGCCCAGGGCCAGCAGGCTACGCCCGTCCGCCGGGTCGAGCCGATCCAGCAACGGATTCCCTGACGCGTCCTCGGCTGGGATGAGGAGGCGGGACGCGACCGGAGCGGACTCGGCTGGTCGCGCGCGGAACGGGATCAGCGTGCCGTCAACGTCGAGAAACACGATCGGGTAGTCAGCCGGCTCGGCCATCATCGGCAGAATCTACCTGCGCGATCGGCGTACTCCCCAGCCTGCAGGCACCGCAGGTCGGGGCTAACGCGATCGCGGGGCGACCGCCTCCTTGGTAGCGTCCCCACGTGGCTTGATCCCCGGGCGCGTGCAGCCTGCAACGCATGAACCAACGCCGAAGTCGACGGCGACCTCTTCGCATGCCCGGAGATCAGACCCTCATGCCTTTCCATGACGCCCCTGGGCCGTCGCCTGTGCCCGAGCGCACCGACCCGGAGGCCGCGCGCCTCGTGCTGGCCGACGCCAACCGCACGCACGGCACGTCCTATCACCTCGCGGAGCCGTTGGCCGGCGGCTTCCAGTCCGGGACCTGGCTTCTTCGCGACGGCAAGAATCAGGACGCGGCCGCCGTACTCAAATGGTCTCCCAACCGGACTCGGGCGCCGCAGATCCTGCGGGCGGCCCGCGCGGTGCAGCGGGCCCGAGCGGCCGGTTATCCCACTCCTGCCTGGCTTGCCGCCGGAGTTGCCGGGCTCGGGTTTCCTTACCACATCCAGCAGTATGTGCCGGGAAGCTCACCTCGCCACCTCACTGTCGAGGTCGCCGAACGGCTTATCGCTGTGCTGGAACAGCAGCGTGGCCTCGACGTCGATCCCCACCACTGCTGGTCGCGGTACACACGCGACCGGCTCGCCGGCGGGTGGGAGCACGCGTGCGAGGCCATAGCCGGCTCCGGTACCCAAGGGCTCGGGTTCGTCGCGGCCATCGACGCGCTTCTCGCCTCATTTGGGCAGGTCGAGCTGCCGACCGGAGACCTCGTGCACGGCGACTTTCGGCTGAGTAACATCTTGTTCGGCTCCGAGCGAGTGGCTGCGGTCATTGACATCGAAGCGCTCGGCAGCGGTACCCGCGCGTTCGATTACGCCACCCTGCTGACTGTGGACAATGCCGACCCGGCGGGCTGGGAACTGATACGGACCGCCGGCGAAAAGGTCGCAGGTCCGGGCGTACTGTCGCACTGCTTTGCGCTTGTGGCTCTTGAACTTGCCGACTTTGTCGGTCAGCGTGTCCCCGGACGGCTTCCCGTCATCCTCGGTTCTCTGACAGATCGGGCCGAGTCCCTCCTGCCGGCGGCTTACGGATAGACGGTTTCCGGCTGGCTGGTCGTGTTGTGCATGGTCCAGAGCAGGTCGGCGAGGTGCGTGGGGTCGACCGTGGGGATGTCGGGGACCGGGGCACCGGCGGCCTTGGCTGCCTGCATCTGGGCGTGGAAGGGCGTGTTTTCGATCGCGGCACCGATGTAGAGCCCGCCGACGTAGACGCCTTTGTCGGCGACCGCGGCGTGCAATGCCTGCAGGAGGTTGCGCTGAGCGGCCAGGACGAGCCCACCGGCGATGGTCGGATTGCCGTGCAGGGCGCTGGCTCCCTGCGCGCTCAAGATGGCGCCGTCTCCCCGGGCGATCATGGGCGGCAGGAACTCTCGCACCAGCTCAAGCAACGTGTAGAGGCCGAGCGGCATCAGTTCTTGTACGCGCTGGGGCGTCAGATCGAGCACCGGAACGAACCCGTTGGCGGCGGCGCCGTAGTAGAGCACGTCGGGATCGCCGACCGTGGTGCGGATCCGGCCGGCCAGCTCCGGGATGGCATCGGTGTCGGCGAGGTCGGCGACGATCGCGTGCGCCCGCGCCCCGTCGCCGGTCAGCTGCTTGACGAGTTGGTCGAGCGGCTCTTGGCGGCGGGCCACGAGCGCAACGGTGTAGCCCTCTCGCGCGTAACGGTGGGCGACGGCTTGACCGAGGCCGGGACCGGCCCCGAGCACGACGATGGACTTGGACATAATCTGACCCTAGGGTTAAGTTAACTACGTCGTCAAGTTGCTATCGTGGGTGCGTGAGTACCAGCGCCGACCACGTTGCCCTGCGCGCCGACGCCGCCCGCAACGTCACCCAGATCCGCGCTGCCGCCATCGCCGCATTCCGGGGACGTGGACTGGGCACACCGTTGGAGGACATCGCCGCGGCAGCCGGGGTCAGTAAGGCCACCATCTACAACCGCTTCGGCGGGCGGGAAGGACTCATCGACGCCGTGATCGGCGAGCTCGTCGCGACCGAGATGTACGCGATCATGGACAAGGCCCGGCGAGTCGATGACCCTTGGCCGGCCATCGCCGGCTACATCAGCGACAGGCGCGATCTGCAGTACCGCGAACCCGCCTTCACCGACGCGCTCCTGATGAGCTATCCGAACTCCGCGCAGCTCGTCGCACTGGCCAACGCCGCCACCGAAATGACCGAGGAACTGCTCCAGCGGGGCCACGACGCCGGAGCGCTGCGCACGGACTTCAACGCCAGCGACCTCTACTACGCCGACGTCGCCAACGGGCTCGCCCTCCGCACGCTGCGCGCCCACTCGCGCGAGGACTACGACCGCCGCACCCGCTTTTTCATCGACAGCCTCCGCCCGCGCTGACAGCCGCTGGTCGATTCATACAAGAGCGATTGAGATGTCGTGGATGTTGGCCAGATGATCTGTTCATGCCACGGAAGACATTCTCGGAGCGTCATCGGGAAACTGAGCCACCTGCGTCGGGACCGGTGACGATCGACGCGATCATCGCGCTTCATCATCCGGTGCGGCGCCGCTTGTACGAGTCGTTGAGCGGGCACGGTCCCGCGCCGGTCGGAGTGCTGGCGCGCCGGTGCCGGGTCGCGGTCGGTTCCGCAAGTCACCACTTGGGCGTGCTGCACCGCAGCGGGTGGGTAGAGCCGGCACCGGAGCTCGCGGGTGACACTCGGGAGTCCTGGTGGCGGGCCTGCCACGCACAGCTGTCCTGGACCTCGGACGACTACCCACCGGGCACAGTTGGGCGCACGGTGCTGGAGCTGGCAGCCCGAGAGCAGGCCGGCCACGAGTTCCAGTCGGTGCTGGCGTGGATGGACGCGTGTGAGGACTTGCCGCCGGAGTGGGCGCATTCGATTTCGTCGTCGGCGTTCGTGCTGGCGACCTCGCAGCAGCTTGTCGACCTCGGAGAGCGCTTGAGCGCGATGGTGGACGACTGGGTGACGGCGTGTATTCAAGATCGTGAGGAGCGGCCAAGCGTCGAACGCCGCACCGTCCGGGTAATCGCCCGAGTATTCCCCAGCAACCCGCAAACACCATGACCATTCCGAGCGTACGGGCCTGACCTGTGTCCGCTAGCGCGACGGACCGGCCGAGCCACAGGGCTGCGGCAGCTGCGACCCGACCACCTGCAAGGCCGCGTGGCGTCGTTTGACCAGCTCGTCGGAGCGGCCGTTGTCCCCCTCGCACCGCTGACTGCAGGGATCCTGGTCGCCGCCTTTGACCCGACAGTCGCCTTGGCGTCCTGCACGGCACTGATCGGCCTGGCAGTGCTCGCCTTACTCTCCAGCCGAGCAGTGCGCCGCCTCCCGCGCGTATCGAGCCTCACCGAGGTGCCCGAAGTACGCATGTGACCCATGTCACGTTGGTTGGGGAACCCTTGGCGATCAAGCTGTCGTCTTGCTGGTTGTGAGACGAAGCCTGGATGCGGTCGACGAGGACGAGCTCGTGCGCCGCGCCGCCGCCGGTGACCGGCGCGCATTCGACGAGCTTTACCGGCGTACGTCGCCGTGGTTGCTCGCCCGGTTGCGCCGCCGGTGTGCCGACGACGACGTGGTCGCCGACGTGATGCAGGAGACCTACCTGGCCGTTTGGCGGGCCGCGGGCAGCTTCGCCGGGTCGGCCACGTCGGGCAGCGCGGTCGGCTGGCTGTGGACCATCGCCGGCAACCGGCTCGTCGACGCGTTCCGGCGGCGAGCACGGCAGAGCCAGGTGCCGGCGGTGCCCCTCGCCGACACGGTCGCCCCGGCCGCCGAGGACGAGGTCCTGGCCGGGCGGGTCGGCCACGAACTGGAACAGGCCCTGCTGGTCCTCCCGCCGGAGGCGCGACAGGTCCTGCGCGCGATGGTCCTGGACGGATTCTCGGTGCGAGAGACGTCCCTGCTGCTGGGCGTGCCGGAGAACACCGTGAAGTCCCGGGCCCGGCGGGCCCGGATCGCGCTTCGGGAGGCCTTGTCATGACGGAGCACACCCGCAAGCTCCTGACCAAGGAGGGCGACGCATGACCACCCACCCGAGCCCCGCGGTGATCGCCCGCTACGCCGACCGGGAGGCGGATCTCGACGAGGTCACCGTGTGGTCGGTCGAGGTGCATCTGGAGGACTGCGCGGGCTGCCGTGCCCAGCTAGCCGGCAGCACCACGGACGACACCCTGGCCATGCTCGCCCGGGTCGCCGCCGGCCTGGACCGCGACATCGTCGCCGGACCGGTTCCGGCCCGCCGCCGGCGCTGGTCGGCGGCGCGGAACCGCTGGCTGGTCTGGCACCTGGTGCCCTGGCTCACCATGACGGTGGCGGTGCTGGGCTGTGCGGTCCTGCTCCAGGCGCTGCAGCCCGGCCTGCCGTCGCTGGTGTCGCTGCTGGCTCCGGTGGCACCGCTGCCCGGGGTGGCGATCGCGTGGAGCCGCCGCCACGATCCGGCGTGGGAACTGATCGCCGGCACGCCGGCTGCCGGGCTGGCGATGCTGTTACGGCGTACGGCTGCGGTGTTGGCCGTGGTCGTGCCGGCTCTCGCTTTGGCGAGTAGCCGTACCGGAATCTCCTTGGCCTTGACGCTGCTGCCGTGCCTGGCCTTCACCGCCGCCACCATCGCGCTGGGTGCCCTCATCGGCGTGCGCCTCGCCGCTGTCGGGCTCGGCGTTGCCTGGTCGCTGGCCGTGGTGGTGCCGGCCGTGGTGACCGCTGACCTGCCGACTGTGTTGCTTCCGGGCAGTTCCGGTGGGTGGGCGCTGCTCACCCTCGTGCTGGCCGGTTTCGCCGCGACCCGGGCTGACAACTTCCGCCGGCTTTCCAGCCACAACTGAGCTTTCGAGAGGCTTGATGATGCGAACGGTGAGCGCGGCCGAGACGGTCCCCACCACCTATCCCTGGGCGGTCCATGCCGAAGGGCTGCGGGTGCGCGCCGGCCGGCATGTCGCCGTGGACGGGCTCGACCTGGCCCTGGGCACCGGCGTACACGGCCTGCTCGGGCCGAACGGCGCCGGCAAGACCACCCTGATCCGCGCGCTGGCCACGGTGCTGAAGCCGGCCGGCGGTCGGCTGACCCTGTTGGGCGAGTCGGTGGACGGCCGCGCCGACCTGCGGCGGGTGCGTCGCGGGCTGGGCTACCTGCCGCAGCAGTTCGGGTTCTACCCGCGGTTCACGGTGCGGGAGTTCGTCGAGTACATGGCGTGGCTCAAGGAGATGCCGAAGGCCGCCGTCCCGGGGGCGGTGCAGCGGGCGATCGACCGGGTCGGTCTCGCGGCCAAGGCCGGGTCGCGCATGAAGACACTTTCCGGCGGCATGCTGCGCCGGGCCGGCATCGCGCAGGCGATCGTGAACGACCCGGCGGTGCTGCTGCTCGATGAGCCCACCGTCGGACTCGACCCCGAGCAGCGCCTCGACTTCCGCGAGCTGCTGCGGGACCTCGGTGTCGACAGCTGCGTGCTGGTCTCCACCCATCTCGTGGAGGACGTGGTGGCCGCCTGCACCGACGTGGTGATCATCAACGAGGGGCGGCTGGTCCATCAGGGCACCCCGGACGACCTGGTCGCGCAGGGTGGCGAGGGCGACGCCGGCGACAGCCCGGCCGAGCGGGGCTATTCCGCGCTGCTGCGCCGCCACCGGGCGGGGGCGCCCCGATGAACCGCATCCTGGGTATCGAACTACGCCGCTCGGCGGCCCCCGGGTCCGCCCTGGTTCTGCTGGTGGTCGGCGTACTGCTGCTCTTCTTCGCCGAAGGGATCGCTTTCGCGACCGGATGGATGCAGCTCGCCATGACGCAGCGGCTCTATCTGGCGCTGCTCTGGCCGCTGGCGCTGGCCGCCGGCGCCTGGCAGGCCCGCCGTGAGCATCGGTCGAACGTGACGGAATTGTTCGCCAGCACTCCTCGTCCGCGGGCGCAGCGGACGGTGCCGACGCTCGGTGCGATGGCTGTCGCGGTGGTGTGCGCGTATCTGGCGATGGGCGTGGCCGGGGGCCTGTGGATCATCGGCACCGCCGAGTACCTGCCGGCATCGGTCTTCGTCGTCACAGCGGTCGGCGCCTTGGCGCTGATCGCGGCGGCCTGGCTCGGCCTGGCGATCGGCCGCCTGCTGCCGAGGCTGGTGACCGCCCCCGCGCTGGCCGTGGCGGGCCTGGCGCTGCTGCTGCTGATTCCCGGTGCGACCCGTCCCCGGGGGTGGCTGGCCCTGGTGTTCTCGCCGATCTACGAGATGAACATGCCGGGCGCCTACTCGACCGTGCCCGGCCGGGCCAGCGTCGCCCAGGCCGCGTGGCTGGCCGCTCTCGCCGGTGGCGCCGTGCTGCTGTTCGCGTCCAGCGGCTGGCGCGTCCGCGTGGCGGCGCTGCTGCCCGTGGTGGCGGGCGCCGCGCTGGCGGTCGCGGTCATGCCCCACCAGAGCAGGTTCGTCACCGACGCGATCGACCCGGTGGCGCGGGAGTTGGTGTGCGCCGCCGACGAGCCGCCGGTGTGTGTCAGCCGGGTCCATTCCGGACTGTTGTCCGAGGTGATCCCGCCCGCCCGGGAAGGCCTGGCGATCCTGGCGAAACTGCCGGGCGCGCCGACCCGGGTGCACGAGGACACCACGACATACGTACCCGAGGGCTACCCGCCGTGGCACGAGGACGTCGTGCTGCTCGAAATCGAGGCCGGCCCGAACGGTCACCTCCTGGACGCGGACACCGCGGTGACGGACGTGGTGGCCGGGGCGTTCGCCAGCCCGCCCGGGTGTGAGAAATCGGCCGGCCTGGCCGAGCGGCTCGCGGCCGCCTACTGGCTGATCGGACGCGAGCCGGTGGCCGGCGAAGCCAACGACCCGGAGGACATCGCCAAAGCCGTTGAGCTCTGGCGGAGCCTGCGACAACTGCCCGACGACGAGGCGAAAGCCCGGGTGGCGGCGCTGCGCCGGGCCGCGTTGAGCTGCTCGGTCGGCGAAGAGCTGACCTCCTCGGGTACGCGATGAGGTGGCTCACGCTGTATCTGCGCTCTCGGCGTGCCCCGATGGCGCTGGTCGCGACCGGCGGCTGCGCGGCGCTGATGTGGTCACTGTGGTCGGCGTTCTCCGACAGCCGCGACGTAGGCGTACAGATGGTCGTCTTGACGGTCTTGCTCTTGGTCGCCGCCCTGACCGCCACCCTCGGTGGCCCCGACGACGCCCTGGAAGGCACGGCCGGGATCGCCTGGCCGCCGCGACGGATCGCGCACCTGCTGGTGGCTTTCCTGGTCGTCGTGGTGTTGCTGCTGGTCACGCTGGCGACCGGAGCCCGCTTCGGCCCGGCCTGGCTGGTGGTGCGCGACGCCGGCGGGCTGCTGGGACTGACCGCCCTGAGCGCCACGACGATCGGCACCGCCCGAGCCTGGTTCCTGCCGCTGGGCTGGACGCTGGCCGCGACCCTGTTCCCGCGGTCGGAACCGGTCATCGGCCGGATCCTGACGTGGCAGGCACAACCTCCGGAGAGTACCGCCGCGACCGTGACGGCTGGGCTGCTCGCGCTCGGCGGGCTTACCGCGTACGCGATGACCGGCCCGGCCCGGCGCGCACCCGCCGAGGCCGCCCAGCAGTGACCGGGGCCAACATGTTTATGCTGCCTCGAAGCGGGAGGGAAGCCGGCCATGAAGAGCGCCGCCCCACCCGGCGCTTGACCAGAAGATGCGTAGCATCGGTTGAATGCGGTTCACCGTTCTCGGCGGATGCGGAGCCTGGCCCGAGGCCGGCCAGGCATGCAGTGGATACCTCATCGAACATGACGGGTTCCGGTTGGTGCTCGACCTCGGTTACGCGACGATGCCACGGTTGCTGGAACATGTCGCGGCCGAAAGCGTCGACGCCGTTTTCGTCAGCCATGGCCATCCCGACCATTGCGCCGATCTGAACCCGCTGCTGAGGGCACGTGCCCTGGGTGATTTTCCGGCCGCACCGCTGCCGGTGTACGCGCCGCCGGGCGCGCTCGACGCGGTGCTCGCGCTGGACCGTCCTGGAATGTTGACGGCCGCCTACGACCTGCGCGAGTTCGCCCCCGGAGGCGGCTTCGACATCGGACCCTTCCAGGTTCGTACCCGCCTTCTCCCGCATTGGGTCACGAATGCCGGCATCCGGCTGAGTGCGGGCGGCGTCGCAATGGCGTACACCGGTGACAGCGGTCCGAGTCCGGAGATCGTGCGGCTGTCTCGCGATGCCGACCTGCTGCTGGCCGAGGCGAGCTACATCGATCGCGTACCGGAAGATGCTCGCGAATTCCTGTCAAGCGCGCAGCAGGTGGGCAGGCAGGCGGCGGATGCCGAAGTCGGTCGTCTCCTGCTCACCCACCTGTTGCCGGGCACAGGGAAAGTCGCCGCGCAGGACGCCGCAGCCGAGTCCTATCCCGGCAAGATCGGCGTCGCTACTGCGGGCCTTGTGGTCGATCTTTCCTGACGCCGGGACACCGCCGCTTTCGTGAGATCCGGCGGAGACGGCGGGCAAGGTGCCGCAGACCTCAAGGTTGCCGCTCGAGGCGCTGTTTGAGGGCAGCCAAGTTGGCGGGCATCTCCTTGGCCGCCTCACGGCGCACGACCAGCGGGACCAGGACCTTGCCGATGCCGTGGCCGGTGAAGTCGACGCTGATGGTCAACTGTGACCGGTCGGCGCCCAACGATGCCACGGTGACATCGACAATGGCGCGGATCGGCCCGTCTATTCCGCGAACGCCCCACGTCTCGGGCACCTCGATATGGGTGACCTCGGAAACGCTAGGCCGCTCGGCCCCACCGATGCGGCGAGTGGTGTGACACCGCATTCCCACCGTCGGCACGCCCTCCGCATCCATATGCCCACCAACCACGCCCTGCTGCCATTCATGGAACCGGGTCGGGTCGGTGGCATACCCAAAGACGACCTCGGCCGGCCGGTCGACCTCGATCGTGGTGACGATCGGCGGCATCAGTCGCCCTCCCCGAACAGAGCGGCGTAGCGGCTGAGGTAGAGCGGCCAGCCCTGGTCGTGGCCGATGCCGTCACGCACCGATTCCCAACCGGGTCCGTGCCGGTCGAGGTGACGGTGTTCCAGCTCGATCCGCGTGCGCTCCGGGGTTTCCGCGGTGAACCGCACCTCGACCTCGCTGGTCAGGTCCGGATCGGACTCGATCTGCCAGGTCGGGCCGATGTCCCACGAGAACACCACCCGGTGCGGCGGATCATAGGCCAGGATCCGCGCCCACCGGCACTCGCTGCCGTCCTCGCCCCGGTCGACGATGTTCCCACCCACCCGGGGCTCGAACACGGTCTCCACGATCGGCGCCCGCAACAGATTGTGCTCCCGCGGCTTGAAATCACCGAACCGGTCCGTGAACACGGTAAACGCCTTCTCGATCGGCGCCTTAACCACGATCTCACGGCGTACGACAGCCGCATCAGCCTGCATCATCAGCTCTCCTCGGTCGTGTCCTCGACGGTGTTCTGATAGCCGTCCAGCGCCCGCCTCCAGAACGTGTCCAGCTGGTCCCTCAACGCGGCCACGCCCGTCGGGTTCAGCCGGTACACCCGCCTGGTCCCCACGGCCTTGTCCGCGACCAGGCCGGCGTCCTTCAAAACCCGCAGGTGCTGCGACACCGCCTGTCGGCTGATCGGCAACTCCTCGGCCAGCTCGCCGACAGCGCGGGGCCGCTCGGCCAGGCACTGCACGATGGCGAGCCTGCTCGGATCACCTAACGCTTCCCAGCCCGAATGCCCTCTGAAAGTCGCCACGAACGAAAGCTACGACTTACGTTTACGGTCGTCAAGGCCTGTCAAGGGACCGGCGGTGTTGGAGAACGGTCAGGTCACGCTCACGACGACCTTTCCGAGGGCGTGTCCCTCGCCTACGTGCGCCAATGCCTGTGGGACCTCGTCGAGGGTGAAGGTGCGGTCGATGTGGATGCCGAGGTCGCCCGCCACGCAGAGATCAGCGACCGGTTCGAAGTGTTTCGGGCCTTCCTTGACGGCGAGCACGCCCAGCCGGCGGTGCGTGAGCCGGCCGGCCAGCGAGCCGATCGTCAATACCCGCAGCAGCGCCGACACCGATCCGCCGACGCATCGGTACCGGCCGCCGGGGGCCAGCGCCCGGCGGTAGGCGAACACCGATCGGTGCGCGACCAGATCGAGAATGAGATCGTACGGGCCGCCGCGGGTGAAGTCCTCGCTGCGGTAGTCGATCACGCTGTCCGCGCCGACCGAGCGCATGAAGTCGAGCTTGGCGGCGTTGTCGACGCCGGTCACCTGGGCGCCGAGGCGCTTGGCGAGCTGGATCGCGAACGCGCCCGAGCCCCCGCCGGCACCGTTGATCAGGACCCGTTGGCCGGCGATGGCGCCGGCGGTTCCCTGCCACGCGATCACGCCCGCCTGTGGAATCGTTGCTGCCTCGGCGAAGGTCAGCCCCGCCGGCTTGGGGGCCAGCACCGCCTCGGGGGCCACCGCGTACTCGGCGAAGCCGCCCTTGAGCATGAGGTTGTCGCCGTACACCTCGTCACCGGGTTGGAACCGGGTGACGGCCGGGCCGACCGCGTCGATCCAGCCGGCGATGTCCGAGCCGAGTGTCCGGCGGGCCGGCGAGCGCAGCCCACCGATGCGCGAATACATCGGCGAGCCGAGCAGGGTCTCCCAATCGCTCAAGTTCACCGAGGTCGCCGCGACTCGGACGAGCACCTGCCGGGCGGCGGGTGACGGCTTGGGGACGTTCTCGATCCGCAACACGTCCGGGGGGCCGTACCGGTCGTACACGACTGCCCTAATTCGCGTAC
>Ga0307515_10008497_pt1 | contig 20006 bp, 18 predicted proteins | sample 17_EM_MG_FD_194513 | JGI IMG/M metagenome (GOLD analysis project Ga0307515, IMG submission 194513) | Populus trichocarpa ectomycorrhiza microbial communities from riparian zone in the Pacific Northwest, United States - 17_EM | ecosystem: Host-associated > Plants > Roots > Unclassified | place... | reverse complement strand
CTTAACCCGGCTTAATCCGGCTTAGTCCGGCTTACTATGTGATGTACGCCACATACGCGTTGATTTTATACTACCACACACACTAGACAAGGGCCGGGGTACGAGGCCAGTGAAAATGTTCATGGAGGCAATTATATTCACAAAGCCTCCATGGCCAACATTTTCTGATGAGTAGTACTCAATGGTTGAAGATGCTTGGACACTCTCCACTGAAGCTGAGGATCAACAGTGCACAATAGACAGAGCATCTGTAGGTATGCCATATGTATTCCAATTGCCTGGTAGTCCATTTCTCAATATACATCTCCAAACACAAGATGCTGTAAGTTTTGAACATTCTTTCACACTCATCTATCACACGTACGACATTGACTATGTCACAATGTATATATATTCATAACCAAACATTGTTACCATTCAAGGACAGTTGGCTGATATAGCTCGGTGAACAGTTGTACATTATTGTGATTTGGGATTTGGTCTCTCAGTCTGAGGATCGCATCCAGGTGAAGGAGCTGCTGTTTCATGATGCTTATTGTTCAATTGATGTGGAAGGCAAGACATCATGGTTCACCTAAATGGAAGTTTTTGATTCAATATACCATTAATTCTTCTCTACAACCAATAGTTTGGAGCACTAGCCTACTACAAACCAATGGTTTGGGGCACCAGTATACCGCAAACCAATAGTTTGGGGCACCAGCCTACTACAAACCAATTCTTTCCACCTCTCGCTGTGTAGACTTCAATGCTGGTAGCGTCAGCCATCCCTTTCATGCGATCTGAATATGCCACTGGACAGAGGGCTACAGTGATGTTTTCGCAAGATAAATATCAAGATATATTGTCCCCTTCCATTGTGATAAATTTTACTCTGGAAAACCCCACACTCAGCAATCACTTAGTTGTGGGCCGCTTCATACCCAACACCTTCAGCACAGCTCAGCTTGATTATGTGCTGCCAATCCGCTGTCAGTGCTCTTTGGCTGGGCTGTTCTCAATTCCATTTCAATTAATTCCTCCCAATTTGGCACTCCTCCACTGAGATGATCAGTCCTCAATCCCCTCCCTTTGGAATGTAGCTCCTTTATTTCATTCTGTACATAGTACCGCATTTTTTCAGTGCAGCCATGCAGGGTTGGACGCTCCTCAATTTCGATGAGCGCTGATTGGTCTGGATTATTGCATTTACATTTTATTCCACCCTCCCTACCCTTCAATTTCAGTGCTTCTCTTTCACAATAGGCACTACTCAATCTCCTCTATCTGCATTCGCACTCCTCTATTTGATTGTGTACTGCATACCCCTCTCTGTTAGTGCTTTCCACTGTGATGGGCACTCCTCAATTGCCACTGGCATGCCTGGGTCTGGATTGTCACTTCTATATTACATACACTGCTCATTATCTTCATTTTCAGTGCTCCTCTCGTGGGATAGGCTTTTCTCAATCCCCATAGGTGTTCCTCTGCCTGGTGTGGCAATTGGATATATCTGTCCACACTCCATACACCAATTCTAAGTGCACCTGTGTGGGAATAGGTTCTTCTCAATCCCCATCAGTACTCCTCGGCCAAGATTGGCACTGTACTAGTTTATTATATGCTAGATACCCTACTTTTGGCTGTTATCTGCTAGTATGGGTGTATCCCCACTGGAACAGGTATTGCTTTATCCGCATCAGCATTCCTCAGTGTAGGTTGGCCCTGTACTATATTATTCCATGCTCCTCAATCACATTGTGTGTACTCCTCTTTCCACCGAACATCTCCAATCTGCTACACCTTGTGTCGAGTTAGTTGCTCCCCTTTGCATCCGAATATACTATCAAATTGCCCTTCAAACCCCATCATCATTCACTGCTACCTGACATCGCATTGCACCTTTCTTGGTTATCCCAAATCGAGCCTAAGGACATTGCACTTCAGTTTCACCAACTTGCCAGCAACAAATTATCAGCAAATAAAAGGAATGCCTCTACCAGCTTTACACTTTTGATTATATGTATGTTTCTACTTTCTTTGGCCCCGATGAGGTGAGAGCTGTTGTGGGTGACATTGACGTCACGATCAATTGATATTATTGGATGGCTTAGGTGGGTTAATGTTTTGGTGTAGCTGCCTTTCTGTTTGAATCACTTGTCATATCCTCGGTTCATTGATGTTGCAACGCACAATACAGAATAATGAAGAAGAATTTCTTAGCTAGTATAAGTACCACTGAGAAGTGATAATGAAAAATAATCCATGCATTATATTATTTGTGATAGAGGGTAATCCATTGCATTCTTATATCTGCTGAGTGTCAACTAATGCCAGAACTCTTATCAATGAATGTCCATAAGAACCCAGGCATCCCTGAGAGTTTGGTTGTGTGACACTCCCAGGTGCTACCCAAGTTCTCTCTAACACTCCATTATGTTTCAAAACTTCTCACACTCACACCACTGCTGCTCTTGTACCAGTAGTTGGAAATGCAAGCTCCTTGGAGGGCCAGTTTGAATTCCCTTTTAGGGTCTGATTCTCTCCTGAAATTGGCAATTTTAAATTCACGCTCTGCCTTCTCTCACACACTCGGGAAGACCCCCTGTGACTGAAATTAATTTTTCCTAATGGAGTAAAGGTATTATCACTTTATATAATTCCAATATTAATGCTCATTTTTGATTTGTCACAACAATAGAATTTACAATTCACAGTAGTAGTAATACAATAGAATACAACAATATAACACATTTATACAGGAAAAATAGAGAGTGTTATCAAGTTTGTGACTCCTATAGAAGTACAACTGATTTTCAATTTCACAATAAGGGTTTCAACTTTGCCATGATATATTCTATAATAGTAATACCATTAATTTTATTACTGTATCCATGGTTATACTGTAATGTAAAGTCAGTATCGTTTGGTCTGACAATTCTATTATAGATAGACTATCCGGTCTCTACAAAATATAGAATGATATACCTGTATATATTTAGTACTAAGATGACATAAAAGTGGATGTGCAGTTGTATGTTACATCCCATATGAAGTGAAAACATTTCACTGTGATACAGGTAAAATAATTATACAATGCTCATATACACTTCAAAACATGCACAATAATGCGGTATGGATGCAATAGCTGAAATTGGATATATCGAAGTGAATTCAGGAGGCAAAGTCTTGATACACGATGCACAATGAAACTGTAGTTTCTGAAGCAACTCTTGGAAATCATCTAAATGGTAGTTTGATATACTCTAAAGTTCTTCACTTGGAAAAGTAACCATAGGCAATACAAAGCTTATACAGAAGCTATTTCTGGGATGGTAATCTTGTGTATGAATCACAAGTGGCTCTATGGAGTCCCATAACTGTTGATGTACACTGGATTGCTATGATATATATGTGATTGTATTTGCTTGCTACAATATATCACCTCTTGCATACTCCAAAGTATACCTTGAAACATACTTCCAATTGCCCTTGATTGACCACTCCCAGCCTACTTGACTCAATACTCCCAACAATACTCTTAAAAAGCAAGATACTTTCAATCTCACTTGGCTATATTTTCCCATTCATGCTTCTGTATGCTCAATCCAGAGACTTGCTGGGTACTAGTCACCAGAAGCTGGAAAGTAAACAATCAGTGGGGTGTGGTGGGCAGCATTTTGCAGACAGTCTGTATTGAGCAATGTGTAATGGGCAGTGGGTAGTGTATCACATGTGGCAAATAATGTGGAGCTGGTGCTGGATGGCAATCAGCATATGGTAGTCAAATTTACAATAATAATTGAGTATGAAGTCTGAATTGTATCTTTAGTGATGCCACAACAACTTGATCTTACAATACCCTAGGTACATTATTGTCAGTTGTTGTCATAGATTCTGTAGAATTGCTCGACATTTGGATCTTTGGGAAATCAGAGCTCCAATTCAACATTCCTAGAGTAATCTGCTGTCAACCTCCCACTGAGTAAATACATATGGGTATCCTCCCAGTATAGGGCTGATAAAACTGATGATCATAGCTATGGAGAGTTGGCTATATTAAGATCAGTATGAATTATGTCAAAGACTTGAAGGCTTGGATTTGATCAGCTGAGGATGAAACTGTGTTGATGTAAGATTGGAACAACTAAGCCTTACGGTACTGATCTTTTCCTTTACTCCCAAATTCTCTCAAACATGCTAAAGAAGAATGGTATCCTCTCGGATACTCTAAACGTGCTGTCAGGTGCCCCTGCATACTTTGATAGTAGTGGAACTGATTACTAGACCATTCTACAAAGTGTGAAGTTGTCTACAAAATACATAAAAATCAAAGGAGTTTGGTTTTTAAAACATCAAAGCTACAGGGACAATAATGCTTGTATGGTGGATAATTCTAGAGTGAGGTAAATACACATCCACACCCTCTGCGAGTGATAGTATAATGGGTATATCAAATCTTTCAATATATTCAAATATTCTTCAGCTATACATTACAATAAAGTATTTCAATTGATGTACCATTCAGTAGGTATCACAATCCACATGATAATTGCAGCTCAGACTTTGAGTGCATTTATCATAACATTAGATTATGGTTGAGCAACAGAGCTGCATTTGTTCTACCTCTTGTGTATGTGTCAAATAGTATCAAATAGATGAATAGTTAAGCAATTATACATATCGCCAATTTGGCAGCTGCAGCGTAAGATGACATACACATCCCTATTCACCAGATGTGGTCTACCACGATATGAATCTGGTCATATTGTACATTGGGAAATTATTGCTTTCTCAGTCACAGAGCAAAGCAATATTTGGAGATATCTTTGCATGAGCAGCTGAGTATTATTGAAGACTGTAACTTTGTCCTCCTCACAATGACTTCTACTGCCAGATGGATAGGAAAGTTACATTACTCACAATGCATTCAGAGGTGAGGGGGTATGGTGCTTCTCATGGAGTAGACACAGGTCAATGCTATAGTTACAGTGGAGGATGAGGGCCCTAACAATCTGGTTGAGGATGCTGCCACAGGAAACAAATTGGCAAATCTGGGTGCAGTCTTGGACTGGGTAAAGCTACCTGGCACTGTGCAATTGCCAAAGCTGCTCGGTATGGAGCTATGGCAGCAGTCTCCTTAGATAGACATCATGAACGGATGGACACTTTAGAACCAGCTGGTGAAAGTGTGTAAGGCATAGTAAATGTTCAACGTCACTCAGATCCAGCAGGAGTGGTTACCCATAAAAGTTAAGGAATGTCATGATATTGAAACTGACACAGCTGTATTGCAACAGAAGGTGAAGAACTAGAATCACTGTTTGAAGTCATCAACATGGGATGTGATGTCCTTGGCAAGAATACCTGGTGAGGAGCATGTTGTGAATATTCTGTGCAGAATGCAGAGAATTAACAATTAGCAGTATATTCTCCAATTGATCCAGGTCAGCAATGCAATAGCATTTCTCAAAGCTGATGTCATGGTGATTTTATCATTCAAGTTGGAGTCCATGATCAAACACCCGTAAGGCCTTGGGCAGAAAGTTCTAATATTTGTGACGAGAATGGCCAATTGAAACGGAACAGGCAAAGGCAGTGCACGACGGACATGTGAGAAGGGTGATCTGGATCAGATGCACTGAACAGGTCAACCAATTGTTAACCTTCGCCCACATGAAGAGAGTAAGGTGTGGAACCGCCCAGTCATGACCCAAGATGACCTTCCTGACCAAACGGAAACACAAATACTTCAGTCAAGGGCGAATCCGATCACAGTACTTCTGAATGGGTATTGGCAGAGACGATGACAATGATCAAAAACTTCATGGTGACACATTCCTGCTGTCACACAGCAATATGGATGAATGGTTGGTATCTGAATTGTGCCATGATGTGTGACATGTGTTGAGATCGAAGGAAGTGAACCCAGAAGAATTGAATCCCCCGAATACTTAAGTGGGAGATTCATGACTTTGGGGGAAGGGTTGGATTCAAGGCAATTGGACATGGGGATATATGTTTGATGCATCAGCTCCCAGCATAGCACCCAGCGAATGAAGTTGTTGTGGGGGATGCCTTGAATGGGACTGGGGCATACAACCAGCTCATCGAATCAGTGCTTACAGATAGTGCATTTCATTGTGTCGCTGTTAATGTCTTTGGAACCATGATATACAATGACACAAATACTGACCCCAGAGGTCAAGGAAATCATGTTGCCATTGCACGATAGGTTGAATGATCATTGTGATTTGATATTGATATCAGAGGAAATGGTATGTGGTGGAGAAATGTACCTAGAGACCAGTAATATATAGCAATGAATGCTATAGCGAATTGGCTCTTCTCTATGGACTTCAAGCCTGAGAAGCTGATGACAGAGGAAATATATAAACATATCCGATTGACTCACACAATCCATTGACTACTGGCAGCGGCCAACGCTAATTCCCAGAAGGTAATATTGAAGGAAATAGTACCGCACCTGAATGTAGAGATTGTTTAGATTCTGCCACAACAGATGAAATGGAGCAGGAGTATGAGAATGATCCACTTGTAGTGATCCACATCGTGAAATGGTACAATTCCACATGAGTGTTGAGAGACCTCAATATGAATCATGTTCGTGCATGTAAATCACCTGTCCGCTTGCGTTGGAGCAACAGCTGGAGTGAGTCCCATGGTCAGAGAAACAGTCAACTTAAGCTTGACAGTTCCAAAGTTGTCTGACCAGTCCAGGCAGAATCTATTGATAGTGTGCTGCAACTTCGATGTCATTCTGGAGATGGAATCTGGAGTGAACATCATGTGTGGGAGGACCATCGATTTAGAGAAGCTTGGGGCTTGGCTGATTGCTTGGGAGGAGCTTGGTACAGTTCATTTTAAGGGTTTCTTTGTAGTTTTGATTTACAGTTATAATACTGTCCTGGAGGTGTATAGGGCAGACTTTGATAGCAGTTATCACCTACTGTTAGATTAGGGTAGAGTAACAAAGCCACATTGACTCTACTTTTTCTATATATGTAACATTAACGAATAGACAAGTTAACCTACCGATCACTAATCTGGTAGCAATAGCATTTGTCGTTGTTGTTGTTTATTCATACTTTATTCACTCTTGCTAGAGCATGACAGGAGCTAATAACCCCTCCCCCTGCAGGTGAGCAGGCTAGGCGGTGCAGCACCCCCCCCCGCTACCCTTCCTCCCCACTGACAAATGCAAGATACATCGTAGAAATGTCACACAAGATATGAACCAGTTGCTGCCACCCCCTGCACCTGAGTCAGCCAGGTCAGCCTCTGCGCCTGGTCCATACTGCCCTGCAGCTGGGGGGGAACTTCCTGATGTTAGTAGCAGCCAGGAATTCCACCACTGCACGATCACACACTTCCATGGACAATGGCTGACATACCTTCATCTGTGAGCAACTGCCTGCTTTGCAGCCGGTCACCTATGCCACCACGTTCCCAAGTAGGTACTGCTGATCTCTCCACAGGCCACAGTAGCAGAAGAGATACTGTCGCATTTGGGTCATTATCCCTTTGCACCACCAGTATTCGTCATCCTGTTGGTGGCTGAACCACTTCAGATAGACTCCAGTGTATGCATACTCACACTCCAGTCAGTAGAAACTGGTGGCGAGTGATTTCACACTTATCATCTGTATGGGTCTCCTGGTTGCCACCATGCCTTTGAGTCTGTAACTGAATTGCTTCCTGCACTTTTTGCCCACCCACTCTACCTTGGCGGCTGATCATCCCTCTGAGAATCATCTAGCTCTATTTGAGGTGGAGGTGTATAGCTGCATTACCACCATGAATCCACTTGCATCTCCAGCAAAGTTCGCTCAACAGTCTGCTTCTTAATTCCACAAGAAACATCACGTTCTAGGTGCCCAGTGAGGCTCAGTTGCAATGCTGTGGGTGAAGAGAGCCTGCACCCTTTGGATAACCTTCCTAGGTATTCTCTGCTCTGGGCCCAGCCCCAGGTGTGCTGGTTGTCAGATTGGGGCTTGTGAGTCGCTGAAGAACACCACCATCTTTACTCTATGCTGGTAAGTTGCTTCTCATCTTTTGACCACCTCACTGAGCGCTATTCCAAATGCTTATAACTCGGCATCAAAGACCTCCATCCAGCAACTGCGCAGATAACTGCAGCAGGTTCTCCATTCACTTCCTTGTTCACACATCACTGCTGCACTTACCCAGCCATCATCAGAGCATGAGCCATCTGACCACCACACCCAGACACGCACCACGACTTTGGCTTCCTTCTCTTTGGCGCAACATTGCACCACTCTCTTGGCCATGCCTTTGTCATCCAGTATAGCAGTTTTCAGCACAGGATCTCCACCTGGGGCCTGCCTGCTAATGCCCTCGGGTGTCCAGCCATGATCACATTCTATTTTGACTACTTGGGATATCACTGTGCCGCAAGGTGTTTAATTGTGCAACTCCTTCAGTTTGCTGCTGCATGGGTCTGCTAGTCTCCCTGCGAATTGTTGTTGTCTATAGTCTAAGATTGCAGGTGCAGATGTAAGCCCGGACTGTCTGATTCGGGTGCCCCGTCGGGCGGTGGGCAGCACACGCAGCAGCAATCCGGCCTCCCAATCGATGATCAGTTGTTGGTGGGTATTCATCATGTATTCACTCCTAGTAGAGTATAACGTGACCTTGAATCCACTGCCCTTCCGGGCGAGCTAGCTAGATGGTGGAGCTCCCACCAGGTACCCTTCATCTCCGCCAGATTGCGGAGGAGTTGGAGGTTGTCTCACCTGCCTACATCTTCAGTATCCCACCAGAGGTCAGACCCATATAGTGCAACTGCTTGAACACAGACTACTAGGACAGCCAATACGGTCTCAGGAAATACCCTCAATGTTGGTGTAACAGTTCGGAATCTGGCATCTGCTGCCCTGGCTTTCTTCATGCGTTGGTTGTGGCGTTCCTTGAACATCAGGTGTGCATCCATCCAGATGCCCAGTCAGTGTGTCGGCTGGTTATTGAGTGGTATAAACCCAACTCTGACTTTTATCATTGAAATCAACTTTGACCAGAGTTGTTTCTTGTACCCTCGTCTGCACGTGAATAGTGGCACCTGCATTTTTGCACAGTTGAACCGCAGCCCTCGGCAACATGCCCACTGGAGGCTATTCGCTGCACATCTCTCAAGTATCGAAACACCCCAATTGACATTGCTTGGGGTCGCCACTCAGCTGAGGTTATCAACAAACAGAACCCTTTCAGCTGAGATGTACTCTTTGACTGATGTGATCAGTCTTGAGTCGAAGATTGCACCAACAATCAGTGACATAGGTGAACCTTGCAGAATCCCCGCTTTATAGGGTGTTTCTTCATGGCAGTGCCCTCCATTGTCATCTCCACTGTTCATTCTGAGAGAAAATTTTAAGTACATTGTATAAGGTCTCCATCCCTCTGCTGCACCTTCATTGCATTGATCAGCCTCCCATTTGCCACGCTTGGGATGGCTGCCTTAATGTCCATGATAACCACACATGTTATGTGGCCACTGGTGGAGGCAGTAAGAGCTCTGTTGATCATGATGGCCACTGTGTCAATGGCTGAGCGTCACCGCCTCCTCCTGAGATGTCCATCGCTCAGTAGCGTGCTTCTTTCAGCCTCTTCTGAAACCATCTCCGCAACTACATTGTTGAACCCTATTCCCCTACACCTCGGCAGTCGTATGGAGCGATCGGCCTTCAGCTTCTTATAGACATCTTGGCCATCATTATGAATCGCCACACTGCTAGTCTGCTTCCAATTAGCTGGGTGTCTTCCCGTGTGAATGACCGCCATCTTTAACCTCACAATCCTGTCTTCGTCCCATTTGCAGGGCTGCCGTATGGCGTCAAAAGACAGCTTCCTGGCCTCAGTTCTGTTTTAATTGATTTGGAACATGAAGCTTGCTCAACTGTTTGTTCGGTTACACTTGTCTGTGCGTTTCCTCCTGGAAGTAGCTCATAGTACTGGTGACTGTTGGTTGGGGGAAACAATTCGCTCCTTAGCATCCCTTTCTTCACCAAGGCTGTGTTTCCTTGCATGCAGTCTCTGTCTTATAGGGCCTCCACAGACACACCCACCGGAGGGTTGGCATATCATGCTGCTCTCAACCACTCGGCTCCCCACAACATCTGAAAGAAATGACTCCACATTTAGCTCTGAGATTGCGAACTCGACTTCTGGAGCTCTGACTTTGCCTAGGTGACAGATCCCAAGTTTAGTCTGCTGCTTGTCTCCCCGCCAACCACCATTCTTCGTTCTTAGATGTTGGTGTTCCGCCATCTGTTTGTTTTGGTGCAGATACTGATTGTCTTTGCTGTGGCATTGACAATACTACATATTGTGTACCTTCACCATGCGGCCTCCTGCTCCACATTGTCATCTGTAAACTCAGTATCCAGGTGTACTCTCCTCTTCAATAATTCAATTCATAGCTTCTCTGTTGCCTCTGCATCCTTCTCCATCATTGCAGCATACTTCCACCCTACAAATCTCTGCTGGTCAGCCTCCTCCTGCTGGTCTACTTCCACCTTCCTTTCCCAAAGCTGGTGGTCGAATCCAGTAGTGTGGTGATCGGCCAGTCGGCACCATTTCGGTACTGGTCCATTTGCTAATATCAGGTCGATAACTGACTTGCTATTGTGGTCCTCTATTGTTCATTTGCCGGTGGACCTGCTGTCATTTCCAATTTCCAGACCATTTGTATTCATTACATTGTCCCAGATATGAGCTTTCCACTGCACTCGCCATCTTTGGTCCCATCGTTTGCTGTGGGAACTCTAGTGCCCTGCGAGCATGGTGCCACCCGTCCGATGCCTCACTGCCCGCACAGTGTTCCTCCAGGTCTGACTCCAGAATGTTTGTATCATTCGTCATAAAGATTGACCGTGGTGGGAATTGTGTCCCTGCTTCAGGTGCTGCCAGTAGCGAATACTTCCACCCTCTGTCGGTGGCTCTTGCCAGTACACTACGTGCACCCTGCATTCGACTCCCATGTCCAGCGCCACAATGGTCCACTCCAATGACCATGCGCAGTTGTGCTGGATTACTCTAATCATTGGTAGCCAGGGCTCCCATTTTAGTCTCAGTCTCAGTTTCAGTTATGGTCTTGGGCGCAATCTCAGTCCTTGCTACGCGGATGTCTCTGGCCTCCCCCATTGCGACCTCTTGCTCTACGTTCGCCATCTGCTCTTTGCTTCCCCCATCAGTCGTCACTCCCTTGTGCCTAGGACCAAGTACTACTCTGTTCATCCCAGTCGCTATATGCATAGCTACACTCGTGGGTACATAGCCCGCTAGCTCCATTTACCGGCTCGATCATGCCACTTTGGCATCTTTTTTCTTCTTCATGTACATGCTGCTGAATGCAATGTCATTTCTGTTTCAGTTAAGGCACTTCTCCAGCGTGTGGCCACAGAGTGATCCCTGCTATGCCATGCACCTCACTACATTGCATTTGTGGTCACTTGTACAGTGATGAGCTGAGCAGTAGCGACACATAGGCTTGCTGCCGCACTCGATGTCGCTGTGGCCCAACCCTCAGTAGAGCTGGCAGCTGCTGTCAGGGCCTGTGTTTGGGAATGCTTCGACTCGATACCACACTCCCGCTGCTGTGATACCATTCTCGGTTAAACTCTGCACCATCTTCCTCCCCTGTACAACAAAGACTGCCAATCCCATGGCAATCTCTCTATGGAGCCTCCACTCTCTCATGGTCGGTGGCTTCACCAGCCTTCGCACTTGGGTGTGAATTGCTATGCCATTATCCTCGACTTCAAATTCCTCTCGCTTCCTCCACAGACCTTCTGTGCCTCTCCCCATGCACCAGATGAGAGGGACTGTGTCGATCTGTACCCATTTGCTGGACTCATTCTGTTCGATGTCAACAACTCCCTTCCTCACTGCTCTGATGCTGATGTGGCAGTACTGCAGAGCCATCTCTGCTGTCACATTCTGATGTGTGATTGCAGCAATTTCACCCTTGGCATTCCTCCTTGAATTCATGATCCTATTCTAAGCCACAGACTGCTGGTGGAAGAGCACTCTATTGATTGCAGATGAAATCTCTTCATCCATCCTGTTCTGGAGCGGCACACTCTCATCTCTTCTGAGGATTGGACATTAGTCTGCCATGCTTGAGCCTGGTCTCAGGGGTGAAGCTGGGCTGGCAGGTCTCTTTTGAATTTGTGGTAGGACACCATCCAACTGTCTGTTTGGTGTTAGCACCAATGTCATGCTTGGATTCAGTGTCGATGTCATTCTTAGCATTGGTGTTGGTGCCATCACCGGTTTCAACCTGAGGTATGTCTTTTGCATTGGAGTTGGCTTTGGTTTTTGGTTTTGGCTGCTGCTGCTCCGGCCGCTATTCTGATTGCCGCTGCTGCTGCTCTGGGTCTTGTGTTCATTATCAGTGCATTGGACCTGCATGCCTTGATGCTTGCTGGACACTCTCGGCTGGCAGTTGTGTCATGTTCACCCTCGTTCCGACTGCAGTAATGTTAGACCGAGTCTTTGTAGAGTACGTCATCACGCCGCTGTGGGTTAAGGCTGACAGCTAGTTTATAGGCTACTTGTCATCTCAGACTTACACTCAATCAAATCAATGGTCTCAACAGGTTCGTCACAACAAGTTAACAGCCCGGGCGAGACAACAATCCGGATACCACTTTCGAAATCGATCAAGCGGCAACAGTCGAATCACGAAACTTCACACGAGCGAGGGCATATGGTCCCGGATGCGTTGCGAATGCATCTGGGATCAGGACACCCTACCAACGCAGGACGACGATTCAACGATACAAACGATGCCTCCTCTCAACGAAATCTCACACTCAACCGCTTAGACAGCGACAATGGCCACCATGGCCATGATGGCTCTGATGGCCGCTGTGTTGAGTTCTATGGGTATACGAGATTATGGCGACTGAATGACACATCACTAGGATATGTTCGGGACGAGGACGGAGAGCAGTTTGGCAGGGGTGCAGGATGAGTTCGGGTCAACACCATCGGAGGTGATGCGGTCAACATCGGCATCGTCAGTATGTTCGAAGCGATTTCGAGAAGAGGTCATCCGGTGGCCAGCCAACCAGATCGACATACAGTATGGTTTGAATAGTCTATGAGAAGTGGGCGGGTAATGGACCGTGGATACTTGGGAGATGTCACCTGATCCAAACCCCCAGGGTGCGCCGTGATTGGTCTGCTACAGTGCGCTGGGTATTGGATTTGGGCAACTTCAGAGACAGGCAGTGGCAATTGTGGCCATGAATCCACGAAGTCTGTGGACTCCTCCACTATGAGGATGAGGAAGCCTTGTTAGCTGCACAGTGTATACGTTCACCCTAAACCTTCACTGACGACTACCCCTCCTCCACCCAGAAGGCTGAGTACGGAAATCCACGATCTACGGGAATGAGTATCCTAGGGCTAGCCGAGGAAGAGTGACGTACAGAGAAGCGTCATCATTTCTAATTGCAGCTATGGCGAAGCGTCTCCAATTTCGACACGACACCCACTCCGACATCGACACATACTCTACTACACGAGCATCTGCAACTGAACAACAGACGATGATCCTCTGCTTTGTTTGTCCAGCAGGAGTTCGCATCGCCACAGAGAAGCGTCTCCAATTTCGACACCAACACTGACACCGACACATACTCGAGTACTTGGGCATCCGCCACCGTACAACAGCTTATGAGCACTTGCTTTATAAAGAAATGACGATAAACGCTTCCTCTTCGTTTGTTCAGGGGAAGTTAACATCGCCACTGAGGAGCATCTCCAATTTCGATGCACCACGTACAACAGCTTATGGCATGTGTTACACCGACAGCACAACCCATGATTGGGACCGATAGGCTGCGTATGGAAATCAACGACGCTCCAGCTTGTTGGAGCAGTACCTTTGATACAGTTCTTCAATCCAATACCAATCACGATGCAACAGGACTGTGTGTCTCCTTCGGAGGAGCAGCTGACAGGAAGTCAAGACAGTTGAAGCCGACAGCACATTCCACAACCAAGTTTAGGGATAGGCCTATGATTGACGCCTCCAATGGCATGAGCAGGAGAATGGTCGGTTGGGAGGAGCTCAGGGCATGGCATGGTTTCGGTTCTGTCTTCTGTCTTCTGTTTGTTTTCTGTCTGTTTTTTCAATGGCTTAGTGTTTGATGGACCTGATAACGCCCTGGAGGAGTCTTAGACCGAGTGTTTGTAGAGTACCTCATCACGTGACTGTGGGTTAGGGCTGGCAGTTAGTATATAGGCTACGTGTCATCGCAGACTTAGACTCAATCAACTCAATTGTCTCAACAGGTTCGTGACAACAAGTAACACTCTTCATGGTGATATATGAGATGCCCATCCCCCATATTAGGTTGTCCTTGTCGCTGGAATCTCACATCCTCTTCCAATCCTCCATCCACTGTCTGATGACGAGCCATTGTGTCTTGTCACATGAATTACATGTTTGTAGCAATCTTGCCATTTTGTCGACAGTTTGGTACAGCTGTGCCATGTTGCATGGCTGCTGCCTCACTTTTCTCTGCATTCCGCACCTCCTGTCTCGCAGTGTGCTTGGTGACTCTGAACACTCAGCCCTCAGCATTTTCAAATTCATATTCAGCTCGCACTGCTTACTCACAGCTACAAAGGTTCTGTGTGTCATCCTTCCCAAGTCTTCGCCAGCAATTCCACTAGCCTCTCCTGCGTATTCCATACTCATATCTGTCTCAATCGGTGACTCTCCAATCCTCCCTGCACTACAGATTGCCCCCTGTTAGGTCACCATCATCACTGATTTGTCGATCGTTGGATCGCATCATGTATATGGCACATTAGCAAATTGTAAAATCGTTCGGAATTCATTGCTCAATGACTCAGCTCTTCTGCACAGCCACGCCGATCCTTCCAGAAGCTCCCAGAAGCTCCGGAACAGGCTGAATACAACACGATGTGCTTCTCAGGTGCTCTGAGACTACGTTCAGGTCTGCCTCAATGCTTCTGAAGTAGCGGAACAGAATTCAACAATATTCTACAGAGTATGAAGTCATGTTCATAATGCTATAAAATTGTGCCTTTAAGTTGATATAATCTTGGAGCTGCTGGGACTACGACACTCGTCTCCAAGAAATTTCCGGTGCACACGGAGCCAGACTCTGTGGGTGTGATGATATATAATGTCTATATCATATAGTACAATTTGATACACTATCTCACAGCTACACACCCCAATCAGATATTCTAAACTAATTAATATACAGTCCAGTAGGTATCTGGATCAACATGATTAATGACAAGCCATACACGATCGATGCCGCCCAATGCAGCATTCTCCTGCACCAAATGTGCCGGTCCAGCTATGTCCCCAATGGGTACTATATTCATCTTATTTGTGTGTTTGACAACCCGGATGAACTCGTCAACATCATCAGCCCAACTATGAAGATCTTTGTACTATGTTGGACTCACCACTGCGTATTCTTGAGCTTGAGGACATAATACCCAGTGTTGAGTATTCTTGCACCTCTTAGAAAAGGTTGAAAATGCTTTCCCCGCTGGCAGGCGCTCCTGAAATTGGAGGATCTGATGCGGTGAAGTCCAGCTGGTGTATACCACAGGAGGAGAAGGAATTCATTCTTGGAAAGTGTTATGGAGGTCATTCTCTTCACTTTGCGTATACTGGACCCAAATGGTATGAGCTTCAGGCATGATCCTTTGGTTGGCATTGGTATATTCTACCTTGCAATCAAGTCCCAGATGCTCAACAGAAGTAGGGTTCTGAAACGGTTGATGTTAATACAACAGCCCATTCTGGAGTTTAATATGTATGCTGTCTATGAGTACATCCTGATCATATCCGAGCACAAGTCCACAAACTTCGTGTCCCGAGTCCTCTTCAAGTTGTGCGCCGAATATCTGTCCAAAGTTGGGAATTCTGAAATCCTCTGACGCATCTCTGAGTGAGGTTAATTTGATACTTCTGCACACTCCGCGGACATGCATTTCTCTCAAATGATATACCTGCTGTGATACAGGGCAGATAAAGGGCCCGTTCTGGATTGTTTGGAGATGTAACAGATGGGCGCTGCGTGTATTTCGCTGTGTATCGGCAGCTGCCAGAAGATTGAAAACATTTGCAGAGTCAATATCGTACAAGCCTTGGAGTGCAAGATATGACAGTGTCTCCTCCATATAGTCATTGTGCATAAGCATCTGTCGAATGAAATTGACTTTGTTGCTAGATCGATATGCCTCTTTCACGTTGGCAATATGTAGCTTTTCAGAACTATCAGTGGTAACGTTGTCACCGGAACTCATTCGCCGAATTGACTCTGATATATGACTCGCAGGATGCATCTTCGCCTATCTGAAATGTGTTACACGTTGTTCAATGGTTGTCTAGAGCACCTGAATGGGGATTGTGTCCCACCAAGCTTCAAACTTGATCAAGCGGATGGAGAATTCTTTCTTGAAACCGCATCTCTTCATTCGAGGTGATGCCATACATCTCTCTCTCCTGCTGGTTAGTGATGGGCTCCGTATCAGCCAAACTCCAGGTCGTGGCTTCTGTGTCAGCATCAGACATGCAGATCTGAAATTGCAGTTGCTTGTTGGCAGGAATGTTGCCGCTCGGTAAGCCTCGTCTATGGCCACAATTTTCATTAGGCCAAGGTGTGTCGCAAATTTGCTTCTGGGACCGCTTGCCTTAGTCCCGACTTGCTGCAATAGTTGTCAATCATGATATTGGAATAATGTATCGAAAAGCTTGCGTTGAGCTGGTGACCCCTGATGGATTTTGCGCTCCAATCGCTCTTTGGCCTTCTAATGATCGGCATCAGCCCAAGTGGTTGCCGCTTGTCAGGCTGTTTTCAGGTGCATCTCAAATTTCCTATGTTTTGTTGTGGAAACGATTTCAGCCCCATACACAAAGGCCTGCATTGAAGCACGAATCTCATAAATCTTTTGTTCATATATCTGATGGGATTCCGTTGCCAACAGGTAATCTGCATTGGCCATCGCAGACTTCGATATTTTCTGTTCTCGAACAGTACCCTTCTTCTGGTGTAATTGCTTGGGTGCATCATCTAGTGTTTTGAAGGATAGATCCGAGTGATTTTGTTGGCTGACAAGTAGAGAGAATTCACATAATGCCCGCACTGCTCCCACTGCCATATCATCGGAGGCGTTATCCGCCACAGTTTTCCTGTCATCCTTGGAGCAGACAAGAATTGGATCGCAATTCGCTGCCAGTGTTCTGATCATTCCACAGATCTCTTTACCTTGCCAGGTGCCGCTTTTCAATGAATCGAATGGTATAGAGAAGTGCTGGAGGCCGGGATCACATGGTACCAATGTGAATCGATTGTCAAATTGATCTTTGACATTCCTAGCTTTCAGGTATTTCAGCAGCCAGTTCAATCAGTCTTTAACTAAACCCAGGAGCAGCTGATGCAATTCATCAGGCTGCCAAAGCCAATAGACATTGCAGAGAGGGTATTGCCAGAACTGGTTTCAGATTGGGTGGACACCTGGAGTGTGCAAGGCATCAATATTATTGTCTTCCAGCAGCTCCGAGTAAATATACTGGCCTCTTGAGTTATTGAGTGGTCAGAAAGTTGAATGCCCCATCGGCGCACATTTGGGACTTTCACACATTGGGCATGAGCCATATGAGACTTGAGCAACCATGACTTGATATGGGTAATACCCGGACCAGGCAGCCAAATGAGCATAACATCGTCGCTGGAATCCACCTGGACAATCCCAGTTCAAGCCAGGGCCAGTGATGACAAGATGCCTAAGATGGGACAGCGCAGTTCCAAGCGTGGAATGCCATGCTTCGTCAATGTTTTTCGCACCATTTGTGGGACATGGGATCAGCCTGACAGAAATCCAGGTGCACCTTTTAGGTATCTGGCAGATATCTTTTCGATTATTACCAATTGTGAGATGCAGCAGCCAGGCATGCTGATCGTCCGAAAAATTGGTCAAGTGAGTTTTGTCGGATGCACACATGACAGTCACAATCGTCGCTCCGGCAGGAAATTGATCCTCTATATTCCACCACCAATCACCCATGATCATCTCGCTGTAGATTCGATGACCCTCTGAGTCAGCGAGGTGCACCGGTTCAAATTTGAGGTGTGCCTCAAATGAGAGATGTGCTAACAAGAACTGGATATGTTTGAAAATATCCCTGTAGTATAATGTTCCGAAGATATGTGAGGCATCTACAATCCAACTATCATCGCTGAGCCCGAAATCGAGTTCAGAGAGGATGTTTCTTAGGTCATCTGCCAATTGCAATGATTGTATTGTGAAGTTGTCCAGTCCACGGCTGAGATGTTGATCTATCCAGGTTATTGTTTGCTGGCTAAACGACTGAGCCAGCTGAATGTCAAGTGCAGACCGAAATGGATGCCATGGATTCCATTGTTCTGAGTACTTGCAATGCTTGGTGTACAATCTGGTTGCTTTGCCATATGCATTCCCCCCCGCATTTTCCACTGCAACTTCCTGCCTATGACCCTTTGTCTTGGTTGGATCAGGGGGACAGGTAAGAGTCTATAGGTTCTTCGTTGTGAATATTGTCAGGTGGTGGTGCACCCGGAGCATTGTCTATGAATTGATCATTAATTGACAGCTAGTCAATGGCCACTCAGGTGCACCAACTGTTGTGAAACCTTGATGGCTCAAGGTGATCCCTGCCAGCAGGTGGTAGAATCCCATTGGGTAATCGCCCTTCATTCATTGATATTGCATGATATTGTTGATTGTGGGCTTCAAGTAGGTTCTTGTCGAATAATTGCTTTATGCAGATTAAGCATTTATCATAGGTTCTACTGAATGTTGACCATATTGGAGAAACACTCAGTGTGTTGACAAATCCGGATGATGCTTTAGGGGGTATCGTTTGTTGCTGGAGTTGAGCCTCAGGGATAGTTGGTTACAAGTGAGCTGACTCAGGTTAGCGTATCACTTTCAAAGCCACATTACACTCCACCATGTTTCGAGGAGGGGTAAAACAAATTCACCTCACAATCGGTTTTCTTCACAAAGTAGGATAATATGTATCAAATCCTGCAATATAAAGCTGCACATTATCTACTGAAAATCATTGGCAGCGAAGTTACTTTTGTCATCACTGCGATCAACTTTCAATACTGTTCATCAGGTGCTACTACGATCGGCTTTATGGTATACTACATCATTGCAGCGTTGTGCAGAATATATCTATTCTTGAGCCTCAAGCAGCGGATAACATCAGCTCAATACAAAGAATAGGTAAGTTTCCTAGCTGGCTGTATGTCGGCTCAATGATCATTGAGAACTGATAGGCTGGTAGGATGATTTTTTCAGTAACGATCCTTGACCGGTAGGTGGATCCTGAGGAGACAACAAAATTTACACAAGGAGTTCAAAGGAAATCAATCACTGTTGCTGCTGGACTAACAGGCCTCATATTGAATGAAGTAGTAGGTCGTACACACACGGTGTGAGTGTAAAATGCCTAGTCGTACTAACCATCCAACCGGATATAGATCTTGTTGGTTTCCTGGAGACATGATGTCGTATTCCTTCTACGACCTTTACAGTCATGAACTGAAGAAAGGTGAGCTTCTATCCCAGATCCTACCATATGAATTCGAGCATATAACAAAGAAATGCGGGATGTGTGTGATTCTGATTTCTGTTTCTCATCTGGGTTTCATGGGATCAAAGGTGCAGTGAAACACCACAGGTCCTGACAAATACGATGGATATAAGAGACCTTCAATCTGCTGAAGGTCACTACTACGTTCACTATTCTCAACTATACTCTGCTTTAGTGTTAGCAACGGGTCTGGACCGTCACTTCGGGTCCGGGTACGGGTCGGAACCGAACCGGAGCCAGATTGGCGGTCCAGGTTGTCAATAAACCCGAACTGTCGATTCGGGTACGGTTCCATCGACATCTCCCTACCCGTCCGAATTGGGCGGGTTCCCAGCGGGTTGTA
>Ga0307515_10008496_pt1 | contig 20007 bp, 3 predicted proteins | sample 17_EM_MG_FD_194513 | JGI IMG/M metagenome (GOLD analysis project Ga0307515, IMG submission 194513) | Populus trichocarpa ectomycorrhiza microbial communities from riparian zone in the Pacific Northwest, United States - 17_EM | ecosystem: Host-associated > Plants > Roots > Unclassified | place... | reverse complement strand
TAGCCTCTACACGTGCCTCTGCCAAGTATACCCCCTATATACACCTAGGTAGCCACCTCATTTTTTACCCTTCCTTACATCCTCCCTACCTAGGAAGACACCAGAACGACAGCCAGCAGACGACCGTTGCCGGAGCTAGACGACCGTCAGAGCCAGACGACCGTCGTCCGAGCTAGACGACCGTCGTCCGAGCTAGACGACCGTCGCCGGAGCCAGACGACCGTCGCCAGAGCTGGACGATCGTCGCCGGAGCCAGATGACCGTCGCCAGAGCTGGACGATCGTCGTCAGAGTTAGACGACCGTCGTCAGAGCTGGACGACCGTCGCCGGAGCCAGATGACCGTCGCCAGAGCTAGACAACCGTCATCATCGCCACACGACCGTCGCCAGAGCCACACGACAACCGTTTGAACGACCAGCCAGCGAACACAATAAACGATTCGATCGATCGAATCAAGGTGACATAGACAGGTAGGCACAGACAGGTAGGCACAGATAGGTAGGCATAGATGGGTAGGTATAGACAGACAGACAGACAGACAGATAGATAGATAGACAGATAGATAGATAGGTAGGTAGGCAGGCAGGCAGGTAGGCAGGCAGGTAGGTAGGCAGGCAGGTAGGCAGGCAGGCAGGCAGGCAGGCAGGTAGGTAGGTTGGTAGGTAGGTAGGTAAAAGAGAACCGTCGCTATATTATATTAAATTATCTAAAATAATATTATTTATTTTGCACCAACTGCGTAAAAAGAGCAATATTTATTACTTAAAGTAAGTAAGATATATAAAATGCGTAAGGAGGGCATTATATATAGAATGCGCGAGAAGGGCATTATATACAGAATGCGCGAGGAGGGCATTATATATTAATTGCGCATTAAGTGCAAAATGCGTAGTTAGCTGCACTGCATTGTTAAATATAGTAGTATACCGCAGTGTATTGTTAAATATATCAGTATACCGCAGTGTATTGTTAAATATAGCAGTATACCGCACTGCATTGTTAAATATAGCAGTATGCAGCAATATGCCGCACTGCATTGTTAAATACAGCAGTATGCCGCACTGCATTGTTGAATGTAGCAGTATGCCGCACCTTAGTTGATACTATACGCTACACGTTGTAGTGCGCGGAATGCGCATTTGGCCGCCAAATGCTGCCAAATGCTGTAAAAATGCTGGTAAATTTTTTCCTGACGTAACTTCCAACCTTCTAGCAGGTCGTACTTAGATTAAACGGGCGGTTGCTGTCGTGTATCGCTCGGGGGAGGTATTAAGTAATTGCTGATCTGTGCGCGCTTACTAATTAGTGTTTATATTAATTTAATAATATAAGTAAGTTATATCCAGGGGCACGAAATACGTATAGTATCGTATGCTCTTTTAGATGATGGTGACTGTCGATTCTATTAAGGTAGACTACGTAGTCTATATACTGACGCGCCCTCCCCCTAATTAGTTATAAGTAAGTAGTTAGTGCACCGAACGCGTAGATACGCGTTTGGTATACTAGGTGCTATAATTATATAATAAGGTCTCCTTCTTATAGTATACTAATTAAACAATTTTAATGCTATATAACTATAATATTAATGCTATCTAAGCGCGCCTTAAATAAATTTAAGGTGATAATAAATAGGAAACAGGAATTAATTACCGTATCTTATAGTATACTTTTATTAGCGAGTTTAAGGTTATAGATATTATAAATAGTGCTATATTAAAGGATATAAAGGCCTACCTACGGAGTAGAAATAGACTAGTAATACTAGAATTTACTAATAAAGAGGATAAGAGTAAAGAAGGCAAAGGAATAGATAGGGAAAATAATAGTAATAAAGAGAATAAGAATAGAGAAGGTAGCGGAATAGATAGGGAAAATAATGGTAATAAAGAGGATAAGAGTAGAGAAGGTAGTAGGATAGATAGGGAAAATAATAGCGAGAATAAAGATAATTAGGGATTTAATAGTATGGTGCTACTGTTATAGCGGGACTTATATAAATATTAAACTTAAAATAGTAGGTTAACTAAAGGGCGTTATTAGGCGTATTAAGGTTATATTATACTACTATTAGGTTAAAATATATTCTTTATATAGTGTATACTAGGCGTATAGAATAAGTAGAGAATACTAACTGCATAGAATAAGTAAAGGGTACTAATTATGTAGAATAAGTAAAGGGTACTAACTGCGTAGACTAAGTAAAGTATACTAATTGCGTGGAATAGGTAAATACTACTAACTATATAGACTAAGTAAATACTATTAAGTGCGCGAGAAGAGCAACGCTTATTTATTACTTAAAGTAAGTAAGATATATAGAATGCGCGAGGGGGGTATTATATATTAATTGCGTATTAAGTATAGAGAGAGCTTAATAAAATAAAGGTATTACTTACCTAGGTTACTATAAATATATAATTAGCTATACCGCGTTATTAGATATAGCAGTATACTATACTATATTATTAGATACGGCAGTATACTATACCACGTTATTAGATGCAGTAGTATACTTATACTATATTACTAGATGCGGTAGTATACTATACCGCGTTATTAGATACGGCAGTATACTATACCGCGTTGTTAAATATGGTAGTATGCTTATACCACGTTACTAGATACGGCAGTATGCTACACTATATTGTTAAATGCGGCAGTATGCTATATCGCGTTATTAGATGCGGCAGTATACTGCACCGCGTTATTAGATGCGGTAGTATGCTATACTTAAGTTAATACTATACGCTACACGTTATAGTGCGCGGATTGCGTATTTGGCCGCCAAATGCCGCCAAATGCCGCCAAATGCTGCAAAAATGCTAGTAAATTTTGTCCTGACGATAGGGCTTTAAGTAAAGCTTTAAGTAGAGCTTTAATAGAGCTTCTTTATATAGACCTTATATTTAGGCTTGTTTTTAAATGCCTTATAAAGGGCTTTATATAGAGCTTTAAGCAGAGCTCTATATAGGCGTTTATATAGGCGTTTATATAGACATTTATAGAGATGTTTATAGAGATGTTTGTATAGATGATTATATAGGCAATTATATAGAAGTTTGATTAATTAATTATATAGGCGTTTGTACGGGCAATCGTGCGATATTTATAGAGCCGTTTGTAGAGATAATTGTATAGCGACTAATTGTATAGGCGTTTGTACGGCCGATTATAGGACTTCCTAGTATATTAGTGCTGCGTGTTAGTAGAGCCTTAAAGCTCTATCCCTTAACCCGTCGACTCTAGCGCCTAGTTATCGATAAGAACCGACCAATAAGAGGCTCTCGTTTAAGCCTTTATAATAAGAACTATACACAACCATAAGGCTATTAAATTGCTGTATATAGACTTCTAGTCCTAGTCCTTAGAGTTAAGCCTTGCTAAATGCGTGTTTTAATACCATAAGGTAGTATAGAATGGAATTCTATAACAAGAGCACCCAAAGCGCGTCCTTAATGGCCTTAAACAGCGCTTCCAGCCACAACTATCCTCTCTCCTCTTTATTGTGGTGTTGATAAATAGATCTATAAGTGGTTTTTAAGCCCTATAAGCTGGTATAGCTATTATATGCCGTGCTTCTAAGTAGGTAGTGTAGGTAACCTATGTTTTAAATAGCTATATAAACTAATGCTCTCTAATAGGCTGCCATATTATATCCACTATTTCTTTTACTTTATTCTTGGTATCTTACTTATAGACGCGAATTAATTAATAAAAAAGAGCGTCTTATAGGTTGCGGCGGAATTAGGTATACGAGTATTGTTATAGAGTTCGCTCACCAACTATCCTATAGGTAGAGAGCTAATAATAATTACCGACTGTTATATTTAATAGAAAAGAGAATAGAGGCTTCTATATCTTTTTATAAGCCCTCTTAGTGCTATAATAGGACCTAAGCTAGTTGGTTACGTCAACGCTATATATAAAGAGGTTATACTTATTTATAAAGTCTAGTATATCTAAATCCTTCCTAAGGTTATTGCTAAAGACCTTTACCGTCTACTTATAGCCTATAGAGGTTATAGAGGGTCGCTTTTAAAGCTTTATAATATAATTCTGACCTAGTAATATATAACGTAAGCGGCTCTACGGTATAGTGTTAAGAAAGAGAATAACAGCTTAATATACCAGTATAAATTATAGACAGGAAAAGAACGACCGTGGCATCCTTCTAGGCAAACTCTATCACCTTATAACTCTTAGATAACTCTCTATAGAGTATACCCTAAGGAATCTACTTATTGTAGCTTAATTTAAGGTCCATAAGTAATGCTAAGAAGTGCTTAGTAGGCACCTTCTTTTTACCCTTTATCTACCCTTTTATATTCTTATCCTTATTAATATCTATAGCCTTATTACCTATCTCCTCTTACTTTATACGTGTAGTTCTAATAGTTCCTGCTGCCCTAATACTAAGAGATCTTAGCTATTTAAATAGCTTTATACTACTAAAGAGATTATCTAGCTAAACCACGTACTTATCTAGTGGATGTAGACGTTTATTAGGTAGATATTAATTAAATTATAGCCGACTAGGTGTCTAATCGATGTATAAGGAGCTAGCTTATCTCCCTTTTTAACTTATTTGTCTAGTATATAGGTAAGTAATAGCGGCTTACCGTAGGCAATCTCGTACGGAGTTTTCCACCCTAGCTGCTTATTTAGAGTTCGATTAAGTGCGTAGCTAGCAGTAAGGAAAGCTTCTGGTCCTAGAGATGGGGGTAAGGATACTTCTAGCTGCATAGCCCTTAATCGTTCCATAAGGGTTCGTCCAGATCGTTTAGCTCTACTATTTTGTTCCTTAGTATATGGTGCTTGGCATTTAAAGGTAATGCCTTTATCTGCACACTATATCTATAAGGTATCTCCTATCTATCTAAAAGCTCGTTCGTTATTACTCTAGAAGAAGATAATATCTTAATAGAATCGTATTTTAATTAATCAATAAGTCTCTCGGATGGTAGGTAGAATAGTAGCTTTATTCTTATTCTTAGCGGTATATATAAAATTAAATTTAGAATACGTGTGGTAGAAATGTATAATATATCTATCGCCGTTATATCTAGGTACTCTAAGGTTAATAATATTAAATGTAAGCCGTTTAAATGGTCGAGTGGCTGGATATTTATATTCTCGTCTTTAAGAGATCTGCTATATATGCTTTACTAATAAGCAAATTTCACATTCGATTTTAAGCGGTGCTTATTTAGTAGTTAATTCGGTCAGTTCTACGCCATTAACGTGCTTAGAAAGCTGCTTAATAGCGTCAGGTCCTATATAGCCAAGTATTTTATACTATTTGGTAGCTGTAGCTCCGACTAGTTTACGGGCCATTCTGCTTAGTTAATATCTTCCTATTAAGAAGGTTGATTAAGTTATTAAATCTAGGGTATTTGTAGGCTCTCTGTGCATTAGTGCCTAGTAGCCCCCTAGTCGTCTTGCATAGCATACTATCTCGCTAGTTGCTAGGCGGTATAGTACATTTCGTCCTAAGTCGAAATAGATATCATTATTAGTAGCTCTTAAGAGTGCTATAATATTTATAAAAAAGGTAGGTGCTAGTGCTATATAGGATAGCTTCATTTTTAACTTCCTAGTAGGTATATTAATAGTAATAGTTACTATTCCGTAAGCTTAAATCTTTTTAAAATTTCCGCCAGCAATTAGGTAGTCGTCTTCTGTAGCTAGGTATAAGAAGGTAAAGTCTTCTTAGTTATTGCAGACGTGGGTATCTGCACTAGGGTTAAGTATCTAGGTATTTTGGAGTTCGAATGGAATTTAACTAGTACTAAACACGGCAGCATAGCTAGTTTGGAAGGTAGGGTTTTAGAATTAAAATCAATTGTAGATTCTATGCTCTTTTGATTATCCTTCTTCGCCCCTCGTTTTTTAATCTGTTTAATAATGCGTTTAATCCAAGATATAGATAAGATCTTTTTATCTACTTCCTTCTGGACGTCTGGGTTTGGTTTCCATCCTTAAGGGCGCTTATACTTAGTAATGTAGTAGCAGTCGCCGAATCAATATACGAGGCCGCATACGCATATCTTATTCCACTTAGAATTGGAATTAGGATTACCGTTAAAATCTAAATTAGAATTTAAATTGCCTTATAGGGTTGCAAATGTAGAGCTATTGGCAGTAGTAGCAGAGGATGCTACTTACTGCATGCGGTAGTGCTCCTTAAATTCCTTAATTAGTTCGATAATAGATAGTGTATCTTCGCCCTTCTGTTTTTTATAAATAAGGTCTACTTCTAGGGTTTTTACAAAGCTAGAAGAGATGGGCTTAATAGCTTAAATAAAATTATAATGTGCCCTAAATCCTTGAATGTCTAGTAGCTTTAATTACTTAGTAAGCTTATAGATATTCCGCCAGCTATTTAACCATTTATTAATGCTCTATTTTTTGTTATAGGCCTTAAGAGCCGTGTATTGGATAAGGACGTCGTGCTTTTAACTTAAGGTGGTAGGGGCAAGTATAGTCTTTAATACTTAAAGCCGTTTGTATACCGTTTCGACGCCGTTAATAAGGGGAAGGTAGGCTACCAATATAGAGCGAACGATGTAGTTGCTGATATCGTTTATAGCCTGTTTTTACTTCTAGTGTACGCGTAAATCGTCCTTATATTCGGCATAGAGCTAATTATAGGCAGTAAGTTGGTTTAGGTCTAGCTTAGCTATCAATATAGCATTACGAAGTACGTCCGCTAGTATAGGTTAATATGGCGGTTCTAGCTTTAGAAGCTCGTCCTTTTTAAATAGGTCAATATACTGCTATACCTCGTTAGTTTTAGTTATATCTTAGATAATAAAGAACTATTAAATCTAGTTAGATAGCTAGTTGAGGATAAGGTTAACTTTTAATTTATTTATAGTCGTTATTTTTAGAATTTGTGGGGTCAGGCAGGGTCTAATTGGTGTCTTGGCGAAACCCTTATTTTAATATTCTAAACTTTTAATTTGATTTATTAGTTCGTTCGTCGGTTGTATATACGGTTGTTAGTTAAGGTCAATTATCCGTTTATTTAGTAGATAAAGAAGCTCAAAACACTACAAAGGTGGTAAAAGTAGTGACTTCTTTAATAAGGTAGTGGATTAATTACTTAGCAGATAGTGCGATCCGGGCTTATAACTGTAAGCTTTTGCAGTATAGGAAATAAATAAGCGACTTAATTGTAAAATGTAGCTTTAAAGCCTCTCTATATATACGAGGAAGGCATAGGTAATAAGATAAAAGGGGAGACTACTATGTGACTAAAACAGCGTAATACGTAAGTGATATGCAGGCGATACGCAGTCGATACGCAGGTGATACGTAGGTGTTTTAACATAGTACCAGTAGTCGGTTACAAGTTATTAGGTATAGTTATAGTACTTAAGGAATAGAGAGCATTCTTACAAGGCGTAGAAAAACTATTTATAGTTAAGATGGATTATAAGAATCTAATAGGGTTCCTAATAATAAAAGAACTTAATTAGAGATAAGTTAGATAGGTAGAGATGCTTATAGAATACTATTTTAAGATTTAGTATACTAAAGGAACTAAGAACATAAAAGCAGATGCACTTAGTAGAAAAGCTAAACTACAAAATAACGAAAAACTATTAAGAGTAATGCTACGTAAATGTAAGGATGGATTAATTAGATATAATTACCCTAAGCTAATAGTAACTTAAGAGGATAATAAACTAAGAAGAGTCTATAAGATACTAGAAAGCTTTTAGGTATAAAGAATTTTAGAGGCATAACTAGAAGATCTATAGATGGATATATATAAAAACTAAGAAGCGAAGTATGTCCTAAGAAGTATCGCAGAGCATTTTATAGAAGATTTCTATAAGGGAATAACTTAAGGATATAATGGAGCAATAGGCTTAGTGTTAAGACTTTAGAAAGAATATATTATTAATAGAATCTAGGGTATCGCTAGAAAAGTAATAAAAGAGTATTTAGATTGCTAAAGGAATAAACTAATAAGGTATAAGCTAGAGAGACTATAGGACTTTATTATTAAGTTATTAAAGTTAAGAAATCCTATTACCGGATAGGAGTATAACGTAATTCTTATAATAGTGGATAAGTTAACTAAATAGGGCTACTTTATAGCATGTACAGAAGAAATCTTAGTAGAAGACGTCACTAAAATCTATATTAAAGAAGTGTTTATAAGATACGGGGTACTAAGTAAAATTATATTAGATAAAGATCTAATATTTATAGTAGCATTTTAGGAGATATTCTTAGCGGAATAAGGGGTTCGCGTAGTAATATTAATAGCGTATTACCCGCAGACAGACGGTTAGATAGAAAGATTAAATTAAACGCTAGAATAGTATTTAAGATATTATATTAATTATATATAGAATAATTAGATATTACTATTACTAGTTATACAGTTTATATATAATACAATACTATAAAAAGGGATAAGTATATTACTATTTAAGGCAAATTATAGGTATAAGCTAAGAATATTATTATTACTACGGTAAGTAAAGAAAACGAGTAGTATAGTTAAAGAAAGGATAAAGATACTAACAAATCTTTATATAGACCTCATAGAATTAATAAAAGCAGTATAAGAAAAGATAAAAAGGTATTATAATATTAAGATATTTAAGGGACTAGATCTTAAGGAGGGGGATAAAGTATAGCTACTATATAAAAATTTTAAGAGTTAATAACTAAGTAAGAAATTAGACTATATTAAACTAGGACCTTTTAAAATTATATAAAGGATTTTACCAGTTATATTTAAGTTAAACCTACCAGCTAAAATAAAGATTTACCCTATATAGTATATAGGAATATTAAGCTACTAATTTACAAAGCAGACATGTATAGAGGGCAAGAGAAAGATAAATGGTAAGTTTTAAGGATTATTAGTTATAAGGACATTAACGACAAAATATAGTATAAGGTTAAGTAGATAGGCCATAATACGACTACTTAGAAGTTATTATAGAACCTAAAAAACGCTATAGGAAAGGTATGGGAATATTAAAAGAAAAAGAGTTAGGTAATATTAAGAAGGAGCTAAAGATAAACGGATTAGTTAAAGGTAATAGACGAGCCGGATTATCTAAGGGATCTACCGCCGGCGTATTAGTTGTTTCCACCTTATCTTAATTAGAATTCTTTTTAGCCTCCTTAGCCTTAAGCTTATAGAGACCTTATTTAATAAGATGTAACTCTTTTAAGCGCACCTTTTTATAAACTTTCTTAAGATAAAGTAGCCGAATAGATACAGCTAGGTAAGCCTTAGTGGCCTATTACTAAGCTTTTATAACCTTCTACTCTACCTTATAAAAATAATAAAGTTTATTTAGGGCTAGTAAAAGCTCTTTATTAAGCTTTATAATAGTAGATTAAATACGGGACCCTAAAATAAATTAGATAAGGAAGTTAGAGACTTTAAAGACTAATAAGACGTGTATACTTAGCGTTAGAGATAGATTAAACATTATAAGACGATTGTATATTTACTCGCGTATACTTAGCATAGGAAGAAGGCTAGCGACTAAACGGAGCCGTAATTGCAACGTATATTAACTTCTTCTCTTTATAACGAGAATAAGGAGATATAATTTCACCTAGTAAAAGAATTATTAAAATTATATAAGCATGATGCTTAGATATAGAGGATTTAATAAGAGGTATTAGGAATAATAAAAGGTTATTAAATTAAAGATAGGAATGCTATACCTTTAATAGACGATTTTAAGATGGGAGATATCTTTAAGGATAAAGATAAAAAGGAGGGGGATAGTATTACGGACCTTATATTGGCAGTAGTAGCACTACTAAAAAGAGATATAAACGGACTAGTGGTAGAAGTATAGAAGGTACTAGAACTAGTTAAACTATAGGATAAGGGGTAACTAAGTTATATAGTTAGTTACGTTATAAGTTTAGAACGTAGGATCTATAAGATCTGTTAGAATGTTATTTACTTAAATTATTTAACATACCAACGTACTTAAGTATTTCTTAGGCGTAGTATTGTATATTTAAAGGACTACAGTCCCTACCTAGATAGTTCTCTTTTTTGTAGTAAATCTTAAAATATAATTAGAGTTAATCTATTAGGCAATCACTCTACTAATTATTATTACGTTATTAACTTTTTGTTTACCTATATACCTAGCCTATTAATAAGTCTACCGTAGTTTCTGCTATAAGGCTTTATTACATTATCCCTTATCTTATAAATATTAATTATACTAATTTAGCCCTTATTAGTAGCTACTTATAGTTTATCTATATTAGGGCTAATGGTATAGTAGCTCTATACCTATACGTTAATACATTAACTAGCTAAAAAGTATATATAAGTAGCCAGGTTTAGTTTATATAGAAGGTAGCATCCTTTTAGTTAGTATATTTTACAGGTTTACTTATTATATACTAGTTTTTATAAGCCCATTATCTAGTACTCTTTAGGTTTAGACCATTAAATAAAGGACGTATTACTCTATAGTTTAAGTGTCCGTAGTTATATTATACTATTATTAATCCTTTTATAGTATTTGTTAGTCTAGTAACTTATAAGTATCTTCTATTTATATTAGGACGTCTTATTTAAGGCTATTATAATTAGGATTTTTGCTAGATTAGGTCCTTAGTAGTATTGGTACTGCCTTATAGGCGTCCTACTATGGTAGGGTAAGACCACCCTTAAATAGGAAAGTCATAGTACTGTCTATCTGTCGGTTAGTTAGTTGGTCGGTTAGTAAGTTATAATTAGTTAATAAGAAAGGAAGAAAAGAACATATTTTAGTAGGTTTGTAATATCTAAAAAGGAGGAAAGCCGAAGGCTCTATATATGTAGAAAAACGCTAAGGTGCTAGGCGTAAGCTATTTTACCCTACTACACTACTATAAGGGATCTTTTATTCCTTAGGTATACGCCTAGGAGCTCTTAAGAGCTGCCAAGGCTAGCCTTTAGCTAGCCCTTAGTACCTCCTTATTAGTTTATCTCTCTCTATATAAGGCTATTACTATACTATTTACTATATTATTATCTTCTATTAACTCTTCTATAACTTATACTTAGCTTACTTACTCCCTACTATATACCTAGGCAATATACCTTATATTTAAACCAATTCTATACCCTTTTAAGTAGTAGCTAGTAGGTAACTAAGGGCTCTACTCTTAAGCAGTTTTACGATCCTTTATCTTTTTACTTAGGCTAATCGCGTTTACTATAATATAGTGGGTACGCTAGCAGATACTAGTAGATTGCGTCCTTATATATATACGGATAGAATTAGGAGAAGGAAGACTAGGAGATAGTAGCTATTTAGCTACTAGCTAAGGGCTATCTAGATTATACGCGATTATCTCCTAAGGCGATTGGTATACCTATATATAATTAGTAGTATAGCAGTACAGCTTTACCCCAACGGCGACCTAAAGGTAATTTAATTACTATCTAAAAGCTTTCTAGTAGAAGTTAAGGGAGATTGTATATAATTAAACTTATAATACTCTAAGCTAACCGCGGTTTACTGCGCTATAGTAGATCTTACTAATAGAGCTTTTAGAAGGTTAAGCGCCGTTAAAGAGATATAGCTACCCTAGAGGCTATCTAATTACTATTTAATAGCTATCTAAAGAACTAACGGCTAGTTTCTAAAGCTATAGCTACTACCCTTACTTCTAGATTAAATATAACCCTACGCTTTGGCTTAAAGACCCTATGCGGTCTTATAAGCTATAGCTTACCCTAAAAGCTTCGGCTTAGAGATCCTATACAATCTTATAGGCTACGGCTTACCCTAAGTTACGGCTCTAACCTAGAGACTCTCTAGTTATTAGCTAAGGGGCTGCCGAGACTAACTTGTAGGTAATTGTCTTAGAGCTATAGCTTATCTTAAGCTTCGGCTTAAGATCCTATATAATCTCTTATAGAGCTACAGCTCGCTTAAGATCTTCGGCTTAAAGATCCTATATAATTTTTTTTAGAGCTACGGCTCTAACCTAGAGAGCTTCCGGTTATTAGCTAAGGGGCTACTAAGACTTAACTATATATGGTTATTTCTTTTTAAGCTATAGCTTTGAGATTAATTATACGCGATTAAATGCTATCTTATAGCTTGTAGACTTACACGCGATCTTTTATTAAGCTACGGCTTACTCTAAGAGCTATAGTTCGCCTAAAAGATATAGTAGCAGTTTAGAGATTTTATGTAATCTTTTATAGAGCTACGGCCCCGACCCGGAGACTCTTTAGTTACCAGCTAAAGGGCTACTAAGACTTAACTATACGCGGTTATCTCTTCTAAAGCTACAGCTTTAAGATTAATTGTATGTAATTAAATACTATTTTAGAGCTGCAGCGCTCTATACTTATACGCGATCTCTTATTAAGCTATGGCTTAGATTAAAAGCTACGGCTTGCCTAAGAGCTACGGCTTACCTTAATTTTACGCAATTAAGCTAGCTCTAAGTAAAGACTATCTAGCTATTAGCTAAAGAGCTGCCAAGACTTAACTATATGCGGTTATATCTTTAAGGTTAATCGTATGCGATTAAGTCTTACCCTATTAGTAGACGCTCTTTTCCTACCCTAAATTAAGCCCTTTTTCCTACTAGGTTTTAGCTATAAGTTAAGGTTTTTATCAAGGCTGCTTAGCTAGTCCTTCTCCTTATTTCTCTATTTCCCTATATAAACAATGCTTTAACGCTGCTTATTTTTCTATATATAGAAATTAATCTATTAGGTATATAGACTAGGGGCTAGCCCTAATAAAGGTGGGGCAATATAAGGGATTTTTTATTTCTTACTTAGGTGCATACCTAGGAGCTCTTAGGGGCTACCTAGGCTAGCCTTTAGCTAGCCCTTAGCACCTCCTTATAAGCTCCTTAGGCTTACAGCCCTCCTATCCTCCTTATTAGTTTATCTTTGTATAAGGCTATTACTATACTCTTTACCATATTGTCCTCTCTTCTATTAACTCTTCTATAACTTATACTTGACTTACCTACTCCCTACTATATACCTAGGCAATATACCTTATACCTATACTCTGCTTTACCACTAGTTGGGTAAAAGGTGCCCCTATTAGAGTAGGTACCCTAAATATCTTTCTTTATATAACTATCTAGCTACTATTATTTATCCTACTTATCTTCTTCTCCTTATATATATTTCCCTATAATGTAGCTATAACTTAGTATAATTAAGCGCGTCTTATTCTAGTAGATTTTAAGTATACTTAGAAAGTTTTATAGACTGTCTTCTACTATACTTTATATTCTTTACCGTAGTTTAAATACCTAGCTCCCCTATCTATAGGGTAATCCTTTATCTTATATATATTGGCGTACCGCCTATACTTTTCCTGTCTTCTATTTACGCTCTAGGTATAGCCCTACTATTAATATCTAAAGTATTAGCAGACTTAGACTGCGTGGTAGTATAGCTAGGCTTTATACCAGAGGCTATCTATAACTATTTCTTTATAGGCTACTACCACCTATATCTCTTAGGTCCGTAGGTTAATTATTAAAGTACTGCGTATTTTAACCCTTTAGAACCCTAGTAATACCTCTATATATAATATATATACTTTATAAAGCTATATAACTCTAAATATTATAACTATAATAGTAAATAAGATTTTGTTAAAAACTATTAAAGTAACTGTTAGTAACTGCTATATATATATACCTAAAGTTATAAGGTTATTCTTTAAACCTCTTCTGCTACCCCTTATAGAGCCCTACTAATAAAAGTAAGGGGATATTAAAGTATCTGTGTTATTATCGCACCTAACGTTTTATACGAACTTAGCTAGCCTAATAACTATTAAGGTAGACTAGATTAAACGGGAAGCTAAATTTATCTAGTTTTAAAGATAATATCTAAAAATAGAAGCGTAGATAGAAGATAGATGGGCTAAATACTTAATTAACTCTAGAGTGGAGTTTAATCCCATTAAGGAAAGTATGGCTTTATAATATAGACTTCTAATATTAAGTCTACCCCTATAGCTATAAGGTATATATTTAACGTCTACTAATGGGACTTAATTAGAGTTTATTAGACTAGTATATACAGCCCATATAGTAATAGGTAACGTCTTAATATCTATAATATTTATTACTATAAGAGAAATATTACACGAAGTAATACTTAGTAAGCTATAGTTAATAAGGGCTATACTAGTAATAAAATTAACCGCGATAGGCTAAGTATCTTATATTATTTAATTAAAAGATAGTAGAGTTAGAATAAGGTTCTTAATGTCTTATAAAGATATAATATTCTTTAAACTAGATAAAGTAATTAGTTTAGGTAGTAGTTTAGGAAATATATAACTTATATAATCGCTAAGATTATATCCAAGGCTACTTATAACCTAGCGTATTAGAATAAAAAGGATATTAAGGATAAATAGAAGGGAAATAAGATGCGGTTTTAGTACGGATGTTTACTATTTTAGATATCTACTAAATAGGGCTATTAATAAAAGAAAGAGTATAATGCTAGGTAGAGAGAGCTTAATAGTAAAACGTTAAAAAAAAAAGTCTTAAAGAAGCACTTAGAAGGAAACTAAAAGCTAGTATTTAAAGTAAAGGCTAGGTCCCTTATATATTAAATATTAAAAAAACTAGATCTATCTATAATATAAATAGAAAGTTATAAAAGTAAGGCCTAATAGAACGCTATAAGTATAGTAACTATATATAATTAAAAGGCGGATAAAATCTACCTAGATAATTTATTAGTACTAAATAGAATAGTTATAGGAGGTATAATAGAGTAGTAAGAAGTGGCCTTGCGTTAGTAAAAGGTATCTATTTAAAGATTGCCTCTTAGTCTATATAATTATTTCCTTAAGCCGCAATATATTAAGCTGGCCTATAGTATATAGCTAAGGCTAGAATAATTAAAGCGTATAATTATGGAAGATATTTAGCTAAAAGAACAAGAGATCCTTAAGGCTATATTAATTAACTAAGAAGAGGCTTTAGTATAGGAGTTCTCTAAAATAGGTTATATTAGTAGAGACGTAACTCTACTACTAAAGATTAAAACTATACTATATAAAGTATAGTAAGTACTAAACTTTTCTATACTAAGGGCCCTATAAGGAGAAGTAATAAATATATTATAAAAATAACTAGCTTAAAGGACTCTGGAGTATTATAAAAGCCTATATAGAAATCTATATTTTTTTTATAAATAAGAAGGAATATAAAAATTACTAATTAATTAACGTGGCAATAAATATTAACTAAGTAACTATTAGGGACGTAAATATACTATATACTAATAAGTTTTTTAAGGAGTTTATAGGGTGTAAGGTTATATTTCTAGTAAAAAAATTCTTTAGCTATAACTAATTAGAGCTTAATATAGAAAGAAGAAACCTAACGGTCTTTATAATGCCTTTAGGACTTCTATAGTAAATAATAGTACCTATAGGAGGTAATGACCACCACTTAGTAGTAGATTACGTTATTTACTTAACTAAATCGCGCTACTATTAATTTACTAAAAGCATTAATAATAAGATAGCTAGTATAGATCTACTTATAGGACTTTAATATTAAATATATACTAAAGAAGAAGAATAGCCTAGCTAATAGACTATTATAATAACTACTAGATAGTAACTAACCTAATAAGCTAACTAAGGATATTAAAAGGTTTATTAACTATAAGCTAAGTTCTTTAGAATATATAGCTAGCCTAGTTAAAATGGAGGTAGACCTACTATTAAAAGACTTATATTTAAAGGAATCTTAAAAGATTATAAAATAGCTAGTAACCTTATAACGTTTAGGAGAAATAAATACTAAGAAATTTAAAAGGTTTAAATAGTATACGCTAAAGCTCTTAGTACGTAATTAATAGCTCTTTTACTAATAGGTTTTTTTTTTAAAAAAAATACTAATATAGAGGGTAATTAATAATAAGAATACTTAGTAAGAGATTATTTAGAGCCTTTATACTTAGAGTAGATATTTTAAATAGAAGGGAACATATTAAAGAATCTTAAATTAATATTAGTAGCTAGGACTATAGGACTAGATATTATAGTATATTAAGTTATACCTATAATACTAGGCATAATAGTTAGGATAGGAAGAAGCAATACACCCTATAGAGAAGTCTACTTTATAGCAACAAGTAATAGTAGATATTATATTTATACTAATAACCCGTTTTAGATTCTAATATCTAGCTACTACTTAAGAGTATATATCTAGGTAGGTAGAAGCTTAAGCCCTTTAGAAAAAGTATATTAAAAGTATAGTAAAGTCCCTCTATAAAGACGTTATCTACTAATAGAAAGTGTTTAGATAACTCTCTATAGATAGTAGTAGAGAAAATGCTAATATTACCGCTGTGCTTATAGAGCTCTATAATATTAAAAGGGCTATAGCTTTAATATATTACCTATAGGCGTAAGGCTTAATAGAGTAAGGTTATAAGCCTATAATAAACGCTTTAGTAAAGATAGATAGCTTATAGTTAAACAATCTTTATAACATTTTATAAGTAGATAAAATAACTATTAAGTAGTCTATGGAAATAATACTAGTAAGAGTTATATACAGGTATAAGCATATCCTTTTTATTAAACTCTATATATCTACCTAGTAAATACTATTTTAGTAAATAGTCTAGGCTACTATAGAACTACTAGCGCTTAATATAAAGCAGTTTAATTAAAGAGATACGGATATATAAGAGGCTATTACGCGTATAAGATGACTAAGGGTAGTAAATAAAGAGTATTTTAGTAATACCTATTATATTTACCAGAACGGATTTAAGGTTAGAGATATAGTTATACTCTATAATATACAGCTGAAGTAAGATTATTATAGCTGTTATAAACTAGATCTAAAGTAGCTGTATTTATTCTGCATATATAAGTTACCATTATAAAGGATAGTACTTAATTAAGGATCTTAACGGTATACCGTTCCGTAATTAAATTCTACTAATAATAAATATCGGAAGTCCACTAGGAAAACTAGCTTAACTAGTTAAACGGAACTATATTATAAGAAATAAGAGTAGAGCTAGAGTCTAAGGAAGATATTATATAAAATCTACTAGTATTGCAGCGCCGCGTAGTTTAAGAAGTACGTGTTTTAGAAAGATTATTTAATAGAATAAAATATAAAACGTTTAACTAGGGAATGGTTAAGTTCTAAGGTAGAGGAGGGGATATAGATAATAACTATATAGTCTATATATTTATTTACTATATTTTCTAAAGCTCTTTATATTACGCTTTTATATTTACTTTTTGGTTACAGAAATCTAATATATATTAATAGTAAGCTAAGGGTAGAAGAATATTTGCGTATAAATATCTAGATTTATTTACTATAAAGATATTAGTTCCGTTTACCGCCTTTACTAAGCTAATAGCGATTTTCTATCTTAGGGATAGAAAATTATAATTAGTCTATTTAACGATTAAAGCTAGTAGAACTCTATACTACTACCTAGATTTAGTAGACTATTTAGATTAAAAATCCCTATTTAGAACTTTACTTTCTCGTCCTTAATAAACCTTAAAAATAACCGTGATTAGCTAAAGTATAAACTAAGTAAAATTAATAATAGTATACTTATTATATCTTTATCTAGTAGACCGCTAGTGCTATATAAAGAAGCTAAGTAATAGATTAGAAATATCCTTATAGAAGTTAGAGGCTTCGCAGTTAATTAGCGTTAGGTAGTGCTTATCTAAATCTATAATAAGATTCTACTCTCTTAAGAAAACTGCGTAAATACTACTAGTGTAGTAGTCAATTTCGTTAACCATAATAATAGGTTATAAGTATCTTTAGGAAAGAACGCATTCATATTAACCTTTAAAGACATCTTTAACATTAGTAGGATAGTAAAGGATTAAAGAAATTGGTATAATAAAGCTAGAGAAACTATCTAAAAAGCCTATAGATAAGGTGTTCTTAATAGACTGCTTAAATATATAATCTGTTACAGCACTAGTAGAAAACGGTAGATTGTAGCAGACAGTTTTAGACAGTTTTAGATAGTTTTATATAGTTGCAGTCACGTGGCCAAAGGATCGTATATAGCTTTAAGCGGCGCTCCCCTTCTTCTCCTTTCCTTTCTTTAGCTTTAGATTCTCGTTTATAGACAATCCAATTATATAGGCTTGCGTGTCCCTTTTGCCGTACCCATGCCTTAATTAACTAAGTCGCTAACATTATCTAAAGCTCACTCTACTCTTTCTTCCTAAGAAGGAACTTAAATATATCTATAAGACTATAGATAGGACAAGAACACAGAATAGGACCCTAAGGATATTACTAGGACTATAAGGAAAGGACCTATAAGATACGCATAGACTAGAACCCCTAAAGAAATTACCCAGAATTACCTAACACCTTTACCACTATGCCACGAAATATAGTAGTAGGTAAAGCAGCTACAGGACCCTTAAATACTTTAGATAAAGAAATATTTAACGTTTTAACCCCCTAGGCGGAGCTTGCGGCTGCTAATGCCAAAATTAAACGACTGCGAGAGCTGCTCAAAGCCAGAGATACCCCTATATCTAATAATGAGTTATTATTAGATAACTAAAGACTTACTATAGTCCTTTAGGCCCTATCCTAGCGCCTTAGTGGATTTACTAAGGCCTATATAGCACCAAAGCGGTTAGCAAAGGTCGCGGATCCCCCGCTACTTATAGACGGAACCGACCCTATATTTAATAATTAGAAGCCTTAATTATAGGATAAGCTTAAAGTTAATATAGACTACTTCCTTAACGCCCGAGCTAGAATAGCCTACGTCTTTAGCCGTACTGGCGGAGACGCCTAGATGTATTTACGTCTGTAATATATTAAAGACTTAGCAGACCCCTTTATCTCTAAAGAAGAAATAATTAAATACTTATCTTCTATTTATAAAGACCCTTTTAAAGTATAGAACGCCTGCCTTAGCTATAAAAGCCTAAATATAAAAACAACGGAGACCTTTTTAGCCTTCTAAACCCGCTTTTTATACCTAGCTAGATAGGCCCAGATCCCCTAAAAAGACCTATTACTAGACCTCTTTAACAAGCTTACCCTAGACCTATAGCGGGCCGTATTACTAGCTTATACTATAGTATAGACGTTAAAGGAACTTACGGACTATTGCCTAGCTATTAACTAAGGCCTCCATTAAATTAAGGCACACGCTAATCGGCTAAAAACTAGAAACCTTATAAACTAGGCCATAAGTACTGCGAGTACGGCCTATAGTGCCCTAGTATAATCGGCAACTCCTATAGTTAACCTAGTAGCTAGCCGCGCAGCTATCTCTACTGCGGGTTTGGTGTACACCTAGCTTATATATAGCGACCCCCGTATATAAGCCTTTAGTAATTAAGGAGCTTACTTTTTATACGGTTAACTAGGCCACCCTATAAGGAACTGCTTAATAAAGGTAAGGACAAATAAGGTCCTATTAATTTAGGAGGATAGTATAGAGCTGGAAAAAGAGGAACCCTAGAGGAAGACTCCTCTTTAGGATTAAAAGGGATTAATATATTACATATTAATCTAGGTCGGCTAGTTAGTAAAAAAAGCTATACTATCCCTTATACTTTATTCCGTAATAGATATTAAGTTTTAACCTCTACTTTAGCTAACTTAGGAGTAAATACCTTTACCTTAATTAATATAAAGTACGTTATAAAACTAGCTAACTTTTTAAATATACCCTTTAAAGAACTGCCTAAACTAATCCCTATTTATGGTTATAACGGATAAATAGGGCTACCTATTATAACTATCTTGCAAATTTACCTCCGCGTTAACAGACGAAGGCAGTATAATATCCCCTTCCTTATTATGGACCTTAGAAGCTATAATATAATCTTAAGGAGAAAATGGCTAGCCTATTTAGGCTTATAGCTTAATATATAGAATAGGTAGCTTATCTAGCCTAAAACTATACCCCTAACGCCTTCCTTTATAAAAGAGATTAGTATTATAATAGAAAA
>Ga0307515_10008495_pt1 | contig 20009 bp, 23 predicted proteins | sample 17_EM_MG_FD_194513 | JGI IMG/M metagenome (GOLD analysis project Ga0307515, IMG submission 194513) | Populus trichocarpa ectomycorrhiza microbial communities from riparian zone in the Pacific Northwest, United States - 17_EM | ecosystem: Host-associated > Plants > Roots > Unclassified | place... | reverse complement strand
TGGGGCCTAAATACAAATAAGAGAAATTATAAGGTATAAATACCCCTCTCCCTTGCTCTTCAAAAACCGGTGTAGCCATTAAGAGAAAAGGGAGGAGTTTTTTATTTTGTTCTTCCCAAATCAAAAGCGAAACACCAAAAATCCCAAGAACCCATCCAAGATAAAGAGTTTATATGTAGAATAAACATTTGTGAGCAAGGGATTAACAAGAAAATTTGAAGGTAGAGAGAGAAGGGAGGATCGCCTGTCATTAGCAATAGGGGAATTGAAATTTTTTGACTGGTTGAGGATCGAGACCTTGATTCTTAAAATATGGTTCTAAATATGGTTTCTATAAGTCATTTCGAATTCGATTATGAATTGATGTCTTAGTGTTGAATTTTAATTAGTGTTCTTAGACTTAAAATGGGGAAAATGTATTAATTCTTAAAATTCAGTTAATTCATGTGCTGTGTATGATTGGGAGCATGAAATGATGATGATTCATCAAAGAAAGTGTATGGGTAAATGAGTTAGGGGTGGCCGGCCATATGAAGAGCAAAGAGGGAAAGAGGGGGATTGTGATTTTCCTTATTGAATTTATTATAATAGGTTGTTTTTTATGTGAATGTGTGAGTGAATTGAATGAAATTAGCATGAAAGGAATGAGAGAACTCTTGGTTCTTTAAGGCCATGCCTTCAACCAATTATGCATCAAAAGGGAAGGATGTTTAATTTGACATATTTAGCTTGATGACGTGTGTTTAATTGTGTCGAAATGAGGAAAATACATGTTGAAATAGAAAGGATTGTGTTTAGAAGAATATTGTTTGGAAAGTTAGTAAAATCGATAAAAATGTTCTATTTTGATGTTAAGAGGGAAGATTTAAATAAATAGAGTAAATTGGCTCTTAAAAGATATTTTTGACACTCTTATATGGTATGTGATATGGCTGGGGGTTGAGATAAAAGAGGGAAAGTTGAATTGTGGATATTGTGTGAAATGGGAAGGTTGATGAATTTTGACAGATTCGTTTCCTAATTTTTAGAGAGAATTCAAGTAGGAGGATGAGGGAATTAGGCTCAAGTTTCTTCATAGAAATTGTAGTTCTGGATGTTAACTAACTAAGGAAATTAGTCTTATTCAATTTAATGCTATAGAACTCCAGTTATGGGTCACCAACCGAGACTAGGTCATGGCAGACCTTATAGGGCAGTAGATCTGATTTGTTGATGAAACATTTCGAGTGTCTTGGGGGAAGAACTGGGTTCTCCTCCCTTCATGAGACTTGTAGCCCCATGTCTTAGCCTACCAACAAGACCAACCTCTCTTGAAATGGAGTCCTAGAACTCTGGATATAGTCAAAAATCTAAATAGAGGTCAGAATACGACCTCTACTGGCAGATTCAGAATGTCACTGAAGCGACTATCTAGATGTGTTAAGGGCAAAAATTGGGTTCCCTCAGGGAACATGTGATATTACATCTTAACTTCCAAAAGAAACGATCCATGTTCGAAATGGAAATTTGTAATGATAACTATGGTCGGACAAAGAATGATGATATTAATGGGTGAAATGAGAAAAACATAAAATATAAAGAAAGGAATAATTGAAAGAAATACCTATATTGGCTGTTAATATGGTTATTATATACCTGTGATTACAGGAGGGACCACAAGCATGGTGCAGCAACAGCAGCAGGGAAGCATGAGTAGAGCTTCTACTGCAAGTAAGTGATCCGCACCTATGTTTTTTAGTTAAACTTCATGATTTAATATGTTATTGATGTGAAATGTGAATGGAAGAATGTTGGATATTATATGAAAGAATGAAATTTTGCATAATGATGTCATTTCAGATAGTATCCTGAATGTATATGTGTTCAAGATGAATAGTCTTGCATGTGATTTGCCATGTGATGGAAGTACCGCTGACATAGAAAATATGAGAAGTGTGGTATGGGGTATAGACTAGCATATATTTAGTGTATATTAAGATCTTGGGTAAGGGGATCACCATGCATCGATGCCTATGGGGCATAGACTAGCATACATTTAGTGTATGTTAGGATCCTGAGTAAGGGGATCATCATGCATCAATGCATATGGGGTATGGACTAGCATATATTAAGTGTATGTTAGGATCCCAAGTAAGGGGATCGCCATGTATCGGCTAGCATACATTTAATGTATGTTAGGATCCCGGGTAAGGGGATCACCATGCATCGATTAACATACATTTAGTGTATGTCAGGGGTTTCAAGAAAGGGAATCGCCATGCATCGATGCCTACAAGTCGATAATGATACCAGTGGAATTGGTGTCGGCAATGTGTACGGTGGAAATGATTCTGATCGATTTTATAGAATCTTGAATGGAAGTTGAAAATGGAAGATGAAACAGTTTTTAGTAGCTGAATGAGAAAGAGTTCCAGCGAAAACAAAAACGGAGAAGTGAATAGAATATGAATAGATATTTTTCTTTTTAAATTTTTGGATTTTTGTTTTACTATACTTGTCGTGATATTCATGTCTCAATAATATGTGTTTTTGTTTCAGGATCATCGCATACACGACAGGAGTAGATCCTAGATTTTGTTCACTTTTTTTATCTAGTTCTAGGAAGTATATCCTTGTATTTTGTAATATTAAACATTTATATAACTTATTTTGTATAATTAATATTTAAACTTGAATAGGTGAACTTAACTCTGAAATTCATATAATCATGTTCTACATATGCGTGTTTATATTGTTTATTTCTCTATAATGATATTTGATGTTCAATGTATGATATAAATATTGTGGTTATGATGATGATGATGTTTGTGGGATTGAGACCTAGGATGATGGGGTCGTGATTGAGTTATGAGATGTGGGATTTTAGAAGTGTAAACAGGTTAAATGTCAATAAGTTGGGACCTCCCAGTATAGGGGAGACTTTGCTGAAATTTTGATAGAAATTTGGTAGACTTTTTTATGAAAATTGTATAAACACAAAAAAAAAATTGTCATGTTTGTTTATGTGTTTGGAGGTGATTTGTTCTGGAAAAATTGGGAACATTACAATTCTCCTCAAAGTCTTTTCATCCATCTTGGAAGCCCTCAAAAGGTATTTCTAGTGTTGGATAAACCTTTTGATGTTACTGTACCATGGTTTCCCATCTGGCGATTCTTTACTTGTTCAACAATGAGCTTAGAGATTTTTAACTTCGATGTTTATCGATTGGATCCTTCCTCTAGTAACAATTTGTGTCATCGAGGCTAAGGTTGCCAAGGCATCACCAAACTGATTCTTTTCTCTGCTCATATGGGTGAATTTTATCTCTTTGAATTCGCTAGCAAATTTTAAGAGATAATTCTGATATGGCTTGAACTTCTCATCCTTTTTTTTTCACTCCCCTTATATCTGGCAGATGATTAGCATGGAATCCCAATAGACCTCAAGCTTCTTAACTTTGAGTTCCAGAGAAACTTCCAGACTTAGGATGCAGGCTTCATACTCAGTTGTGTTATTGGTACATTCAAACTGCAACCTTACTAAAACAAGGTATTGCTTCTTTTTTGGGGAAATTATCACTGCTCGACCCTCATTTCTTGATACATTCATTGCCCCATCAAAGTATAAGGTCCACCAGTCATTCATCTCATTGTTATCTTCGATTGTTAGCACATCTTTATTAGGAAGGTCAAAGTTCAATGACTCATAATCTTCTACAGCATGGTCTGCAAAATGGTCGGCAATCGCACTCCCTTTCACAACCTTCCTCGTCATAAAAACAATGTCATATTCTGCTAACAACACTTGTCGCTTTGCTATCCTACTCGATAGGTAAGGCTTTCCATAGATCTACTTAAGTAGATTCAATTTTAAGATCAATCAAGTCGTGTAGTATAGCATAAACTGCCTGAGCCTTTTTTCACTCCACACCAAAGCACAACATAGGGTTTCAATTATTATGTATCATGATTCACAATCATCGAACTTTTTACATAAGTAGTAGATAGCTTGTTCTTTCCTTCTTGACTCATCATGTTGCCCTAACACGCATCCTATAGTTGTTTCGGTCATTGCCAAATACAGGATCAAAGGTCTTCCTAGTGTAGAAGGTACTATCATTGGCGATTTTTGCAAATATCTTTTTATCTTGTCAAAGGATTCTTGGCAATCAATATCCCATGCCACGGGGTTTTTCTTCTAAACAAGTACAAAATTAACTTGCATGTTACCATCAGTTGAGATATGAACCGAGTTATATAATTCAATGCCTAAGGAAACTTCTTACTTTTTTCTCTATTTTAGGCACTGGCATATCCTGGATGGAATTTTATTTGTCTGGATCAACTTCTATTCCTTAACTACTTACTACAAAACCTAGTAGCTTTCTTGTCCTTAGCCTGAACAAGCATTTTACAGGATTCAGTTTTAATTGGTATTTTTGTAGCCTCTCAAACAATCTCCTCAATACTTGCACGTGATCGTCTTCTTTCTTTGATTTGGCAAGTATATCATCTATGTAGATTTCCACTTCTCGGTGCATCATATCATGGAACAAAATGACCATTTCTCTTTGATACATTGTGCCGACATTTTTTAATCCAAATGGAATCACTTTATAACAAAAGGTTCCTCACGGCGTGACAAATGTAGTTTTTTTCTTCTTCTTCTACCATTCTAATCTGATTATAACCTAAGAACCCATCCTTGAATGAATACGTGGCACTCTTTGCAGCATTATCAACTAAGATGTTTATATGAGGTAGAGGAAAGTTATCTTTTGGGCTTGTTTTGTTCAAGTCTCTATAATCCACACACACTCGGATTTTGCCATCCTTTTTTGGAACCACAACTACATTAGCTACCCATTGAGGGTAGTGGACCACATCCAGGAATTATGCATCCCACTATTTTTATATCACTGCCTTTACTTTGAGCAATATATCTGGGCACATTTGTCTAGTCTTCTGTTTAATTGTTTTACTACCTTTTACCAAAGGAATTCTATGCACCACTATGTTCGTGTTCAAACCAGGCATATCCATACAAGTCCAGGCAAAAATATCTACATACTTATGTAATAGAGATATCAGTCTATCTAGCTCTTTAGCCATAACAAAAGTACCAATCTCAATTATTTCTTTTCTTGCTTAGTTCCTAAATTTACGATTTCTAGCTCTTCGCTAGCAGGTTTTCTTGGATTTTTCCACCGACCTAGTAAACTCTTTCATGTCCTCTTCTTCCCAATCTTCATCAACCATTGCAATAGTATTATAGTTTAGCCAATTATTCTTAGGGCAATGAGTTTGTGAATTGATGGAACTTTTAGGATTCCTAAAAGTGTAAGGTATGCTCGTGTAAGCGTGTTATTTGCATGAAACAAAAGAATGAAGACACATCATGAACACAAGAAAATGCATGATCTCATTAAAAAAGGGCTTATTTAACAAAGAAAGTCTTATGGAATTATTAGTCAAGCTACCAATAAGACTAAAACAAGTTGAAACATAACAAGCCAAAATAATTTTACAGACATGATCAAACAAAGGCAATTACTTTTTGAACATAATAGGAGTAGGCTCTATCTTTCAATTCCGGTACACCTTTCCTTCTGCTAGCTTCTTCATAAAAGTTTTTGCAGTGACCTCATCAATGGTATAGACAAAAGGCTGTGGTAAAATTTCATCCTCTATATTAGCTTTCACTCCTTCAATCTGCTCCTTATTTTTGTATTCCAGAGTACCGATGTGAAGATATGTCATGCCAGAACTAATCACTTCTACAGATTTTGAAAAGGTTGCTCAGAGTGGTGCGATGACAAGTTCCTCTTCTTCTAGTTCTCGTCTTTCAATCTTTGCCATTCGTGCCTCTTTTTTTATCCGAGCGACCTACTTATAGTCATCTTTCGTGGACTTATATCCAAGCCTAAATCTCTGGTCTGCACACTTTAATTTTATCACATTGACCCGCTCAGGTATCCTAGTTTTGGGATTATATTAGAAAGGGATCTAATTCTTTAAAAAGTAGTTAGCGACCATCATTGCTCCTTCTGAAATTTTTGGTCTTCTTAGCACCGCACCTTCAGGAACCTATTTTGCATTCATTATTTCAAATGCATGAATGTTCCCATCTCTACAATCTCTCACCTCGATGAATGGCACAACCACATTTCTTATCATAGAAATTGTTTCCTCGACCTTGACGGTTATCAACATTCCATTCATAATATATTTTAAGGATTGATATGGTGAGGAAGCTATTGCTCCAGTAGTATGGATCTATGGTCTCCCCAACAACAGTAGGTCAGGGCGTCTGGCTTGTGGCCGGCAGGTTTTGTGGGTTCTGTCGTGCTTGGATTGCTGGTGTGGCCTCGGCCATACTGGAGCTGACGATAGCGCTGGGGTGTTGCTGTGGTCGGGGGGAAAGAGAAATGAGGTCTGCGGCTGTAGAGGGAGACCGTGGGTCTGTGGGTTGCTGTCCTTTGGCTGGTGAAGAAGATGAAGAAGGGAATGAGGGTTGTCGGGTCTTCACTAGCTGCGCGGTGATGGTGAAGGAGAAATGGCTAAGTGAGAGATGGGAAATGGTGGCTCTTGTTCTGTGAGCTGGAGGATGACATATCGATGAAGACAGAGAAGGCTATTGGGTCACCTGAGAAAGAGGAAGATGACAGGGAAAGGTTTGGCTAGTTTTGGGAGATGGGGGAAGGAGAAGAATGAGTCGCGGCTGGGAGAGGGAAGATGAGAGGGGACGACTGTTGGAGGCTTAGGGGTGGAGATCTGTGAGATTGCCGGGGGCTGTGGTTGGCCAGGAGAGGGAGACTGTGGCTGAGGGGAGCAGGAGCAGGAGCAGAGGGGAAAGTGGGGAGAGACCGCCGAGAGAGAGAAAGATCTGCTGAGGGAATGGGAAGGTCTGGTGATGGTTGTTGGAGGCTGTGAGAGGAGAAGAAGGTGGTGAAACGGGCGGTGGCTATTTTTTATTATTTTTTTAAGAGAGGAGGGGTTGCGGCTGAGGAAGAGAAACGGGTTTAGGGTTTTTTATCTTTAGGGTTTTTTTGTGTTTGGCTCCCCTTTTCTGAAAAAATTGCCCCTTTGTGAATATTTTTTCTCTCCCAGTGCATATGGATGTAGGTTCACTTATATAGAAAATCCCTACACGTACTATTTAAGGAAATATTGCAATAATTATTGTAGAGATTATCTTCTATAACCAGCACCAACAAATCCTATATATACGGTATTTTATATTGCAGTGATTATTTTCCATAACCAGCACGAATCAAATCATATATCTATGGTATTTTATATTGCAGTAATTATATATGATTCAGTAATTATCTTCTTGACATATTGCTTCCTTAATATTAGCCCTAATGCTCTATTATGTTATCGCCACATGTAAACCCTTATTATTATTTTTTATTTTTTTTTTATTTTAAAAAAATTATCAAAACATGGGTAAAAAATTAGGTAGCAACAGATGCCCCCTCTTTACAATGCTTACGAAGCAAAACTCCTCAATGTTTTGCATAGTAAGCTTGTAAAGAAAGAAAAAAGTCTTCCTTGCTTGATGAGTGATCCACTCATCTAAGGACTTCACTTTTTAAAAGAAAATGGTCTCGTTATCATGGGTGACCTGCCCTTTTTTAAAGAAAATTGGTTTATTTTCACGAGCGACCTGCCCACACACACTCAAACCTGGTCTATTTTCAAAGGCGACCTGCCCTCATACTCACGCTGGTCTATTTTCACGGGCGACCTGCCCTTTTGAATGGGTTAAACTAAGATCCCATCTGGCGATCTCCTTTAACTCGAAGCAAAGTCGGTGTGTAGCTCAGTCAACCTGAAATCCCATATGGCGATTCCCTTTAACCAAAGCTAAACTCTGTGTGTGGTTGGGTTAACCTGAGATCCCATCTGGCGATCTCCTTTAATCTGAAGCAAAGTCGGTGTGTAGCTCGGTCAACCTGAAATCTCATCTGGTGATTCCCTTTAACCAAAGCTAAACTCTGTATGATTGGGTTAACTTGAGATCCCATCTGGCGATCTCCTTTAATCCGAAGCAAAGTCAGTGTGTAGCTCGGTTAACCTGAAATCTCATATGGCGATTCCTTTTAACCAAAGCTAAACTCTGTGTGTGGTTGGGTTAACCTGAGATCTCATATGGCGATCTCATTTAAACACAACCAATACAAAAATGTGTGTGGTCTCATTATGACGGGTGACCTACCCAAAATGAAAGATGGTCTCATTGTGACGGGTGACCTACCCAAATGCAAGATGGTCTCATTGTGATGGGTGACCTACCCAAGTGGAAAAAAGGGAAGAGTGGTCTCATTCTTATGGGTGACGTACCCAGGGGAAGAATGGCCTCATTATAATGGGTGACCTACCCATAAAAAAAGGATGGAGAATGTTCTCATTCTAATGGGTGACCTACCCAGAAAAAAAAATGATGGTCTCATTGTGATGGGTGACCTACCCAAGAGGAAAGGGGGAAGGGTGCTCTCATTTTTATGGGTGACCTACCCAGGGGAAGAATGGCCTTATTATAATGGGTGACCTACCCAGGTAAAAAAAAGATGGAGAATGGTCTCATTCTAATGGGTGACCTACCCAGAAAAAAATGATGGTCTCATTGTGATGGGTGACCTACCCAAGTGGAAAAGGAGAAGAGTGGTCTCATTCTTATGGGTGACCTACCCAGGGGGGAGAATGGCCTCATTAAAATGGGTGACCTACCCAGGTAAAAAAAAGATGAAGAATGGTCTCTTTCTAATGGGTGACCTACCCAGATGGAAAATTGTCTCTTTGTAACGGACGACCTATCCGTTTTGAAATTTGAAAAGGATTTTAAAAGGGGTCTCAATATCTGGAGACCTGCCCCTTTTAAAGATATATATATATATATATATATATATATATATATATATATATATATATATATATATATATATTAGAAAAACTCAATGTTTTTTCTAGGAAATGGTCTCAATATCGGATGACCTTCCTATTTTAAAATTTTTAGAAAAATTCAACGCTTTTTCTAAACAATGGCCTCAATATCGAGTGACCTGCCCATCTTAAGATTTTTAGAAATACTCCATGCGTTTTTTAAAAAAATGATCTCAATATCGGGTGACCTGCCCGTTTTGAACCTCAAAAGAAATCATCTTACCTCGAGGAATGAAGCAGTGCTGGTTCATAATTCATATTCTTTTCTGTAGCTCTGTTGACTTGAGATTCTGTCTCTTAATAGTTCCCAAAAACTTGGAACTAATTTGGCTTTCGTCACACCTTTCCTGCCATGTTAGTGTTATGACAATATAGCATGCATGTTTTTGTTACCTATCTTGGAAACATTGGTCCCCCTTTCCGTAGTAGACTTCTTCGAGCTCTTGTTTCCATTTGTTTGTCCGACCTGTTCTCTTGGACTGGAATATGCTCCACGCGCTATATTTCCTATCCTTTTGTGCTTGGTGAAGAGGTCTCCAGTTTCTTATGGGGCCTTTTTTTGCTCCATTGAATATTGCTTTTTATTATTATTTTAAGAGGAAAACTCAAAAGATTTTGGTTTTGTTCATGAAAACTGAAACTTTCAATGCAATTAGCAATTCTCATAAAAGATGTTTTTAGAAGTTTTTATGATGATACCCTTTGGGCTTTGGTTCTCTATGGACCCTATATGCATGTTTTGCCCCTAGCGTAGTGTGCAATACCTATCAAATTTAAAAAACTTGGTTTGGTTCCCTCCAATTGATGGATTCATTTCCTTAGTCATGTGTAAGAAAAGAGTTTGTTTGAGTAAAAGATTTCAAATGCTATGAGATCATGCGTTTTATGAAGAAAAGGTTTTTTACAGAGAGAGTTCATGGCCGAACTTTATTTTATTGATTGAGGAAATTACGGAATACATCAAGCGTAATATTTCCTTATAGAGTCGGAATTCACAGGCCTAACTAGATCTTCTCCATCCATTGTAAATAACAGCAAAGCTCCTCCCGAGAACGCTTTCTTTACAATGTAAGGGCCCTCATTGTTTGGCGCCCATTTACTCTGATTGTTTTCTGGTAAAGGTTATATTTTCTTCAGTACAAGATCTCCTTCGTGGAATCCTCGAGGTCGGACCTTCTTATCATATGATTTGGCCATCTTTAATGATGACATATTACAGCTACCCTCTTTTCACTGATCAGATTCAACTATTCATATCTAACTTTTACCCATTCCACCTCTTCTAAACTCAGAGTCTAGCAATACTCTTAATGAGGGGATTTCAACTTCTAAAGGCATCACCGCCTCCATTCCATATACCAACGTATATGGGCTGGCTCCTATTGAGGTTCATATTGCGGTGCGGTACGCGTGAAGGGCAAATGGCAACAACTCGTGTCAATCCTTGTAGGTGACTACCATCTTCTAAATAATCTTCTTGACATTTTTGTTAGCAGCTTCTACCGCACCATTCATCTTTGGCCTATATTGCGAGGAATTGGAATGCTTGATTTTCCATTTAGCGCAGAGTTCTATTATCATCTTGCTATTGAAGTTATGGGCATTATTAGTTATAATCTTTTCTAGTGGACCATATCGACAGATCAAATCTCTTCCCATAAATTTCTTCACCACTTTTTGCCTCCACGTCATCCAAACATCTCAACAAAGTTTCATCGAATGATTTCTTATACAAAGTTTCCTCATCAAGATAGAAATCCATTATCAACCTCCTCAAAGTCTTCTTGTCGATTTTGGATGACCCCATGGGATATGTCTGGTTTTGGATGAAATTCTTGATATCATGGTACGAAGGGTTTCCATCTATTTCTCTTTCAACTGAGCAACAATGAGCTGGGTTATTTCTAATATCAATGTATATCGGTTATACCTTGTGCCCAAAGTTTATTCTAGCCATAGAAGCTAGTGTGACCAAAGCGTCAGCAAAATGGTTTCCTTCCCTTCCTAGATGGGTGAACTTTATTTCCTCAAATTCTCTAGCCAATTTAGACAGGTATTCTTGGTAAGGTCTCAACTTCTCGTCCTTGGTTTGCCATTTTCCTTTCACTTGGAAAATAATCAACATTGAGTCTCCATACACATCTATCTTTCTTATGTTTAGCTTCAATGCAGCCTTTAAAACCGAGAATGCAAGCTTCATACTCAGCTGTGTTGTTAGTGCACCCAAACTGCGACTTAACTGAAACCGAATAATTGTTTCTTATCATGAGAGATTAGCATTGCCCCCACTCCGTTACCACAGCACCATCAAAGTACATAATCCACCAATCTGATTTCCTTTTCTCGACTGAAAGCACATCTTCATCAGGAAAATCAAAGTTTAATGGCTCATAATCTTCCATGCATGGTCAGCTAGGTGATCAGCGATGACACTCCCTTTCATGGCTTTCCTTGTCATATATATTATGTCATACTCAGCTAGTAGAACTTGCCATTTTGCAATTCAGCTTGATAGATAGGGGTGGATTCAGTAGGTAGTGCTTGATTTTCTCGAAAGCTTCTTCACACTCTTATTCCAAATTCTGAGATTCTTCTTCCTTAACAATCGAAGATTGAGTCACAAGTCGTGGTTAATTAGGATATAAACCGAGCAATGTAATTCAACCTTCCCAAGAACCTTCTTTCATCCTTCTCAGTCTTGGGAGTTGGCATAGATTGAATAGCCTTTACTTAACCAAGGTCCACTTCTATCCATTTGTCACTCATCATAAATCCCAACAACTTCCCAGATTTCACCCTGAATGAACACCTTGCATGGTTAAGCCTCAACTTGGACTTCCTTAGTCTTTCAAATAATTCCTTCAATATTTGGACATGATTCTCTCCCTCTCTAGATTTAGCAATCATGTCATCCACGTATACTTTAATCTCTTTTTATATCATGTCGTGAAATAGAGCCATCATGGCCCTTTGGTAGGTGGCCCCTAAATATCATAACTTTGTTGCAAAAGGTTCCCCATGGTGTTACAAAGGTTGTCTTCTTTTTATCCTATTGTGCCATTTTTATCTGATTGTAACCCAAAAATCCATCCATAAAGGAATATTTAGAGTTATGTGCTGCATTGTCAACTAACATATCTATGTGTTGTAGACAGACTCTGATTTTATCTTCCTTTTTGGGTACTACCACTATGTTGGACACCCATTGTGGATATTTGACTACTTCTAGAAAACCAGCATTCCACTGCTTTTCAATTTCTGCTTTTACTTTGATTAAGACATCCAGATGGATTCTTCTCAAATTTTGCTTAACCGGTTTGCATCCTTCTACCAGCGGTACCCTGTGTACTATGGTATCCATATCTAAACCAGACATATCCTCATAGGACCAAGCAAGAACATCTACATAATCTCGGAGTAATCATAGTCCCTATCTTCAGTTGTTTCTTTTAATTTCTTCGTTACCCACATCTATGGTTCAAGTTCCTCTTTAGCGGGTTTCTAAGCTTGTTCATGTTGCTTTATTAATTTTGTGAACTCCCTAATGTTGTATTCTTTAAAGTTTGACCATTTATTCTCGGTGTAAAGTGCAGGTGTTTGTTATAGAAGATCTACTTTCAGGGTTTCTGAAAGCGGAAAGTGATGTGTAAATGCATAGTAAAAACATGAAGATGAACTTTTGAAAATGCATGATCTCATTAAAAGGAAGAGTTTGGCTAAGAAAAAGATAAAATCCAGTTGACATTTGGAACCTTGATTTAAAAAAAAAGAAGTGAAAAAGGCAAACAACATAATATCATAATCAAACAAGCATTGTTTATTAAATTTTGAACACCAATGGAGCTTCTTGGGTCTCCCAATTCTGGAACATCTCTCCCTTGGCTAGTTTTTGAATGAAGGTCTTAAGATTCAATATGCTTTGAGCTTAGGCTTGTTTGGATGCAAAAAGATATTATGGAGCATACATCATAAGGATAGGTTCTATTTCCTTTATGTGAGATATTGGGTAGGTTTACTACTTGGTCTCCAAAGATGGTCTCTAGCTGTCCCAATGATCACCCTCGTAAAGGCAATATGGGGGCTCAGCAGATAGTGGGATAGAATGTATACCAATCACTATCAGTCTAAGCACTCAGCAAAGAGTTAGGGTTTACACAAACTTAAACCTTGACTCAAGTCATAAGGCAAGCTGCTAGTCTCCCACCTAACTTAAAGTTAAATGTGTGTGCCCTCAAAAAGATAATAATAATAAAGTGATGCATGACTATACTATGTATGACAGAATGTAAAGATGCATGCTAAAGCTTTTAAACAAAGTAAATCATTCATAGCAACAGAGAACAACAAATACATTCCATAAACGAACAAATTACCAAGCCTCGTCCTAGCATCCCCAGTGGAGTCGTCATTCTGTCGCACGTCCCCCGCGCGGCGTCTGATGGTGATTTTTCATTTGATTTCGGGATTATTTGTTTTTGCGAATAAAGGAATCACCACCTAGTATTTTGGTCACTAGGAACCCTAACTGGTCTTTCAGAGATTCTAAAGCAAGGGACTGATTGCGTAAAAGAAAGGTATTAGCACCCCTAGTACGCCCTACCTAAGGTAAGCTGCTTGGTGTTTGGTTTGCTTTATAATTGCTATGGTGTTGGTGTTTTTCTAAAATAGGTTTCCTATGATAGGTTTGCTATGATGAATGGATTTGGGTTCAAAGTCTAAAAGCAAGAACCCTTGGTCAATGTGGATCACACCCTTAGATATGTCTACAAAGTACCAAAGAGAACCAATGCAGATCTCTTGAAATCTGTGTTTGATTCAGACTGAATTTATAACCTATGATTTATGAGATAGATAAGATAGAAATCTAAGGAGATTCAATGTGCTTAGGAGCTCATTGTTTCCTTAGTACTTCAAGTGTTCGCGAATCGTAAATCGCAAGGAAAAAGAACAAAGATTTAGAAATCTAAGGAAATTTAGATCATTTTAAAAGCCTCTTTTTGTCATAGTGTTTCATACTTTCACAGCTCGTAAACCGTGGAGTCAAAAATTGAAATGTCCTCGATTATAATCAAGGCTTCTTTCAAGGATGAGTGATGACTTATTATTCCTAAAAAATTATTTTGGATATTTACCACTTAGGGTTTCTTTATTCAAATATTAACAGTGAATAATAACAAATTATTCCCAATAATATTTTGGATATTCATCCCTTTGGGATTTCTTTATCCAAACATTAATGGTGAATAATAGATGAATTCCACCCAAAAATAAGATTTTTTATATTTTTTGGAATATTGGTCAATATCCTTTGGAGTTTTACAAACATGTTGTAAAATCCAGAATTGCAAGAAAATAATTTTTGTTGTGTTTAAGAAATCCATGCGAAAACACATTTTCAAAACTTCAAATATTTGCTTTTTAATATAAAAAACGTTCAAAACATGTTAGGGTATTGGCCGTATGCAACACACAAAAACATTTTTTATATTTGTTTTATCAAAAACACAAACATTACATTTAATCACAATTAAAGTAAAAAAACCACATATTAGTCAAATTCTTAAGGCTTTAATAAATCAGTTATTAAATCCCAAAAAGTATGTAGAAACATGTTCTTACATTTTCACAGGAAATACAACATGATTTTATTTGTCCTTCATATACTTAACCATATACAAATTAAAACATTAAATTCATTTTTTTTTTGTCTTTTTTTTTTATAATTCAATAACATACATAAAAAAACAAACACACACACATATTTTTTTTACTATTTTTTCACCCACATTTACATGTTACAAATCACAAAAATTCAAAATAAATCAAACAACACATTACACAATTCAAAAATTACATAATAGCCCCTACAAATCCAGGAAACTGCTGGGAAGGCTTTTGTACCACAAAAAAAAAGTTGTGGCGCGTCTCCTCCACGCGCCACTGCCACTGGCGGTGCGTGGGTTCACGCGCCACCACGAGGAAGAACCTGGAAACAGTGGGATCTAGCTCGACTTCCTCTCTTCTTCCCTTCCTCGCCGGCGGTGACGACCACCGTTACCTGCAGCAAAAGAAAAAAACACAACAACAAGTTTTGGTCCCCTTTCCTTCTCGGTTTTTAGATCTGCTTCTCCACACATCTGTTTTTTTTCTCTTTTGGCTTCACCTTCTTCTCTATTTCAGGCGGCCGGCTCTGAGGTCAAGGCGTCTGGCTTGTGGCCGGCGGGTTTTGTGGGTTCTGCCATGCTTGGATTGTTGGTGGTGGCCTCGGCGATACTGGAGCTGACAATGGCGCTGGGGTGTTGTTGTGGTCGGGGGGAAGGAGAAATGACGTATGCGGCTGAAGAGAGAGACCAGGGGTCTGTGGGTTGTTGTCATTTGGCTGGTGAAGGAGATGAAGAAGGGAACGAGGGTTGCGGGTCTTCACTAGCTGCGCGATGATGGTGAAGGAGAAATGGCTGAGTGAGAGATGGGAAATGGTGGCTCTTCTTCTGTGAGCTAGAGGATGGCAGATCGGTGAAGACAGAGAAGGCTGTTGGGTCAGTTGAGAAAAAGGAAGATGACAGGGAGAGGTTTGGCTGGTTTTAAGAGATGGGGGAAGGAGAAGAATGAGTCGCGGCTGGGAGAGGGAAGATGAGAGGGGATGGCTGTTGGAGGCTTGGGGGTGGAGATCTGTGAGATGGTCGGGGGGCTGTGGTTGGCCAGAAGAGGGAGACCGTGGCTGAGGGGAGTAGGAGCAGGAGCACAGAGGAAAGTGGGGAGAGACCGCCGAGAGAGAGAAAGATCTGCTGAGGGAATGGGAAGGCCTGGTGATGGCTGTTGGAGGCTGTGAGAGGAGAAGAAGGTGGTGAAACGGGCGGCGGCTGTTTTTTTATTTTTTTAAGAGAGGAGGGGCTGCGGCTGAGGAAGAGAAACGGGTTTAGGGTGTTTTATCTTTAGGGTTTTTTGTGTTTGGCTCCCCTTTTCTGAAAAAAATTGCCCCCTTGTGAATATTTTTTCTCTCCCAGTGCATATGGATGTAGGTTCACTTATATAGAAAATCCCTACACATACTATTTAAGGAAATATTGCAATAATTATTGCAGAGATTATCTTCTATAACCAGTACCAACAAATCCTATATATATGGTATTTTATATTGCAATGATTATTTTCCATAACCAGCACGAATCAAATCATATATCTATGGTATTTTATATTGTAGTAATTATATATGATTCAGTAATTATCTCCTTGACATATTGCTTCCTTAATATTAGCCCTAATGCTCTATTATGTTATCGCCATATGTAAACCCTTATTATTTTATTTTTTTTATTTTTTTTATTTTTATTTTTAAAAAAAAATTATCAAAACATGGGTCAAAATTGGGTGGCAACACTGGAATCAAAACAAAAGGTGTATTGGTACTAATGACATGAATTATGTTTGTGTTTGATAAAATTATGTGATAATATGTTAGAATGATGTTATGTGCGGGAATGTGTTGTCTTTGAACCTTAAAAAGCATAATAGAGCTGAAAACATAAACCATATTAAGTTGATGCCCAAATTCCATTGTGTAATTGATGAAATTGTATGGTTATGAACCAAGTGAATGAAGGTGTATTTGTAGCATGTTGTTGTGATTATATTTGTGATAAAATGACAAATTTCATGTGTAAATTAGGGGCCAGTAGACATCAATGTTTGGCCAAGGGGAAGAGGGGGAAATAATAAAGGGACCTTGCATGATTCTTAGAGGGACAAGACATAGGATGTAAATGATATCCTTGTGTGATATGCATTGTAGTGTAGATGAATTTAGCATGATGAAACTGAAAACATTAAAGGTATGGTTGTGTGTGCTGACAATTTCTACGTCAGTTGTAAACCATATGCGCTGACAATTTTAGCATCAGTTGTGAAACTGCATTGTATTGACGATTTCTGAGTCGGCAGCGACTCGGTTTTCATCAACAATTTCTACATCAGCCGTAAACCATATGCGCTGACAATTTCAGCATCAGTTATGAGACTATGTTGTGTTGATGATTTCTGAATCAGCAGCGACTCAGTTTTCATCAACGATTTCTGCGTCACCCGTAAACCATATACGCTGACAATTTCAGCGTCAGCTATGAAACTGTGTTGTGTTGATGATTTCTAAGTCGGCAACGACTCAATTCCTATCAATGATTTATGCGTTAGCCATAGACCATATGTGCTGACAATTTCAGCATCAGCTGTAAGACTGTGTTGCATTGATGATTTCTAAGTCAGCAGCGACTCAGTTTTTGTCAATGATTTCCACGTCAACCGTAAACCATATGCGCTGACGATTTCAACGTCAGCTATGAAACTATATTGCGTTGATGATTTCTGAATTGGTAGCGACTTAGTTCCCATCAAGGATTTATGCTCCAACTATAGACCATATGCACTGACAATTTCAGCATCAGTTATGAGACTGTGTTGCGTTGACAATTTCTAAGTCGGTAGTGACTCAGTTTTTGTCAATAATTTATGCGTCAGCCATAAACTATATGCGTTGATAATTTCAGCATCAGTTGTGAAACTGTGTTATGTTGATGATTTCTGAGTCGGCAACTCAGTTTTTATCAATGATTTTTGTGTCTACCGTAAACCATGTGCGCTGATGATTTCAGCGTCAACTGTGATACTGTGTTGCATTGATGATTTCTAAATCAGCAGCGACTTAATTTTCATCAACGATTCTTGAGTCAGTAGTAGCCTATGTGCGTCGGTGATTTCTGTAGAATCATGTGTCAGCAGTGAATTAGTTTTTGTTGCCGAATTCTGTAGCACCAACGAATCGGTTTTTGCTGTTGAATTTTGTTCCACCAACGAACCAACTTTCGTTGTTGATATTCTGCAACAGACCTCCATAATAGAATTTACTTAAATACTTGTAACGATTTCGTAGTATGATTGTGTAATATGTGGAACACTTAAATGTGAATATATGTATTCTTGAAATATGTATGGTGATGAGTTATGTGATTACCAAATGATTTGTGATCATTGATATGTTAGGTGGTGCGACCAGGATTAGACCTTTAACCAGGCAAGGACACCCCACGGGAAAAAAAAGGTAAGTGGTTTCTACCCTCTTCCTACATAATGCTAAATTATGAAATGTATTTACTATGAATGATATAATATTGTATTATTATGAGTACCAAACCATCTATGAATTTCTTATTGAGTTAATGATTAACTTCAGCTAATGGCATCCTAGCTTTGGTTAATATGGCCGGTATGAATTGATGAGTAGCTTTGGTTAATAGCATCCTAAGTGGATGGTCGTGATGAATTGATGATTAGCTTTGGCTAATGGCATCCTAAGTGGATGGTTGGTTATGTGTAATGATTAGCTTCGGCTAATAGCATCCGAGATAGATGGCCTGTTAAGTTTGATGAGTTGTTTTAATTAGTGGCTTTTAAGATGGATGGTCGGCTATGTTTGAAGGTTAGTTTCGGCTAACGACATTCGTAATGGATAGCCGGGTTCAAAAATTATTATTTAGTTTTGGAAATTAGTGTGTTCATACATGCCAAGTTGTGTATGTACCAAGTATATGAAAGAATTATGATTGAAGCATTATAAACAGAAAGTAACGATATTGTTTCCTAATAACTATTTATTCCCTTATCATAAATTGTTTATAATTCTTGTAAATATTTGTACTGCAACAGGGACGTCACACCAACGGGGTGCCTAGGAATATACGTTTATTTAAACTCATAATGACTATTATTAGTTTAGGAATGCAAACTTTTGACTATTTACATATAATATGATGTAGACTTGTAATATGCAAATGTGATGTTATGTGTTTGTGTAATAACTACTTTTTATGAAAGGTTGATTGATGTTTTTACATATGGACTGTGCCTCGCTAATGAGTGGAATCGGTTTATCAATTTTTGGAATGATATTGTGATGAACAAAAAACAAATTACTATTGTTACGGCTTTGAAAAAACCAGGTTATTACAATAGGCATTTCTTTTAACATGTGCCTTGGTAGCACATTTAGTGCAGAACCATTATCGACCAATATCTTTCCAATCAGAATGTCTTTACATCGCATTGTGATGTACAGTGGTTTATTATGTCGGAACCTTAAGACCCAGCTCATCTTCGGTGAGGTACAGATAATTTGAGGCCTTGATTTTTCTCACTAGATGCTTCATGGTTTCTTGGTTAATGTCTTGAGGCACGTAGGCCTCATTCAGCACCTTTTGCAAGGCCTTCTTATGTGGTTCGAAGCTCAGAATCAATGACAGTAATGATACTCTGGCATGAGTTTTCTTAAGCTACTCAACAACATTATATTCGTTATGTTTCATCAACTTTAAGAACTCATTGGTTTCCGTTAGATCGACCATTTCCTTACATTTGGCTTTCTTTTGTGTCTCAAGCTCTTCTAGGGTGAAACATCTTCCACTACGAGTTAGGCCTCCAACTTCTGCTTGAAAGATAGATGTTGGTTACGTGCTTTAGAAAAAGTTCCCATAGTTATAAGGCAAGGCACTGTAATCTCCTTTATGTGCCACTATAGGTTTGGACATGATTAATTTGGGCAACCCATCCCTAGTAAATTGCACTCGACACACTTCTTTGCTTTTGCTAGATACATCTATTATGGATAACTCTCTATTCATCCTTTTTTCTATTTAAAGAATCCCTCGAATCATCATTTGTATCACCTTGTCGCATAAGCCTTCGCATTGGTTAATCATGTGGCTTTCTTCACCATGATACTTATAAAAATTCATGCTACCTTTTTTGTATCCTAATTTTATCATCATCTCATAAATTCTATTCATTTGCACTTTTAAACTCCATAGGTGCTTGATTAGTACTTAAAAGTGCATTTTTATCAAGGTTTTATATCGTCATTTTGCACTTGAAGTATCAATAACTCCTTAACTAAAGCATGTTTTATAAAAACATATCTAATAATATAAGATACCTTTAATTTATGGTAAATGTTCATCTTAAATGCAGGCCTATCACATAAATGAAAGAATTGATTGATGAGTTGAAGTACTGAAATTGAAAGGACAAATAGATGG
>Ga0307515_10008493_pt1 | contig 20010 bp, 15 predicted proteins | sample 17_EM_MG_FD_194513 | JGI IMG/M metagenome (GOLD analysis project Ga0307515, IMG submission 194513) | Populus trichocarpa ectomycorrhiza microbial communities from riparian zone in the Pacific Northwest, United States - 17_EM | ecosystem: Host-associated > Plants > Roots > Unclassified | place... | reverse complement strand
CAGAAGACGGTCCGATTCCAATGAGATATGGATGTTATTTACATTGGACCGTCTGAGACCCATATTTATTGGATAGTGAAATGCGGTCCTCCCGCGCTCGCATTCGCGTGTTACGATCGATTCAATTCCGCTCAGCCCAGCCTCGAGTGTACCCATTACTGCGGGATCATTGCTAGATGTCAGAGTTGTGCTTCCAATTGCATTTGGAACAAAACAGCATAAGCGAACGGGCTACAGAGGTGAGGCGGGTTCCAGTCGCCGGTCAACATTGGACACGGAGGAAGGTTACATGAGGTGCGTGAGATGTCGCCTTGGACCGGGTTTGTACAGGTATTGTATCCAACAACGGTTCAGAGATTGAGGGATGACGAAACAAAGGGTGGAAGACTTTGAGGCTGGATTATTGATCAGATGAGAAGCACACCTCACTGTATGGCAACAACCCGGAGAATCACCGGGACAACGAGATCGCGGTGCGGAACATTGCCGGTGTGGGCCATGGATTCAAAGTGCTGAACTCGTGGTACTGCATTTACCTGTAACTCAAATTGGGCTAAACTGAATGGGTGGCGCAGGGTCCAGAGCACACCCTTGGCCTCCAAATGGTTCTTCTTTCAACGGGAGCCGGGATGTCCTCCAATCATCATTGGATAGCGTCTGATCCCACCATTTCCGAATGCTATGGCAGACCGTGGCCGTTGTCTCTTGACCCTTTACCACCCATTTGTTCCCTTTGTTCAATGTTCTGCGACCCGACCGCAGGGACAAAGGGACAACCAGCCTCTACCACCAGTACCACGCACCGAGCGTGTCCACAACAGGCATGCTTACCGTCCGCAAAATAATCACCCGACGCTTCACGCTGCCCCCGCTATACTCGCAACAACTGCCCCTGCTCAATCCCTCAGCCCGGTAATTCATTGCCAGTGAACTAATCTCGAAAGTCTTCCCGATTCCGCCGTCATTCCACTCAACCTCGCCTCATTCCAATTGGACCTGACGGAACCGCGAGAGGACAGACAGTAAAGACATGCGCTGCGCTCTATACAAATTCATCGTAAAATAGGCTGTATAACAACCAAGCACAGCATCATAACATTCCTTACCGAGGAAATCAACCGGGACCACATGTGGTGCGGTGTTCCATGGAGAACATGGATCCTACACAGGAAGGGGCGGCCTGACTTGCTTCTGCTCTCTGATGAAGATCTGCCTAATCTTCCTGAGTCCCTCCTGCATCTTCCTCTTGACCTTCCTCCACAGCTGTTTCATCTGCGCGGTAAGTGAGGCGATGACGTTGACCCCAATATTATGGGATTCCTCGTGGTGATGGACGGCCCTCATCGTTGGCAGTGGATCAAGGCCGTCCGCCCATTCAAAGAGATCCACCAGCACGTTCAAAGCGCCCTGCTCGGCGGCTCTCACCTCTTCGCGCATTCCTGCCCTCATATGCTTCATCCCCTGGTCATCCTTAAGCCATAAGTACCTCTTTTGGAGGCAGATGGGGTTGTCGATATGGAGTTGAGGTGAGCCTTTGAAGGTAGCTGGGATCGTGTCCTGGCAGAAGTTCAACGAAAGGGGGCTTGAGATATTGGTGAACATGAAGGCGACGTTGTTGGTCAATGGTTTGCGGAAGACGGCGGACAAAGTGGACAGCATGGTGCTGCGTGGGACGGTGCCATTGGCGAGGACAAGAACGGCAGTAATGGAGTCGATGTGCTTCGTTATCAATTCCGTGATACTCTTCTTGTAGAGCTCATCATGTTGAATACTGCCAGTATCGGCCAACCCCGGTGTATCGAGGATGCGAACCTTGGGAAGATGTTATGCATACGCACCACGTCCATAAATATCAGCACTTACCACTACTCCGTTCTTGCTTGTGAATTCGTATAAACGGGCCGAGTTAGTCTGGCTCTGGTTGTTAGAACCACTTTGCTCGTTGCTGTGGTCAAGGGTGTAAAAGTCGTAGTGATCGACGTCGTTTCCATGAAGGATATTGGCGATAAGTTCCAAGAGTGAAGATTTCCCGACACCAGTCTCGCCAACCAGAAGGATTGTGTATGATGCTTTCGCTGGGTCCGCTCGTGTCTTGATGACCCCCTGCTTGAGAGACACTACCCTGTTAGAGAATAAGGTCAGAGCTATTGCACCAAGGGTTTCATTGTGACCTGCTTAATAGTCAAGGAGTCATCTTCATCGTGATTTTCCAGGTCGCATGGTGTACAATCGGAGATCAGTTCACCACTGGATGGAATACCAAATTAGTAGTTATCAATAGTTCAGAGTTCCATGGAAAGACTCACGGCATGGGCATGACTTGAGGGACGGTTAATATTGTTTGGATGATGGCTTGATTCACACGACAGACAGTTCAATATAAATGACACCCGTATTATATTGAGGACAGAGACATGCGTTCCTCTATCTCGCGCTTCATTTGCGCGTTGCGATGGCTTCAATTACACTCAGCTCAGCCTCGAGTGTACCCATTGCCGCAGGACCACTCCTTAATGTCAGAGCTGCGCTTTCAATTGCACTTGGAACAAAACAGCAGAAGCGAGCAGGCTACAGAGGTGAGGCGGTTTCCAGTCGCCGGCCAACATTGGACACGGAGGAGGGTTACACCGTTCCCACATGAGGTGCGTGAGATGTTGCCTTGGACCGGGTTTGTACAGGTGTTGTATATGTATCCAACAACGGTTCAGGGATTGAGGGATAGGGTGGAGAACTTTGAGGCTGGATTATTGATCAAATGAGAAGCACGCCTGACTGTATGGGAATAACGTGGAGGATCACCAGTTCAACGAGATTGCGGTGAGGAATATTGTCGATGTGGGCCGTGGATTCAGAAATGCTGAACTCGTGATACTGCATTTACCTGTAAACTGAATGGGTTGCGCAGAACCCAGAGGACACCCTTGGCCTCCACCCTCGGCCTCCAAATAGGTCCTGGGTGTCCTCCGATTGTCATTGCATAGCGTCTAGTCCCGCGATTTCCGAATGGTATGTCAGACCGTCCCATCTATTTCCGGCCTTTGTTCAGTGTTTCTGCGACCCGACCGCAGGGACAACCAGCCTCTGCCACCAGTACCATGCACCGATCGTGTCGACAACAGGCGTGCCTACCGTCCCCGGAATAGTCACCCGACGCTTCCCCGCTGCTCCCACCATACTTGCAGCAACTAGCGCTCCATAACCCTGCTCATTCCCTCAGCCCAGCAATTCATCACCAGTGAGCTAATCTTGAAGATCTTCTCGACTCCGCCGTCATTCCGACTCAACCTCATTACAATTGAACCGGACTGAACCGCGAGAAGATGAACTGTAACATGCGCTGCCTTCTAAAACATTCGTCGTACAACATACTGTCTGACAACCAAGCATAGCATCATAGCCTTTACTTAAATGTGTGACCGAGGAAATTGAACGGGACGACATGTGGTGCGGTGTTCCTGGCGAACATTAGACGCCACACAGGAAGAGATGGCCTGAATTACCTCTACTCTCTGATAAAGATCCGCCTAACCTTCCTTACTCCCTCCTGCACCTTCCTCTTGACCTTCCTTCGCAGCTGTTTCATCTGCTCGGAGAGAGAGGTGACGACGTTGACCACAATATTCTGGGATTCTTCATGGCGAGAGACGGCTCCCATCGTCGGCTGTGGGCCAAGGCCGTCCACCCAGTCAAAGAGGTTCACCAGCACGTCCAAAGCGTCCTGCTCGGCGGCTTTCACCCCTTCGCGCATCCCCGCCCTCATATTCTCCATCCCCTGGTCATCCTTGAGTCTGAAGTACCCCTTCTGGAGCCCGATGGGGTTGTCGATCTGGAACTGAGGTGCGTCTTTTAGGATAGCTGGGACAGTGTCGTAGCAGAAGTTCGAAGAAAGGGGGCTTGGGATATTAGTGAACATGAAGGCAATGTTGTTGGTCAATGGTTCGGGGAAGACGGCGGACAAAGTGGATAATATGTAGTCAACGCCGATGGTGCTGCGTGGGACGGTGCCATTGACGAGGATGAGAACGGCAGTGACGTAGTCAATGTGCTGCTTAATCTGAGTTGCAATACTCTTATTGTAGAGCTCGTCTTGCTGGAGACGGCGAGTGTTGGCCAGTCCAGGGGTGTCGAGGATGCGAACCTTGAGAAGAGGTTACACGTGTTTGCATATCCACAAGTACCTGAACTTACTGCTATACCGTTGTTACTTCTGAGCTCATAAAGGTGGGCAGAGTTGGTTCGACTCTGGTTGTTAGAATCATCCTGAGCGTTGGTAGGGTTGAGGATGTCGAGGTCGTAATGATCCGCATCGTTGCCACTCAGGACATTGGCAATTAATTCCAACAGCGAGGACTTTCCAACACCAGTCTCCCCAACAAGAACGATGTTGTATGGCGCTTTGGCCTTGTTATCTCGTGTCTTGATGATCCCTTGCATGAGGGAATCTACATCGCTAGGAAATACGGTCAATATATAATGCATAAAGAGGTTGTCGTAACTTGCCTAATAGCGGGGGTGTTAATCTGGCCGTCGTCTTCCAAGGCGTTCTCGCGTAGGCTAGCAGAATTGTAGTTGGCGGGGACCTCGGGTTCGACGTTCAAGGCGGTTGACATTGCTTGAGAGATGGTTCAAGTGGTGTTAGAGATACTGCGGGGAGGGTTGACAAGATGAACGCCCTTTCAAGGTGTAAAAGCTCGTATGAGAATGGCGTTGCGATGCATACGATGGAGACTGGGCTCAGCCTCGAGTATGCCTGCCATAGGACCACATATGGATGTAAGAGGTGTGCTTCCATTTGGAAAAATGAACGAGCGAGGCACCAGTTTCCAACGACTAGTCCAGAATGGACATCAAATAAAGCTATTTCCCATGCTCACATCCGTGGGATGTGAAGGAATGAATATCTTGGCCGTGCTTCGCGGCTGTCGTAGCAACAACGGCTTAGCTTAGGATCAGGGGGATGACGTGATGTGTGACGCCGTGGGACGCTTTGGAGGCTGGAGAAGACACACGAGGTGTTTGAGAGTCTGGAAAACAATCGGAAAACAATCGGGAGCAGAACCCACGTGGACGGAGTCAATGGTGCTTCCTAGACCTGGAAAGGCGGTGTTACGATCTTAACTCTCATCTGCGACCCGACCGCATATCACCCGCCTCCATCGTGGTAACCACGCACGGACCAATGTTTGCGAAACAGCCCCAACACCTTTATTCTACTTGATGCCAGACTCATAGCGGCTGCCGGTTCTCCCTCATTCGGTCAAGCAAATGATCTCAAAGATACTCTCTGAATCCTCCAGCAGACTCGGATTCCGTCTACGCTATATACATACCAGCCAACGAATGTCCATAGTATCATACATGTGGGACCGAGCAAAGCAAAAATGAAAATACTCACTGAACCGTTGCATGGAGTCCCCCGGCCAATATTGGTGGCAATGGGAGATATGATTTGACGTGCCACTACTTGCTGATAAAGATTCGCCTGGTCTTCTGGACTCCCTCCTGGACCTTGTTCTTGACCTTCCTTCTGAACTCCTTCATCTGCTTTGCGATAGGACTGATGATATTAGCCACCATACTCCGGAATTTCTCGTAGTGAGGTATCACCTCTGACGTCGGCTGTGGCTCAAGGCCGTCCAACCAGTCAAAGAGATTCACCAACATTTCCAAAGCGCCCTGTTCCGCGGCTTCTACCTCTCTGCGCATTTCTGCCCCCATGTTAATCATCTTTGGGTCGTCCTTGATCTTGAGGTACTTCTTCTGGAGAGCGACGGGGTTGTCGACTGGGAACTGAGGTGCGTGTTCGAGAATGCTTGGGATGGTGTCCTCGCAGAAGTTCCATGAGAGGGGATTCGAAATATTCGTGAACATGAAGGCAGTGTTGTTAGTCAGGGGTTTAGGGAAGATGGTGGAGAACGTGGATAGCACGTGGTCTATGCCGACGGTGCTGCGAGGGATTGTCCCATTAGCGAGGACAAGGACCGCAGTGACGGAGTCAGTGTAACTTTGGATCTGAGAGGCAATCCTCTTCTTGTAGAGCTGGTTTTGCTCGATATTCCGGGCGTCGACTAACCCAGGGGTGTCGAGGATGTGGACCTTAGGAAGAGATTATATATACTCATCAAGTTACAAACACTAGAACATACTGCTATGCCGTTGTTGCTCATGAGTTTATAAAGGCGGCTGGAGTTGGTCTGCGTCTGGTTATTGGAACCACCTTGCTCGTTGGTATCGTCGAGAATGTTGAAGTTATAATGATCAATGTCGTTACCGGCAAGGACATTAGCGGTGAGTTCCAAGAATGACGACTTTCCGACACCAGTCTCGCCAACAAGGAGAATAGTGTATGGCGCTTTCGCCTTGTTCTTGGATGACGTAATGACCCCCTTCTGAAGAGACTTCATATCACTAGAATATATCGTCAGAACTAATGCATTAAGGATGTCTCTGTGACCAACTTAATGGTCGGGGTGCGAGGCTCGGCACGGCCTCCCAAGGTGTTCTCACATAGGTCAGCAGGCTTGTAGTTGGCGGTAGTTACACCCAACCCAGAGTCCCGTGGAAAGACTGACGGCGTGGGTGTGACTTGAAAAGCAGTCGACATATTGTCTTGACAATGCATCGTGGGGCACAATGGGAAATCTGGGGGAAGGATAGAGAGGAGGATACCACTGGTAAACGCCATGTCCAGGATGGTCCGATTTTTAGGGGGTCGTCACATCTCCGGTGCTGGAAAACGCACGGAGGAGCCGTGTCGACCGCTATCAGTTTGTCTTTGCTTCTGCATTCATCGGTAGTAGGGAGTGAGTAGCCAGCATCAACGTTTTTCTCGGCCTTCGGAGTTTGTGGTCGGTGGCGAAGCCGAGTACAAAGCAGCGAAGCGAACTGACAGTTCTCACACTTCAGCATTGGAGAGACGCTGGAGAAGGTCACACACAGCCCTCACACGACCACCCACCCACCCACATGACGAGACTCCTCGACCAGGAAAGTTGGTGGCGTGTTCCCCATTTTCAGCTGAAGCCTCATATTCGGCTTCCAGAATGCTGAGAGCACCCCGAAGATCACAGGGTCGATAGGGTCGTCTGGTAGAGGAACAGTCTCCCAACTGTCGAGGTCTGGGATGGCGTGCCCTCCGCCGAGTTTCCGGTGAGGACCAGGAAAATGGCACCAATGGCATACATGCCCGTACCCTACGCAAAATCTAACGCGTAATGCACACTCGTCTGATTCGTTCAAACGCCGGTGGTGCTTCCTTGCGGTGAACCTGGTTCGGTTCGCTTAGGTCGGTCAAGAATCTGGCAATCGATTTGTTAGGATTTCAAATATCTCGTAAGTACACACATGCCCTCACCCACCCTCTTCTACCCATCTCAACTCGATCATGTTGGATGTTCACGCAAGTGGCGTAGCGCTCCGAGGGAGGCAAATTATGGTCATGTCAATACTGACCAAAACTGCTAGTACAAGCTGAGACGGCACCCCTCAGCGGTGGTCATTTAGGTCTTCGATGCAAGGCATGGCTCGTGTGTTCCACGTGGCTCGGCCCGGGTCTGTCTCCTCACTGAACCGGGAGCGTTCGGTCCCGCAGCAGCACCCCAACGGCCGTGATCTTTCCAGTTTTGGAAACTCCAAGCGGCCGAGGCTGGTTACACCGCCGTCGGTAACCTCCGGAATGCATTGCATTCCTTCCTTCCTTACCCTACTAATTATTTCATCTCATTCACTCCACACACACGTTTCACATCTCATCTATGTATGGCCCATGTTTGGGGTCCCAGTGACGTAGGTAGGGGGTCGTGTTTCTTATATAGATATATAGCATACAACTAAGTGGGGCGTTTCCTCACGGCTCTCTTGAACCTCACTTCCTGTGCTAGGTACGCTTGGCTATATATTTCACGATTCTTCCTGCGCTACTCTTCGACAAAAGCACCCAACCGTTATTCTTTCACATGAGCTCCTCTGCGACCGATCCCACATCAATAGGTTGAAGATAGATGCGCTGCGCACCGAGGATCAGTCTCGTCTTCCAGTCCATTTCGTTCTCCTCTGCCTTCCAGGTTTGTGATTTCGTCTCTTCCATTTCTCGTGGCTTGCATTTCTCGTGGCTTGCATTTCTTGTAGCTTGCATTTCTTGTAGCTTGCATTTCTTGTAGCTTGGCTTATGTTTATTGGTTCTTGTTTCCTAGTATACAACAACTCGTGGTCTGGGTGCTTTAATGGACATCAGGGTTTCGGCCCCCTGATCTTCGATACAATACATATAATGTCACACGAATGGCCAAACTCCCATCATTATAAGAAAGAGGGGCACTGCAAACAGAGACCTGCCCACGGCCCATGACAAATGCTGAGCGTGACGAGGACTTTACTTACCGGCTGGGTAGCGTAGTTGCATTTCATTGCACCCTCACTAGATTTACGGAGTCCTGGGTTCGATCCCCTGTCTGACCTATCTTTTCTCTTCCTAGGTGCAGGCAGAGCCGGAAAGCAATGATAGCATGAGTACATGCAAGAACCACAACAACTAACCCTGGTATAAGAATAATAATACGTCTACCCCTTTCCACCCTGAATCCTTCATTACTATCACCTGCGCCACGGGCTCCGCTTGTATGTTCGATGGCTGAGTATTCGTGAAGCATTCATTCCCCACTCACCTCACCCAGCCAATCTGGTTCCCTACTCTCTTCCTTCGTCTAGGAAAGGGTTTCTGGTCTCCCTGGGCCAGATGCAAACATATATGCATTCGTTTTGATAGTCTCACGGCCCCATATATACTCTCATGTCTTCAAATCTTCACCTGCGACAAGTATTAAGAGTGGTGGTCACTTATACTACCCACCTTCAAGGACTTATGCGCTTAGACTCAGGCCTCTAGCACAGACAGTTTGCGCACAATTACGCCGTCAGAGTGGAGTAGATGATCATATATTGTTGAAACCTATGTCAAGAGGAATCATAAGGACACGCACTGCGCTTTATATACATTCATAGTACCATAGACTAGCCAATCACATCCTTTCATAGTTCTTCATACATGCATAACGACATGAAAGAAAATAAATAAACAGCTGCGTCGCCGAAACCGGTGAGGTACTTTGAGTTGTCTCAACTCGCCGAGAACATTCTGTTGACCCTCCAGAGTCCCGCTTCTACTTTGTCCTTGGTCGCTCTCTGGACCTCCTGAGCCCACCGAGTGAGAGGGTGGGCGATCTTGGCCATGATACTCTTGAACTGTTGACAGAGAGAGACAGCCTTAGTTGTCGGCTGCGGCTCAAGTCGGTCCAACCAGTCAAAGAGATCCACCAGCATTTCCAATGCGTCCCGTTCGCTGGCTTTCACCGCCTCCCTGAAATACGTCCTTTTTCTCCTCATATTGGGTTCATCCTTGAGCTTAAGGTACTTCCTCTGGAGTGCGATGGGGTTGTTGAGGAGGTACTGAGGAGCGTGATTGAAAGCCTCTGAGAGAATATCTTTGGAGAAGTTCTGGTAGAGTTGATCAGAGGTATTGGTAAGCATGAAGGCGACGTTCTTGAACGGGGCTGTAGGGAAGAGGGCGGATAGAGTAGAGAGGGCATAGTCGGTTCCGACATTGACGCGTGGGACGGTGCCATTGGCAAGGACGAGAACAGCAGTGACAGAATCGACGTGCTTCTTGACTTGAGCTGCAAGACTCTTCTTTTGGAGTGCGCCTTGCTGAAGATCACGAGTGTCGGCCAATCCAGGCGTGTCGAGGATGCGAACCTTGGGAAGATGTAACGCCTATCCACCATGTTAAAGAAAACCCGACACTTACCACTACGCCGTTCTTACTCTTAAACTCGTGGAGACGGACCGAATTGATCTGACTCTCGTTATTGTGATCGAGGATGCCGAAGTCGTAGTGATCACTCCCGTGAGCGACAAGGACATTGGCGATAAGCTCCACGACCGAGGACTTCCCGACACCAGTCTCTCCAACTAGAAGGATGGTGTATGGTGCTTTCCCCTTATTCGTCGATCTCTTGATGATCCCGTTCTTAAGAGACTCCACGTTGCTGGGAAATAAGGTCAGAAACAGTGCATCAAAGGTGATGTGGGAACCCACTTGCTAGTCGGAATATTATCTCCAACATGGGAATCAACATACTCGGCGTCTTGCGGAGTATTGCCGTGTGGGCCAGAGGAATTGATGGAAGGTTGACGGGTGGGATTTTCGCTACTTGTAAAACCACCCGGGTCAGTTGTTGTCCACAGCTCAAGGTCTGGCAGGACTCACGAGCTAGGAGACATTGTTCGGTCGCTGGTGTGAAGGACTCTACAGGAAATCTGGGGTAGGAGGTGAAGATAACGATGAAGATATCTAGACGGGCCCCTATTTAAGGATAGTCGGGACTCCTTGTGATGTGCTCGGCCAAGGTCAACGGATACCCCCCATTCCATGGAGGTCGAACACGTCCATTGTTAGTGTGCGCAAGGAAGACGGGACGTGGTGTAGGATAGAGTTGACAGCTCGTTTGGCGAGCGAAGTACCGGCGGCCGGTCCAAGGATTGATTTCTTGCAAGTTTCCTTGACCGTGCGTTGTCCATGGAGTATCCGAGAGCAGAGTGACATGCCACGGGTGGCTGTGATTTGTTCGTGAACAGATGAATAATACATCACGCACAATGTCCTTTCCGTGCCCGCTCCGTCCCGCTACAACGAGGCTCGCTTGTTCGTGATCCCGGCCTCATATTCGAATTTCAATAAAGCAAAAAGACGACTGGGACGACAAGTTTGTCACGCAGAATAGCGCAGCGGGCCAAGCATTGTCGTCGCCGTGCACGCGGTTCAGTTGCACATACCCGTCAGGAATCTGCCCTAAAAGATTGAAATGGGCAGGTCCCTGGGGAAGGAAACGAATGCACAGCAATGGCCACCGGACCGAGAAGGGTCAATGCAATTCCATGGAAGGCGGGTAGTTTGAGGTGCACTTGAATGGCAGATGGACCAGTACGCTGGTCAAAGCGCACACTTCATCAAGGAAAGTAAGGAAATGCCAATTATCAACGCGTAGTGCACAGATTTCTGGTTGGTTTCTAGCGGTCATCGAGCACTTTCGCTTCTCTGTCCGCCTTGAACCTGGTTCGCCTTGTGTACATTAGGTATCTCGGTTCAGGGTGCATTATATTTAAATGCATGTTCTCATACGTGTAATCGTCCCCCCGCTTATACCCAAATCCAACATTCAGATCATTGGTAATTGGTGCAGTGCGAGAGACGTAGATTCTGACGACGACCACGACAGGGACGAAAGTTATCTATACTGAGGAGGTCACCTGCTTCATAAGACATAAGTATTGTAAGACGGATGGGCTGGGCGGATCGAGTGGATTGTGGACGCTAAAAGGAAGATTCGATTCAGGAAACAAAGCAGGATGTTCTTACTTCCTAAATGGGTCTAGAAATAATGGCTTGGGGTGGAAAGCGGAATGGCTTGGTCGCGGAAGGAGGCACAGAGTCCGGAAACCGGCTAGTAACCCAAGCAATTAACCGGATGCTACCGCCGTGTCGAAGAGCACCGCTAGGAATGCCGTTATGAACCCCTGATGCGGGCTGCAAGTGCGCTGTCAGAGTAGAGGAGATAACCATAATAGTCGAAATCTATGAATAGGATGAACAGGAGAGGGGCATTGTTGGAGTGCTATGACTCATCACACCATTACGTACAAGCAGCTTCTGATGAACGAGAAAACATGAAAAAGGGGGGATCAACCGTGAATAGATATGCGACAAATATCGCGCAGAATATATACAGAACAGAGCCCAAACAAAGTACGTAATGGTGTGATGTGTCACAGCCCTCCAACAGCTTCCAGCTTGCACGTTGCCTTTGCATGTCGTACGAGAAGCCCATTGCTTCCTTGAACGTTCGGCTGAACATCGATGGGAAGGGCCACTCCTAGCTAGGGCACGCACTGTCCTCTATATACATTCGTAGTACCATAGACTGGCCAATCACATACTTTCATAGTCCTCCATACATGCATAACGACATCAAAGAAAATAAATAAACGGTGGCGTCGCCGAAACCGGTGAGGTACTTGAGTTGCCTCAACTCGCCGAGAATATTCTGTTGACCCTCCAGAGTCCCACTTCTACTTTGTCCTTGGTCGCTCTCTGAACCTCCTGAGCCCACCGAGTGATTGGTTGGGTGATCTTGGCCATGATACTCTGGAACTGTTCATAGAGAGAGACGGCCTTAGCTATCGGCTGTGGCTCAAGTCGGTCTAACCAGTCAAAGAGATCCACCAGCATTTCCAATGCATCCTGCTCGCTGGCTTTCACCGCTTCTCTGAAATACGTCCTTTTTCTCCTCATATTGGGTTCATCCTTGAGCTTATGGTACTTCCTCTGGAGCGCGATGGGGTTGTTGAGAAGGTACTGAGGAGCGTGATTGAAAGCCTCTGGGAGAATATCTTTGGAGAAGTTCTGGTAGAGTTGATCAGAGGTATTGGTAAGCATGAAGGCGATGTTCTTGGACGGGGCTTTAGGGAAGATGGCGGATAGAGTAGAGAGGGCATAGTCGGTTCCGACATTGACGCGCGGGACGGTGCCATTGGCAAGGACGAGAACAGCAGTGACAGAATCGACGTGCTTCTTGACCTGAGCTGCAAGACTCTCCTTTTGGAGTGCGCCTTGCTGAAGATCACGAGTGTCGGCCAATCCGGGCGTGTCGAGGATGCGAACCTTGGGAAGATGTTACGACTATCCACCACGTTAAAAAAAAGCAGGCACTTACCACTACGCCGTTCTTACTCGTAAACTCGTAGAGGCGGACCGAGTTGATCTGACTCTCGTTGTTGTGATCGAGGATGCCGAAGTCGTAGTGGTCACTCCCGTGAGCGAGAAGGGCATTGGCGATGAGTTCCACGACCGAGGACTTCCCGACACCAGTCTCTCCAACTAGAAGGATGGTGTATGGTGCTTTCCCCTTATTCGTCGATCTCTTGATGACCCCGTTCTCAAGAGACTCCACGTTGCTGGAAAATAAGGTCAGAAATAGCGCATGAAAAATGCTGTGGGAACCCACTTGCTAGTCGGAATATTATCCCCAACATGGGAATCAACATACCCGCCGTCTTGCGGAGTATTACCGTGTGGGCCAGAGGAATTGATGGAAGATTGGCGGGTGGGATTTTCGCTACTTGAAAAACCACCAGGATCAGTTGTTGTCCACAGCTCAAGGTTTGGCAAAAGGACTCACAGGGTAGGAGACATTGTTCGGTCGATGGTGTAAAGGACTCTACGAGTAATCTGGGGTAGGAGGTGAAGATAACGATGAAGATATCTGGACGGGCCTATTTAAGGATAGTCGGGACTCCTTGTGATGTGCTCGGCCAAGGTCAACGGATACCCTCCATTCCATGGAGGTCGAACACGTCCATTGTTAGTGTGCGCAAGGAGGACGGGACGTGGTGTAGGATAGCGTTGACAGCTCGTTTGGTGAGCGAAGTACCGGCGGCCGGTCCAAGTACTGGCTTCCTTGACCGGGCGCTGTCCATGGAGATCCGAGAGCAGAGTGACATGCCACGGGTGGCTGTGAATTTTTCGTGGACAGGTGAATAGTACATCACGCGCAATGCCCTTTCCGTGCCCGCTCCGTAAGGCTACAACGAGGCTCGCTTGTTCGTGATCGCGGTCTCGAATTTCAATAAAGCAAAAAGACGACTGGGACGACAAGTTGTCACGCAGAACACGCAGCGGGCCAGGCATCGTCGCCGTACACGCGGTTCAGTTGCACATACCCGTTAGAAAAGATTGAAATGGGCAGGTCCCTGGAGAAGGAAACGAATGCACAGCAATGGCCACCGGACCGAGAAGGGTCGATGCAATTCCATGGAAGCTGAAGGCGGGTAAGGTGCACCTGAATGGCAGATGGACCAGTACGCTTGTCAAAGCGCACACTTCATCAAGGACGTAAGGACATGCCAATTATCAACGCGTAACGCACGGATCTCTAGTTGATTTCTGGCAGTCATCGTACACTTGGACCCACGGGTCATTAGCCTCGAGTGTCATCGTACTTTCTCTATTTTCCCACGTCTTGAACCCCGTTCGCCCTGTGTTCATTACGTACCTCGGTTCAGGGTGCATTACATTTAAATGCGTGTTCTCATACATGTAGTCGTCCCCCCGCTTATATTCAATTCCAACATTCAGATCATTGGTAATTGGTGCAGTGCGAGAGACGTGGATTATGACGACAACCACGACAGAGACGAAAGTCAACTATACTGAGGAAGTCACCTGCCTCGTAAGACGATCGTAAGATAGATGGGACGGATCTAGTGGATGGTGGACGCCAAAGGAATATCCAGGGAACGGGGCAGGATGTTCTTACTTCCTGAGGAAGCTAAACGGGTCTATAAATGACGGACTGGGGTGGAAGCGGAATGGCTTGGTCGCAGAAGAAGGCACTGAGCTCGTAAACTGGTTAGTATCCCAAACACAAATAATGAGTATTAACCGGATGCTGATGCTGTGTCGAAGAGCACCACTAGGAACGCTGTTATGAACCCCTGGTGCGGGCTGCAAGTACGCTGTCAGAGTAGAAGAGATGATCATAATTTTGTCGAAATCTGTGAATAGGATGAACAGGAGAGGGGGCATAAAGGCATATTCTATCCATGGCCCATATAATAGACTCATTAATGATACTAACGTAGTTCTTATTCCGCCATACATTCCTAGGCATAATTGAAGAAAGTGATCCCGAAAGAAAGACGACCCAGCGGTGTGCACGGAGTCGTGACATAGTCAATATCCGAGGAGATACTCGGACTTGTCTCTATTTGCAGAAAAGATCCGTATGATTTTCCAGATTCCCTGCTGGATCTTCTCTTCAGCCTTTTTCAGGAGGTCTAGCATCTGCTTCAAGCTTCCTCGCGTCTTTTCTAACTGCGCCTGAGTGACTTCTGAATCCGCGTGGCTTTGTTTCAGAGTGTGGATGGATGTGGGCTTCTGTTTCACAACCAACCCATAATGGTGATAAGATTAGAACGCCAGAGGGATGCAAGCAAGTTAAACAACGTACGCCCAAGTGCTTTGCCTCCGTTTCGCCACGCGGAGCGCGAAGGTCCTCAATAATGTCCTTGACCTTCCAGGAATTGCCATAGAGAGAGATAACCTCCGTTGTCGGCTGTGGCTCAAGGCCGTCCAACCAGTCAAAGAGATCCACCAACATCTCGAATGCACTCTCCTCTCCGCCCCTCACTGCTTTGCGAAAACCTGCCCTTCCGGTTTTTATATTTGGGTCATTTTTGAACCCGAGGTACTTCCTCTGGAGGGCGATGGGGTTGTTGAAGAGGAAAAGTGGAGCGTCTCTGAGAACTGCAGGGGGGGTATCCTTGGAGAAGTTAAAATGAAGAGGGCTTGAGACATTGGTGAACAGAAAGGCAATGTTGTTAGCTAGGGTTTTGGGAAAGATAGAGGATAGAGTGGAGAGGGCATAGTCGGTGCCGACTGTAACGCGTGGTACGGTGCCATTAGCAAGAACAAGAACAGCATTAATAGTGTCAATATGGTTCTTGATCTGTCTCTCAATGCTTTGCTTGTGGAGCTCATCTTGCTCAATTCCACGAGTATCAGCCAGACCAGGTGTATCGAGGACGCGAACCTTGGGAAAATGTTATACATACTCACCACATTCATATATGCTTATACTCACCACCATGCCGTTCTTGCTCGTAAATTCGTAAAGTCTGGCGGAGTTAGTCTGGCTCTGATTGTTGGAACCGCCTTGCTCGTTGGTCTTGTCGAGAACGTCGAAATTGTAATGGTCAATGTCGTCGCCAGCAAAGACATTGGCAATGAATTCCAAGAGTGAGGACTTTCCAACACCCGTCTCCCCAACAAGAAGGATAGTGTATGGGGCTTTCGCCTCGTTCTTCGATGTCTTGACGATTGAGTTCCTGAGAGACTCTACATCGCTAGCCAATAGGGTCAGAACTATTGCGTTGAAGATGGCGTTGTTCCCTACTTGATAGTCGGGGTGTCAACTCCGTCGTCGTCTTCCGGGGCGTTCTTGCGTGGGTCAACAGAAATGTGATTGGGTTTAAGTTGTGCTTGAACGGCAATCGACATTCGAAGGTGGGAAGAGGTAGTGATCAGGATACCCGGGTGAACTTGGAAGATTGCGCGCGTTAAGTTTTGCAAGAATACACCGCGCGATTACCCCATGGGTTACTCGAGGCACTTAGGATTCGACGCGAGGATCAACTGAGTGAGGAATGTGACGAAGGTGGTGTGCTTTGTTCTACACTGCCTAACCGTCCAATCGGTGAAATCGACAGGTACCGTCATCCGATGACGTTTAGCGATATTTAAAAAGCGTCAACAATGTTATCTCTTACCCACGCCCGCTCTCAACGTCCCTGAGGGGCTTGTACTGGCAAGGTAACATGAGAGGGAGCTTAAAGCTGATCTGGCGGGAGGGTTGTCACGGAACTATGGTTCCTCCACGCGCGTGACGAGCCCGAGCACGACACACGCTAGTTCCTCCCACCGGCCCACCGGCCCGTCGCTTCCGAAGGTCAGGGTCGGAGCTGAGGACAAGCTGTTCCCTGTCTAAATCAAGCGCTGGACGAAGTTCGAAGTGTTCAGTAAACCAGCCTTAATCCGCGAGTCCAAGGACCACCCACGGTTCATGATCCGTAAACATTGGGGCTGGCCACTGCTGCTTCCTGCCTCTTCCATTGAAGGACGGCCTTCCCACGTCATACTTCCTTCCTCCAACCCTTCTTCGGGAACGCATGTTCACTGGTTTACTACACTACAGCTCCCAAGCATCGACAAGAATTGACTATGTGATATCCCGCGCTTATGGCTGTGTTGTTCTATGGCTGGTGCGTATCAGAGTTATGTCCACCTCCACTGCAAATTCATTTGAGGCCACCGATCTCGACGACAGCAAGCATGCGCATCGTCTGTGGGACAGCCCGAAGTCTGCGCGAAGACGCTCTCTCCGCATTCCCTGTCTCTTCCCGTCAACCTCGCTCCAGCAAAACCTAAAATGACCGAATTCCAGCCTTCATCAGGAGAGAACGACTGCATCTGTACAGTCATAACAGTCGTAGTGATCAATCCGTTTGCTGATATGAGGACTTTCCGACACCAGTCTCTCCAATAAGGAGGATTGTGTATTGTGCCTTCGCCTCGTTCTTTGTATCTTGCGATCCCATTTTCGGGAAGTCAGTTCAGAAGCGAGGTTTGGCATCTCAAGTCGGCACTCGTAAATGCGAGTATGAGGCTGCAATTGCGATCGGATGGACGGTGCTATGAGATAGGATCGGTAGGGCAAGAAGTGCCCGTCCCAAGGGAGGACGGGATTACTGTTAGGGGCACTATACTACGCATACCTAACAGACGGTCTCATATGTGTCGACCTCGAGCCCACACGGGTATGGACCCTTGACTATTGATCCCTTCTCCAGTAGCCGAATTGCTCTTCAACTTTGGTTGGAGGTCGTCTGCTTTCTGTTGAGCACGGACATTGGGTCCCATGCAATGTGCTCCACATACAAACATAATCTAGCACAATATATTAACCAATATATATATAATAGGAATTGTCGAAGATCAAGGGGTGATGCCCAGTAAGCACCCAGACCACGAGTAGTTATATACTAGGAAACAAAAACCAATAATCATGAGCCATGCTACAATGAATGGAAGAGACGAAATCACAAGCCACAAGAAATGGAATGGAAGACAAATGGAATGGGAGACAAATGGAATGGAAGACGAGACGAGACGAGACCGATGCTCGGTGCGCAGCACCAAAGTAAATTACGTATGGGATAGTGGCATGAAAGGGCAAGCCCACAGGTCAATACGGCTCCAGAGCGAGGGGAATAGGACAGAAGAAATGATTCGACTAGTATTTATTGTACGCACTGAAAAATCCGTTTGACATTCTGGATTCCCTTCCGCATCCTTTCCTTGGCCTTTCCTAGGAGGTCCAGCGCCCGCCCCAGGATATCTTGCACGCGTTCCAACTGGTACTGACCAACTGGTTCCTCTTCTGTATCCTTGTATTCTTGTTTCCAGCGCTGGGCTGCTTCCTCCACACAGATTGAGGGGCCGACAGGTGCGAATGGGCCTGCTGGGTGTTCCAGAATTCGCGGCGACTCCTCTACAGTATCACTCCTAACGGATCCGAGGTCCCCTCGACTCCGCGTATGGCAATGGCGTGGGTAGGGTTGGGTGCTTTCGGAAGGCTGATCGAGTCGAACCATATTTGCGACCCAAACAGGGACGAGGGGCGGTTGTGGGGGGCAGGTTGAATAGGAATCGAGTGCAGTGCAGAGATAGCCGGTGTTGGATGCGGGTCGCTGCTTCAAGGCTGGCGCAGGGATTGACTTTGGGAAGTTAGAGAGAGTATTCATATCATTCACTGCGCACAGATTCGAGCCCAGGCTGCTAGTAGGGTGAAAACTCACAGAAAAGTTCATTGCCATCTTTGCGGCCGCTGCCTCCATCAGGGCAAGAATTCTCGCGATATACTGAGGCTCCTTATAGAAAGAAACAATATTTGCCGTGGATTGTGGCTCAAGGCAGTCCAACCGGTCAAAGAAGTTCACCAGCATTTCCAATGCATTCTGTTCAATGGCGTATACTATTTCGTGAATATTCGCCTTTCTCATCCACTTGTTCGGGCGATCCTTCATCTTAAGATACTCCCTCTGGAGCGCGATAGGGTTATCGAGGAGGAAATGTGGGGCAGCTTTGAGGAACTCTGGGAGGTCGTGCTCGGGGAAATTAAGGTATATGGGACTTGAGACATGGGTGAGTAGGAGAACAACGTTGTTGGTGACGGTGTTGGGGAAGATGGCAGACAGGATGGAGAGTGCACACTTGGTACCGGCTGTGACACGAGGGAGGGTGCCATTGGCGAGGATGAGAACAGCAGTGAAGGAGTCGACATGCTTCTTGATCTGAGCCACAATATCCTGCTTGTGGAGCTCATTCTGCTGAGTATGGCGCGTATTGGCGAACCCGGGCGTGTCGAGGATGCGAATCTTTGGAGGTCGTTACGCCCACTCCCCATATTCACAAATGCTAGCGCTTACTATTATGCCGTTCTTGCTCGTAAATTCGTACAGGTGGACTGAGTTGTTCTGGTTTGTTAAGTTATTGGTGTGGTCGAGGACCTCGAGGTCGTAGAGATTGATGCTTTTGCCAGCAAGGACACTGGCAATGAGTTCTAAGAATGTGGTCTTTCCAACACCAGTTTCCCCAAGAAGAAGGATGGTGTAAACTGCTTTCGGTTCGTTCTTTGATGTCTTGATAATCCCGCTCTTGAGAGACTCTACGTCGCTATGAACACGATGAGTAGGATCCACCACAAGTGTTATTATAACCTACTTGATATTCTGGGCATTATCCTCGTCATCATCTTCGGATGCGTTCTCGCGTGGGCTAGTGGAATTGTGAGTGTTGGTGGTTGAAGAACCACCCGGGTCGATGAGTATCCGCGGTTTCGACTTCCGTGGAAGGAATGACGGCCAATGCATGGTTTAAACAGTAGTGAACAGCAGTCGATGTTTGGATGATGGTTGAAAAGGCGCAACTGAAAATCTAAGGGAGGAGGCAACGAATAGTATAGCCAAGCAGGGAACGCCATGATATCCCCATTTGATGAGGCAGAGCTTGTCAACCGGGTATGGCCGATATCAGCTTGATGTGGAGACTGTACTGGGACGAGGGAAAGTGGCCTGGAGTACGCATACCGCATGTGAGCTCCGTGGAGTGGTTAGGATCAGACATGTGTCATAGCAGCTGATGTCCACAAATCGACCTCATTGGAAGAAAGAATTGTAGCAGCAGTCCGATATAGCGGCTTACACAGCCTCTGGCGACCTCACGTTGGCCGTTCACAAAACCCCCTCCCCAATCCCAGCCTCAAAGCATTCCGGATGGAACCCGGAGTGGAGGCCGGTTGGGGGGGTTACTGGGTCGGAATTTCGTTAGGTTTACTATGA
>Ga0307515_10008492_pt1 | contig 20011 bp, 13 predicted proteins | sample 17_EM_MG_FD_194513 | JGI IMG/M metagenome (GOLD analysis project Ga0307515, IMG submission 194513) | Populus trichocarpa ectomycorrhiza microbial communities from riparian zone in the Pacific Northwest, United States - 17_EM | ecosystem: Host-associated > Plants > Roots > Unclassified | place... | reverse complement strand
GGGGGCTGGAGGCGCTACCCGTGCGGCTAAGGATAGCGCATTCGCTAACTGCGTCCTCAAATTCCGGCCCTCCTCGCTGGCTTCGCGGGCGTCCCTGGTCATATCGTCCAACTCCCTCCTCAGATCCTCGTCTGTCCCCGCTGTCCTGGGGGTTTGTCGGGCTACCTCCAGTTCGTTCCGGAGGGTCGTCAATTGTGTATCGTAATTGGTGTGATCGCATACGAGCGGGGGGGGCTGGGCCTGTGCCTGGAGGATAGTTATTTGATTCCGTAGGTCTGCGATCTCCGCGGGGTGACTGCACACTGGTTGTATTTCCCGTACCGGTTGCGAATATTGTGCCACCCTGCTCAGGACCTGTTGTGTTACCATCAATAGCTCGATGCTTTCTGTGTCTGTGGTTTCGCCGAGGTTTGTGTCGAGAATTCGATTGATGGTTACCTGGTCCTGTACAGATACCAGGGCCGCTCGGGGTTCCTGTGAAGTGGACATTACAGCGGATCAAGCACATGACCCAATGCCAATTAAACCAATCGATTTCAGAAGGAGTAGGTGTCGGTGGTTCGACAACAATCAAAGGGATCTCCAAAGGTTCTTCTTTTTCTGCTGCTGCCGGTGCGTGTCCCTCAGTTTCGTGGGTTTCGCAACAACCGTGTCCTTCGCACCAACAAGGGATATCTGTTTCACAATTAAACCAGGAATGGGCTCCCCAATACTTTGTCCAGCTATCTCCGAATACTGGATCGTCAATTTCTAACCCTCCTCCGTATGCAGTGGCCTCTGTCCAATAGAGGTTCCAAGGGGATACAATATCTGATTGTTCCCAAAAATAAGCGGGGAGGCAGAGACCGTCTACTTCCGTATTAAACAATCCTTCGATACTTTCGAAGGCGTTCAGCGGTTCAGGTTCGGACAGTGTACAATGCGTGCCGGCAAGTTCAAACCAGTTCGTTCGGGAGGTACAATTACTGTTGAACTTTTGCATTCGAATATGGTGATCGTTGAGGGTAATCTCGGATATCATATCCGGTAAGCTGTCTGCGGATATCAACGCAATCGTCGCAAATATGGATCCAACGATGTTCGGTTCCTAAATATACCCAACAGCAGGGGGAACAAGGTTCGTGACAATACCTACAACCGTTCGAGGGATGCAGGCACATTCAACTGTCTCAATTCGTAACTGCAAAAACCGCAGATCGAAATATAACTGTCAGTTTCTTCGAAAAGATACCAACACAAATCAAAACAAGGAGTCAGGCAATGTTGACAAAACATCCGCTATCAGGTGCGTATGTGGAAGACCCGTTCTAGTGTAACGGGCGGGGTCGGGCGCAGGTGTTATGGATGTTGCGGAACTGAACTCGAAATGCGTATGGAGAAAACAAGAATCAGAGTATTTTTCAAAGTCGTACTACTGCTTGCTATACAAGAGAACGAGTAAAGTGAGAAGAAAAGGAAATCCTCCAACACCATCGACACTCTCTTTATATACAATTCGTCTGCCACCTCTCGAATCATTCTCCATGCTCCGATGTACCATCCGAATCTTATCCCATGATCTTAGACACCACTCCGTTATTCCTTATCACAACATCCACGCCATATAGTCCGACGTCGTAACACCTCTGGCCACTTCCTTATCTTACTAAATTATACCGCCACCATTTCGCCGCTTCCTCCGCGTCTTCCAACGTCTCCGCCTTTCTGTAACACAATTCCGTGCGCACCACCCGTATCTTTCTTCTATTATTCCCAGGTATCACCGTACCTATCTGCGCCGTGACAACCACACAAGTGGGATCGAATAACTTGTAGCTCAAATCATCTATTCCGGTAACGGGCGGGGTCCGTGGTAGGTGATATTGGTGACAGTAATGTCAGGTCGCAATCGGGATGAGACGCTCCGAAGTATGTATCAAGGGAATCGGGACAAGGCAAGAATCAAGGCTTGATCAATGTCCCACTTGCTTTGCTATACAAGTGAACGAGTAAAGAGAGAAGAAAAGGAAACCGTCCAACACCAACCATCCTCTCTTTATATACACTTCATCTGCCACCCTCGACTCGTTCCTCGTGCTCCGATATACCATCCGAATATCCAACCATGATCTGACACACCATCAGCACAAGTCTTATCAGGACAATCACGCCATAACATCCGACGTCGCAACACCTCAGATCACTTCCCCATCATCTCAAAATATACCGCCACCATCTTCTATCATTCCAACGCCATCCCCGCGTTCATCCACGTCTCTGTCTTTCCGTAACACTGAATCGTTCATTCCACCTGATACTATTCCTTAGTACCCTTCAATCCATCACTCGCAGCTTGAACCGTTACAATTCCAATTATACATATCGACTCATGATCATTTACTTCTTTGCAGGTTCATATAATCTATCGTCCATCTACTCCAAAGGTTTATCTGAATACCTTACTTGTGCAAGGATTTTGTCTCAACTTAACATCTGTGAGGTGTAGTCCATTTACTCCCATGGTTCGGTTGAGCGCAGCTTTTAGGTTGTCGACTTATCTTAGTCCGATGAATACATATAGGCAGTACTTCTAGATGCTTTCGGAAATATATCAAAACATTCTAACAAATGTTCCATACAGCGGACTATCTTTGCCATGACCGTACCACCCGCAAGAGGGTCAGATAGTACGGCATAGAACACGCCCAAAAATAATAAGTTATGTCTCCTCAGTTTCGACCCATAACATCTCGCATAATAATGGATGAGCCAATCCTGACTGTAATCTAGACTACGAACGTAGTTCATGGTATTGAGCATAAGCCCATATCTGTTCATCACTTATTACTTAATCATTTATGTTGAAAAAGATAATGGTATCTTAAGTCCTCGTATACGAGAGCACCTGGACATCACGTAGTACATGTCCGTTTCGATATTTAAGATAGATCTAATCATAACTGTAATTACGTTTTATGATTAGACAGGTAGTACTTAGCTTCATTATATCACTTATAAAATTTTTGTTGAAGCAATCCATTTATAACGTGATGATGAGGATGAGTAAACTGAAGTATGCGTAATATACCTTCGTTTTTCCTTATCGTAGATAATTCGAAATAGCGATGAGACTACGTGAAGTATACTTTGAATAACTTCGTTTCTCTTTATTGTCGGTGATTTGAATATGGATGAGAATACCGGAAGTATACTTTGTCTAACTTCGTTTCTCTTGATTAAAGGTAATTCGAATATCGACGAGAATACCTGAAGTATACTTTGTAAAACTTCGTTTCTCATTATTATAAGTAATTTCAATATCGATGGGAATTCCTGTAGATGTCATACACATCCTTGTGTCTCTTTGTCGTAAGGTAATTCAAATGTCCATGAGAATACCTGAAGATGTCATACACATCCTCATTTCTCTTTGTTGTAAGGTTATTCGAATGTCGATGAGAATACATGAAGATGTCATACACATCCTGGTTCCTCTTTGATGGAAGGTAATTTGAATATCGATGAAAATAGCGTTGTAATACCCATTTGTACTAATACTGTGTGACACAGTCATGCCATATTGGTTAACTTGAATCTTGTTATTCTGTTTAAGAATAACCATTTCTATCTTCAACCATAGAAGACAACTTCTGCAACGTAATTGACATCCATAATATAATGATGTTTTCTTATATCATAATCTGCCAAAACTTATTTTTTCATAGTTTTTACCCCATTCTTTTTATGGCAAATCTCCGGTTGCCATCATGAAATATGATTGATAACATAATGATAATGCTATTACGGATGTAAAAGATGACTTTTATTTCATATATCGAAAGATAGTTGAACGAAATACTAAATGAAGGTACTATCAACGAAATAATATCGAAGATATTTAGTACCGAAGTATTACATAAAGATAATATTGACGAAGTAATATCGCAGATATTGATTACCGAAGTACTATATTAACGTATTATTGACGAAGTAATATCGAAAATCCAGCAACCATCATGGAATTGGTGGTGGTTGCATTATAACTTTCATAAAGACGTTGTCCTGGCGAAACTCAACAAGTTTCACTATCCCTCATTTAAGAGAATGTCAGCATGTTTGAACCTTGAATATACCTGGTCGCATTGGCCGCTTCACGGCATGGGACCTTTTCCCACCGGCATCAGACCTCTGCTTCGATATACCGACCGAGACTAAGCGTCCTCTCGAGTCATCACAGGTACCACAAGGGTCATTCCATGTTGCTACGGCCCATGGTCCTTACTAAGGTCCACTTCCTATTACCTTTCGCCGTTGCTGACTAAGGCTGTCTGTCTCGCGTTTGACTGGAAGGCTGGCGATACCTCCTCAACGGTCTGGAGCCTGCCGCGTGCCGTAGCTTATGCGACCGTGGGACATCCAAAGCAGAAACACTAACCAAAGATTTTGTCACATAGCCGCTTCACGTCATGAGGTGCGTACCCTCCGGACCGCCGCTTTTTCTCACTGGCAGTACCTAGTGTTCTATCCCGAGAGGTGGTCTGTTACATTTATATCGACTTTCGTTTACCCAACGGACTATGTGTCGGCTGGTTTGTAGAAGGACGCATCGAGACCCTGTTCTTCACTTGTTGCGTGTTCAATACCCCGAGCTTCTCTAGCACGTGAATTCCCTCGCCCCATGGTCTTTAACGTCAGCTGATGGTCTGTTATAACTTCTTGGAAGTGACATCGTAGACGTCTAAAGCAATTATCTCATAATCTGCCATAGAACAACACTCCCTCGATTAACATCGGGTGTTTACTGATTATGCTCGATGGCATCCCTGAGCTCATCATCGGGCAAATCGAACCATTCCCATGAGCCAATCTGTTTTGAGAATTTCTTCTGACCGTAGGATGACCATTCGTCATCTTCCTCTGGTTTCTCGTATTCCTCTGCTGAATCCTCAGAATACTCGTGATTCTAAACTTCTTTCTTGCATTGATGTTCGCCTTCACGAAGCTCTCTTTCGAATATTTTCTGGTAATATTCTTTAAATTCGTCCCATCCATTATCATGCCATTCCAACAGCCCTTGGTCTTAACCGTTGGACTAACCACGTTGTTTTCCTTCATTATACATCCCCCTGTCGCTAGGTGTATATTTTTCAATTTTCGCATACGCGACCTGAATAGATTTTTCGAAATGTTGAATGCATTCATAACGTAGCGATAAACAGTTTTCATCGTAAAAACAGTAATATCGGATGAGTATTGATTGCTCAATAAGGTTTCGAAATTGAATTATTATTATTGATAGTGCAATAATAATCAATCTATCATAAAGTCGCTCCATTGGAGGACATGTAAGATCTACCACTGGCTGGATTTTGCTGATGATTTATTGTTGTCGGAATCACACCACTCGGTCTGATCTTCTTCTCTGCAATTACAATCCCACTCGGGTGCCCACAAATGGTATTCTTGCCAATGATCTTTAAACACCGGATTGTCTATTGTAAGTATTTCTCCGTGAACTGCTGATTGTCGATAGTATTTGACCCAATGTTTCGGTGTTTCGGGTTCTGCGTGGCATATAGGTTTAATCCAATCGTTGTCCAGTAATTCAGATAATATGGTATTAATCGAATGGAATATATCAAGAGGTTCGTATTCGAATATATTACGCGTATATCAGGCTAAGTCGAATACATTTATTCTCATTTATTTTCATATAAATGTTATGATGTCCGCTACCTCTTTGCTAATAGAATCGTGGTGATAACATTCTTTTTGTTGTGCTTCAGTATTTGGTCCTTTATAATATTCAGGAATATAGTTTTTCCAATTCAGATATTCCCTGGTGGTAACCGGTACTCTGAATGGTAACGTAATCGTAATGTATGGTAATTTAGTTGTGAACAAGACCAATCCGTATTTTCGTGATTTAAGCAAGACTGCTCCTCGCTTTTTTAGTCCTTGTTAAGCCTTAAGCTCTTCTTCTTGGATTGAATAACCCAAGAGCGAAATTGATATTTATTATACTGTTACGGGGGTGAAAGCCCTGAGTAACTATACTCTTAAAAGTCAGTACCAGGTACACGGCCGTAGATCCTATTTCCTATTTCTCAGGTATTCAGCCATAGTATCCTTAGGAATCGCCTGTAGCCGATTCTGCTGTTTCTCGGTCAACGGTTTAACAGGTACCTTTCCTGATCATGTCCGTGATAAGGAAGAGTTCTACTTATTATATTCCTTCCTTGCTTTCCAAGAATATTGAACGAATTCCTCGCAATCCTTAATCACCTGTTGCAGATGCTTGGAATCCTCAAAGGGCTGAGATGAATCGCAAGGTTCCGAATTATCAGAATCCCAATTGGATGTTGTGTCATGTACTTGGGATATTCAAGCTTGATGAATATTCTGTAACTTAATATCGGACCTGGATTCTTCCTGAATATCCCTAGGCGTCGCCGACACTCCTTTAAGGCTTTGACTAGTCTTGGCTTGACTAGAAATATTTGAAGTCTGAAGAATAACTTTGCCAACTACAGATAATCTCTCAACGCTTTGAGAGGGTACTTCTGACCGTATCGTCAACTTATCAATATGGATCACCAATTCCTGTTGCAATCCGATAATTGATGATATCCACCGCATGCTTTAAGCTAAGACGATATGCTGGTGATGTCTTGCGAAGGAGATGATGTTCTCAAGAGCGTATACGATAACGTCGTGGTTGTTTTCGAAGGTAACTGTCATTTGTTGAGTACATCGAAACATTGTCCGGGGCTGCCGCTACACAAAGATAATTGATTCTAGATCTAGATATAATAGATATGGGACTCAGAAAAACGCAAGAATAAATCAGGATATTTCTTCGCTGGTAGGTATTGTTGTTTCTGCTGCTGTTCGCTGATACCCTCTGAACGGCCGAACAACCTGATCTCTTTATAGTCTCTTGGAACCCACTCCAGCGTAGAATTTAAATCCCTCCATAATAGCCACACATCTGCGCATCTTACATTGCCACAATGCGCCTGATAGGGCAGCCACGAATCCCACGAATCGTGTTCTCTCATGATATCATATTGGCTTATAAATCAGGCCACAACATTAACTTAGACATCTCGCAATCAAATGATTTCGGTAGTTGGAACATTCAATCAATAACCCGTTTATTGAACATGCCTTATCGCAAGTGATACCATCTCCCTGATATTAATTCTCACGTCATATATTGAATCGGTAACCAACCGATACTATGCCAACGTGGACTTTACACGCTTTGCCACCCATGCTGCTCAAAATAATGAAGCAGTGTTTGCTCCAGGCTTTCGCTAACGTCATAAATCGCTCAGTTACGTCATACTCAGGCCACCGTGCCGGGACGTGCCCCGCTTCCTAACCCATAGCAGGCTTGGTGTGCTGGCATCCGCTCAATCGCATATTGATTTTCAACAGCCCTGTATGAACCCACTCATACAATACCCACATAGTATCCGGTGATGAAAAAGGATAGAACTACTCGAGCTGCTGATGCACATGAACATCCCTCTTGATAGTGCAAGTACTCTTGCCAACCTCGGTTGTCTGCAATTCTCTTGTGACTTTACGCTAGCCTCCGCTAAGGAGAAGGCTAACTCACCCTCCTTGAAATCATCTTCCGTAGGTCATACGTATCCGTGACTGTTCCCAAATGTCATTATCACAGCTTCAGGGATAAACCCCTAACACCAGCAAAGATAAGTGTTCTACAATGGTCCATGCGATTCAAGGCACAAGCGAGGAGCTGGCTTGGCGTCTGCCTCAATGCTCATCTGGGGTTCAAGGAGCACCATAACCGATGCACAAAGAAAGTCAGGGGAGCAGACACCAGACTCCGAACCCTGACCAAGACATACTGCAGTGTTGCTGAGAGCGTAAGGGCTTTCCAAGTGCCGTATGTCCAAGCAGTCGCACTATATGGGACCGAGCTCTAGTGTACCCCAGGGAACTCAGTCGGTGAGACGAGCTCCAACTCCTCTTCAATGGACAAGCCAGATCTATCCTGGGCCCGTTGACCACGAACCCGCAGGGTGCACTAATGAGAGAGTCAAGGCCTACACTGGGGCCGGTAACGTTAGACTTCACACGACAACAATTTGCAGCGAGACTAGAACACCCATGCAGTAGCAATGTAAAGGAGCTACACATAATCTTCTATTCTGGTGCACTGATATGCAGAGTATCGAGGAAACAGCATGAGCATGGCCAGACAACTGAAGGCATGAACTGGCCGGCCCCGGGCAACGAACCATTGCTCAGGACCACCATACTGGACAGCACCACTGCAGCCAAAATGGCTGCGCAGCACTGGGCAAGAGAGAAACAAGGCACAATCGGAGCAAGGGTCTGGAGGTGGTGGCCAAATGGATTGCGCTCAGATGATGCCCGATGTGGCACAAATCACGGATAAGGAGATCGCACACAGCAACTTCCGTAGGAAACTAGCAAAATGGAGGCTACGTCTCCAGGAGCATAGTGGGGGAGTAGCCGTCGCAAGATAGTTGATTGGCTAGAAACTAAGAAACCAAACTGAGAAGGAAAGAGATGAGATGATGATTGGTACGTGATTGGTCTGTCTGAATCGTGGTGTCAGATGCCGTGCAGCGAAGGTTATTCAACCATCTCGATGGGGTGATGCAGAGCGGTGATAACCATAACGCAGTCACGTACCCACTCCAATGCGTACCGTTGTAGTGGTGGGAGCAGTTTTCCCACCACACCGAGTGTGAGCCGCAGCTGTGTGTAAACATGGATATGACTGGAGGTCTCACCGTGGCTGTCTGGAAACCGGACGGATGGAGATCTTCGACGCCGGACGGTGGGCATTTGAGCTCGCGCTTGACGTGGTGATTGAGAATAGAGCATCTTTGCAGATGTATGGAGCGAGAACTTTGGCAGTCTTCAGCGACTTATAGGCCGCAATCTGACGAGTGGCACACCTGAAGGCCGGCCCAGGATAGCCCCTAGCGAGGCGGATCATCCGAAGTGCGAGGAGTCTCCTGGCACACGGCATCACAACCGAGATCCACTGGGTCCCGGGGTTATCTGGCATCCCCGGAAACACTGAAGACGACTGTCAGGTGAACTTGGCCCGAGACTCAAGCGGATGCACAGTGACAGAGCAGTCTTAGACCTCGGCCTTCAACAGGGCTAGACGAATCTCCGACGGAAGATCAGCAGATAAGGTGGAGTGTGAGGCCGACAAGCACCGCAAGCACTTCAGTTACAGACTCAAGGGCAAGGCAGGGACCAAATGACCTATCCCGATGAAAAGTGTAAAGTCGCTAACCACCTTGTTCTACCGACACAACTCCGGGCATGCTTTTACTAGTGTCTGCCTAAATTGGTTCAGCCACCGAGATGACGACAAATGCTGGTGGTATGGAGCGACTGTGTCCCAGACATGGGGGCACCTCTTCCGCCACTGCAGCCAGTGGAGAGGCCACCGGAGAGAACTCTGGTAGGCGGTGGGAATGGCAACGGGCTGGACAGTGGGCAGATGACAGCACCTGCAGATCTCTGAGCATTTGACCAGAGAAGAGTGCGATGAAGTGGTGATGGACATCTTGACGGCCACTGAGGTTGGGAAATTTCCCCCCGAATGAAGTAGCGGTATGGAGCGGGCTCCGGGCCTGGGGCTCAGGAGCGGCACTGGCAGCAGCCGGGTTATATCATTCTTTTTTTTTTCTTTCCTTTCCTCTTTGTCTTTCTCTTATCTTTCATTTGTCAGCGGGGACGAAGTGTAGCGGGGGGGGAGCTCCGGCATCTAGCCGGCCCGCCCGGAGGCGGAGGGCATATCAGGGTCCTGTCATACTCTAATTAGAGTCAATACAGTATGATTAAGCAACAACAACAAGAAAAGATAAACCTTTTTTTTCCTGATGTTCCCTACAATTGGCTGTATCGCTCAACGAAGTGACTGGTCAGCTCCTGGAGCGTGTAGGCCCTGCGAGCTGACTGGTCAGTACACGGAGCCCAGTTATTTGACGGGTTGACCGGTCACTCCACGGACTGACATACTCCGTGAATTGACTAGAATAATGGCCAAAGCGAGTGGAAAAATGAGACGAATGCAAGTGCAAAAATGAGATGAAGCAAGTCGACCAAGACCAGCCAAAAGACAAGCGAAGGCGAAGACCTCCGATGTCCAGTGACGAAGGATGTCGAATAACACTTCGGTCAACAAAGAGACGTACCGAATGAGATGACCAAAAGTCTACCAACACACACTGAGATGTCGACCGAGAAGTCTACTGAGAATTCGACCAGTCAAGTCCTACCGACAAGCCAACGCCCACCAGGATGCAGTCTACCGAGACACGCACCGAGAAGTCGACCAAGAAGTCTACCGAGAAGTCGACCGTGAAGTCAACCAAGAAGTCGACCAAGATTCTACTGAAGCCTCCTATTAAAAGCAACTATGAACTCGACCAGATGGTCACCAAAGTGGACTTCGAAAGACGAGTCAATTCCGAGTACCTATGACTACCGGCTGCAAGATATACTCAACAGAGCATGCGGATGCACTGCACAGAGCTCAGACATCGCTAGCGCGCTTGAACTTGGTAAGTATAACCATCTTAGAGAAGCTTACGGGTTAGTTATCGATGATTAACACGCAATTGACGTATACGATCGGTGATTACCGATTGCTACGACCGACGCCGGCAGCGGAAGCTCCCATCGATGCCAAGTCATCAGCGGAAGCTCTACCCTGGTGATTCTGACAAAGACCTATGCCGAGATACGAGCTATGGGAAGGATGGTCGTTCGAGCATAGGTTGGGAAGTCGAGATATGGAGACGGGATCACTTTTGGATGTTTTCTTATTTCTCTCCTCTTCTCCTCTTCTCTTCTTTGGATCGCGGCCCAGTACAAATGTCGTCGGCACGGGTTTTTACAATCTGCCAATGGAGGTGGAGTTTCCCCGTGCGCCGGATCCGCCGAAAGGTCGCCATTGAGCTGTACCAATTGTTGTGGGACTTATGGGTTCGTATGATTGTGTACGTAGGATGATTGTTTCATTCTTTGTTTCCCTATCCTTCACTTCTCCTATACTGGCTGTGGAGACCCAGGAGGTCTGCGCCTAAAGAGAGGGATAATGTAACGGCGACAAGTGACCCTGGGCCGGGTAACGGACATTCTATATAGTCGGCTCGCCACGAGACTTCGATCTCTAGCAATAATCTTACTTATACATCTACTATCACTCGCTTCCACGTTTACAACCGTATTCCTATAATTACCATACATATGCCTATGAGGCCGAACGCTGGCGTACGTGCCCTTATACGCATACACAATTTCCTTGTCCATCTTGCTGGGAAGCGGTACACTTTCGTCTCTCCTCAATACCAGGTGTCTCGTCGCCATGCTCGATCCTGTCATTGGGGCAGGGCCTGGGCCAGCGGACGCCTTCTGTGTGCGGGGTTGGGATTGGACTGCCTCCCACCTTCTAGTTGGTGTGGCTGCTGATTTCGGTTTCGGTTCGGACTGCAGTTGAGGCTGCAGCTTGGGTTGTAGTTTGGCCTTCGGTTGCTGCTGCACCTGTTGGCGCTTCTTTGGCTTTCTTTCCTGCGTTGTGTCTGCATGTCGCGAGGCCTCTAGACCCCCGCCGTCCAGCCTTGCAGACTTGTCTCTTTCTTTATCTCTCACTTCTTGGCCTGGTGCTGCTCCACCTATTTTCGCGCCGGCCAGAATCTTCACGGCCATATCCAAGATGCCATTGTGTGTCTTTACACGCCGCATGTGCTTCTAGTATTCTCGCCATCTTGTTGACAGTTTGGTGCAACTGTGCCACTTTGCATGCCTGCTGCCTTATTGTTCTTTCCTTTCAGCTCCTCCAATCTCCCAGTGCGCTCGCTGACTCCAAAATCTCGCTTCTCAGCCTTTGCCCATTCTTATTCCACTCCAATTGCTAGCTCACATCCATGAAGGTGACACGTGTCGTCTCTCCCGACGCGCCGCCAGTCATGTCACCTGTCTCTCCTACTTCTGCCATATACATATCCCTCTCAATCGGTGACTCTTCGCTCGTCCCTCCAATAGAGCTCCCACCTTCTTGGGTCGCCATCGTCGTATGTTCATTGGTTGTCGCGTTGCATAAATTGCGTGCGCGCTCTGCAGCGGAAGTGCTTATCTTCCTACGGCGGTCCAGTGGTGCTGGGTGTACCATTCCAGGGTCAATCCGGTGTTAGGAATCGAATACCGGTGTCCGTTTTTCGATTACTCTCGTGGTGGTTGACTTATTTCGCCGTTGCTGTTTTCGCCAAGACTTTTTGGTGTGCAGGATTATTGTTCCCCCCGGACCGTTGGGAACCCTGCTCAGGTCCGTCCTGTCCGTGTAAGATAATGCGTGTGACCGGATCAAAGTCTTCCGGGCACAAGATTAGTGTGTAGTCCTGAAAGGAAATGCTGAGGCAAAGCGGGCAGGAATTCTCAGCCCCGAAACCTGCAATCCAGGATGGGACTATGGGCATGGTTCTCCCCTAATGGGACGAACTATTGAGCAACCGGCTACACACCCCTAAAATGTTAGCGAGGTTAAGTGGTGCACGAAATTTGTCTAACAGCCCTCACCGATCCCAGTCACCATACGTGGCGAAGCTAAATACGTAGGTGTAGCCATTCCGGGCCATTAGAGAGTGGCATTCTAGCAATAAGGACGGCAAGGATAAGTTCCGAAGCATATCCGGATGAGGAGACCACGAGGGAACCGCTGACGCATCTCACCCGAGCTGGGTGAAATGAGATAGTATAGGAATATTCGAATGCAAAGTTCTATGGATGCTTCTATCGACATCCGGTTCTATCTGCAAACACCAATCTAACAGACCTCTGCACGCCTATGCAAACCCTTCTCTAATGAAAGCTAAGTTAAGTCGAACTAAATGCTAATAAGAGACAGCCGTGCATTTATCAAACAAAAGAATAACCGAAAACAAGCTCTCATGCCGCTTTTCCAATCAGCATAGTATCCTATTCGACGACATTGCTGCAGTCGGATCTCTGTCTCCTGCAAAGTGATGTGAAGTATCTAATGCTTTTTAATGTATCTCGATGCTCTAGGCCAAGTTAGCTCTTTCTGCGTTCGACGACCCCCACAACAATTACTCAGCCTCGACAAACTTGTCTTGCTCAGACAGTGCCAAACTCAGGCTCTTGACGCTATTCAGAGTATACGCGTGTTCGGCTCCTAGCACCTTTTCCCTTCCAACCAGTGTGTTGCGACAATGAGGGGAGAACCGTATGCATTGGCTATGGTGTGATGACTAAGTACAGGTCTAAAGGTCCAAGATGCGTAGGGAATGAAAGAGTAGTGTGAAGTCTAAACGAGCAGTCACGAACCTTAGGCTCTATCAACACAGTGCCTGTCGGTAGGGGTCTTCGGCCTCGGCGAACTTGTCTTGCTCATACAGTGCCAAAGCCAGGTTGTTGACGCTATTCAGAGTATCCACGTGTTCGGCTCCCAGCTTCCAACCAGTGCTCGTCGGTGGAGGTCTTCGGCCTCGGCGAACTTGTCTTGCTCATACAGTGCCCAAGCCAGGCCGTTGAGGCTATTCAGAGTATCCACGTGTTCGGCTCCTAGCACCTTCTCCCTTCCAACCAGCGCCCGTCGGTAGAGGTCTTCGGCCTCGGCGGACTTGTCTTGCTCATACAGTGCCAAAGCCAGGCCGTTGACGCTATTCAGAGTATACGCGTGTTCGGCTCCTAGCACCTTCTCCCTTCCAACCAGTGCTCGTCGGTGGATGTCTTCGGCCTCGGCGAACTTGTCTTGCTCATACAGTGCCCAAGCCAGGCCGTTGATGCTATTCAGAGTATCCACGTGTTCGGCTCCTAGCACCTTCTCCCTTTCAACCAGTGCTCGTCGGTGGAGGTCTTCGGCCTCGGCGAACTTGTCTTGCTCATACAGTGCCCAAGCCAGGTTGTTGACGCTATTCAGAGTATCCACGTGTTCGGCTCCTAGCACCTTCTCCCTTCCAACAAGTGCCCGACGGTGGAGGTCTTCGGCCTCGGCGGACTTGCCTTGCTTATTCAGTGCCAAAGCCAGGCCGTCGACGCTATTCAGAGTATGCACGTGTTCGGCTCCTAGCACCTTCTCCCTTCCAACCAGTGCTCGTCGGTGGAGGTCTTCGGCCTCGGCGAACTTGTCTTGCTCATACAGTGCCCATGCCAGGTTGTTGACGCTATTCAGAGTATACGCGTGTTCGGCTCCTAGCACCTTCTCCCTTCCAACCAGTGCTCGTCTGATAACGGCCTCAGCTTCTTCATACTTATGCTGTTGGTGTAGAATATTTCCAATCTGACCCAGAATCGCGACTTTCTTAGATACTTCTTGACTCTCGACCTTGCTCAAAGCAGCATTATAGACTTCAAGGGCCTCATCCAACTTGTTAACCCTTTGGTAAAAGACGGCAATCGCAAGCAGCCCGTACAGATGGATGATGGACACGTTCTGTAAGATGATGCGGAACAACAATTTCAGAGGATCTGTAAGAATCTTCACCCTGAGGAGATGAGATTGCAATCTAAGTAATATATCGGCTTGTCGACGTAGTGGCAACATCGAATGGTCGTTCAGGCCGTCAAAGATTTGGACTAGGCCCTGGAGAGTCGTACTTGGCGCGGGGTGCGATAATTCGAGGACTGCGGGAGTGTTGCTATTACAATGCGACTGTTGAGCGGCAGGGCAGTCGTAGGCATCTGGCAAAAATATATATATGAATGAGTGCCACTGCTCTGTACGAGGATCGTGTTCTCCAAACTCTCGAACTCGTTTCGCAAGTTCCTGATTCAAGAACATTTTAAACTCATTCGATATCAGCTCGACTTCATTACCCCCGGCCTCCCCTAACCACAGAAGAAATCTGTCGAAACTCTCTGGCAGCATATCCATGCATCCACTTTCGAGCAGTATCATGCCTACGTACTCTATCCAGGAGGCGCAATTTTGTGACTGTAAAAAATTCCTTAACTCTATGAGTGTGGTTGGGCAGGGTCGTCCCGAATGACTGAAATGCGAAATCATGTACATAGAAGCATACTTTAAGAATGGATGCTGACTTGTAACTTCCTCATACGCTGTTGCATCATTCAGTGGAGAACCATAGTCACCCAAGCTGAGGTACCTAACACAAACTGATGCAAGTTTCCGATGCGAATTTTCCACATCTATTCGAAAAGATGATATTCCGCGATCATCGTTACTCAGCCATTCACTTTCCGGTCGAGTAAAGAACTCTTTGGCAGAGAAGTGAACAAGGCGCACAAGACCATCCGTTATGGTAATGAAGTCGCCACAAACCTCAAGGATAGTCTGTTCAGGCTGCAGTAATAAATGTTGATGGAGTGTTGCATTGGTGGAAGACGACTGGGAGTCTAGCGCACACGCATATCGAACTTCCTCGAGATCTAATGTACGGCATGATACAGCGGTGAAGGCTAATATTCTTTGGGCCAGTTGCAAGTCGAACCTGTCAAGCCTTTCGATGAGTCGCAGTAGGAGAAGCTGGTAGGTTTTTTCTAGGCCGCGGGGTAAATTGCGTAGCCTTTCCCTGATGTCGAACGGTGTAGCTGACCTACTGAGGTCATCAATCATCAATTTTACCCAGAGAAACATGCCGTCCGACTTTGTTTGCAAAGTTTCAAACACAGCATCCCGCAGATCCGGCGCCCCAAGAACCTTAGACTCTCCTAACTTGACGTTGATGAATTTTTGAATATCCTGTTTGACCACTTCGGAGTTCATCTCAATCGCCACGGATGTGGTCTTCACTGTTTGGAGTCCTCTTGGACGGCCAAGTAAAGTGGCACGGAACTTCATGTGAGTACGGAGTAGGTCACAAATGTCCTTGAGTAAAGCTGTAGTCGAGTCACCGCATTCGTCGATTCCATCAATGATGCAGTAGACATCTTCCTGTATGAAAGACAATACCCTTTTTAATGCCTCCCACAGTTCAGAGGTTGCAGGTGGACCCTTTAACATCAGGTTTTGCACGACATCGAGTCTTGTGTTATCGGAACTGTCCTGCAACAGCTGCCACAAAAAGGTACGAATTAAGCCGTCGATGTTTTGGCGATCGGTATCCATGCCAGAGAAAGAATAGAACAGAACTGGCAATGGTTTTCTCTCCAATTCTTCAGCAATGAATGATGCGAGTGCTGATTTCCCACAACCGTGCGGCCCATAGATGCACAAAAGTCGATCCGACTCGGATGCCTGCGACGACGACTGCTCATGCCATTTCACAAACTTGGGGTTCGTCCAAATCCACCGGCAGGTCCCTTCCAGCCTGGAATGTCGTTGGTATTGGTGGATGGCTCTGATGTTCGATGGCTGCAGCCAGCCTTCGCATCGGCCTTTTAGCTCCAGCCGTTCTTTTATTGCCATCTCTAGTTATATGTTAGCAACCAGCAAGTTGGATATCCGTATCATGCATTTTACCCCTGCGGAAGTCACTGGCTCTCTGTAATTCGGTCGCAACTGCAGTGCGGTCAACGACCTCTGCATGCCTGTGCAGCTGATTCAAGATATCTCCAAACTCTTCCTTAAAAGGACATATAACGAGTTTCGCCAATCGAACTAATATTTCGTATTCAGCAAGCAACAATCAACCTGCGAATCAAACGACTAACCTATAGTATGTCGTGCAAAAAACTGAGATGCTTGAATAGAGAATTTCACCACATCTGTGAAGATGTTCAACAAAGGGGCCTGGAGAACAGGATCCAACTGCAATCTCTGGTATATTTCGAAGCGAGGAATGTCGTCTGAGATGGTTTGTATCATTTTGAAGATCTCTTCAGCAGCACGTGAATGATCATTCGAGACCTAACGAAACAAGATGTCAACTAAACGGGCACTGAGGTGCATAAGTAATATAGGGGCAGTATCATACTAGAAGTACAAATTTGATAGGCGTCCATAGCGAACAACCTATTCCTGTATTGATCTGCACCGCAACATCAACAACGGCAGAAATATTTTGGAGCCATAGCGAGTGTTGTTGGAACTTTTCGAGAAGCCGTGTGAACCTTTTCCGTTTATAAAACCGGTGTCGCTGGCTAATAGCTTCAACAACCTCAGAGATAGTTTGTGCTTGGTTGATACCTTGGAATACTGCACTCTGGTGGGGGAGACTGGAGTAAGCCGAAAGGGCGTTTTCTATTGCTTGCTTCTGCAGAGTGGAGCTATATGCTATCAATCAGTACATCCAGTGTATACGAAGCACTTAGCACTTCGATAACTTGCCTCTGTTGGATAGGAGCAGACTGTGTGCTTGTCATTGTCGGAAGAAATCAAAAGTCCGAACTGCGCTATCCAACAATCACTGGGGAATTGTGGTCATTTATCAGCGAGATTTCAATGCAAGGCTGAGATATGAGGTGTCGTTGCAGATAGACGCAGTAATGCTGCCGGGCACTGCCACACAACTCAAGATAGCTCTTGCTGTTGTTGACTGGCTGTTACCCACTCCCTGCATTTTTTGGATTTAGGCGAGTGGAAACTTTTGCTTTTTTGGAGGCTGAGGGCGTTCTTATTGGTTGGCGGTAATTTTTTTGGTATACCGAAATTGACAAGTCACTGGTGATGCGCGCGATGCAAATTTGAAGCCTTGGCGTACCGTATACAAAAGCTACGCCTTCTATCGTTCTTTCTTTCTGTCTTTCTCTTATCTTTCATTTGTCAACGGGGACGAAGGGTAGCGGGGGGGGAGCTCCGCCATCTAGCCGGCTCGCCCGGAGGCGGAGGGGGTTATCAGGGTCCTGTCATACTCTAATTAGAGTCAATACAGTATGATTAAACAACAACAAAGCTACGCCCCAGATTATGTTAGCGCCAATTCATTGCAATATACGGCAAGAGAAATTAAACAGAGTGCGTCATATTAATTTCCGTATTAAGCGATAACATTACCCTATTTGGTGCGCTAACCAAATCAGGGATGTACAATTACACGAGTGTAAACGGTAATCTACCGTACGATGTACTAATGTATACGACATTGTATGAAATGTATTGCCTAGTGCACGCGCGAGCGCGTTGGACTTTGTGTTGAACACTCTCAACTTTGTACCGTGACATATTCAGCACTACAGACCGCCTATGCTTTTGCTGCATATCCGCTGCTGTCTATCTGCCACTGTATATGGGTCACTGCGTATCCGCTTCTCTGTATCTACACCTTCCGGGTCGCTGTGTATATAACGCTGTGGTATCAATTGGCATTCATCAGGATGTCATAACATTCCTTGGCGATGCCGTGTGCGTGGGGTATTCTTCGCACGCATGCATTAACTAGTTGACAAATGGCATACGATATGAACAATCGCATTGCCTCCCTCTCTTACACTCACGATGAAATTATTACAACTCTGTGCCTGTTACAGAACTCCAAGCGAACTCCTAACCAGTAGTGCGGTTTTAGAATCGAATACAATTACCATCGGTGCCTAAACATCTCTCCCATGCTCTAAACCTCGGTGTACATTAGGTGCATACTTGTTGAATCGATGCTGCGATGAGCGGCCACGTATGTTCACTGCAGGATATTAACTACAGTAGAGGGTAGAGACATCCAATAAAGCACTATGGCGGCATTATCGGTAGACCTAGGAGAAAAGGTATGGTACTATGGTAAAGTAGTCAGTTCCACATTAAAGAGGATTTTTGAACACAACCACTACTCGTACGCAGAGAGTACATACAGTCTTTGGCTTCTCAGCTGCATGTTTCTCACTATGACACCTGTTGTAAGATGCAAGAGCCCTCGATTTTGCTGGTTTTAGTGAGCTGCAGAACCCAATCGAGACAGCCCAGCACATTCCTACAGCGCACTTGGGAGTAACACAATAGATCACTTGATAGGGAAGCAGTTGTGCTTCCTGCCTAGTGACGTGGCACATGGGGAATAGTTTAAAAATTGGACGAGAGGCTGACTTGACACATTGCGTTCTATGATTCGTGAGGTGTTCTCACTTTTTCATGAAGTTCCTTGCTAAAATGGCGTAGACCCCTAAATTGCTGTAGTTTCTGCCGTCGCTTGACAGGGGTCTTCGACATCCCGTCGATTAAGCAAAAACTCGGACAACAAACATTGCCTAGCTGATAGTGAGCCGCTTTCCCCCCAGAAAGAATAATCAATATTTTGTTAACTGCGTTTCGGCAGCCGCATGCTCAGCCACGTTATCTGATGTAGTCTTATCTACTATCCAATCACGCCACCGCCCGCCCCACCAGATCTGTTGTAGGCAGATCGGAGGGGCCACTATTACGTCCAATCATATCTCCTGGAAGTGAAAGCGTGACGGAGATAACGCGCGTACCGCAAAACTCGGCCAAGACTCCGCAGTTTATTGCCATACTTCCAGCCTCAATATCTCCATTGTAGCCGCACAAGCGGTGTCTTACGCCATCCGCGTAGTTCAGCACTAACATCAATCAACATTGCCATCTCCGATTTGCTAGCGCGTACCGATGCACTGTACAATCGGTAATAAAATACTTGTGGTGCTTGCATTAGTTGTGTAGATGCAGGGATCACTACGGCTGGGCACATTCCGTGGGTCAGTGTTCTCAATCGTCCGTCCGGGTTACTATCTTTTGGGGCTGAGCTCAGCTGTCCAGGGCGAGTGTACATTTTGGTTGGCCTAGGGCGTCCTGGGATGACGCTAGAATACGTAGAGCCTGTTCGGGCGGCTGAAGGGCGCTGGTGGATGTTTCCTGTACCGGGCTATGAATAATTTTGGCCCGCAAGCAAGACTTCTGGCAGCTAGCGGGAATTTCGGCTGCCTTGCAGCTAATAATTCCGTAACTTCTGATCCAGGCAGTATTCGCTGCACTATCATTCCGCTTTACAATACAGTTTATCCACTTTGTTTGTTTGTTTTATTCATACTGTATGCACTCTAATTAGAGTATGACAGGACCTGATATCCCCTCCGCCTCCGGGCTAGCCGGCTAGATGGCGGAGCTCCCCCCCCGCTACCCTTCATCCCCGCTGAC
>Ga0307515_10008491_pt1 | contig 20012 bp, 8 predicted proteins | sample 17_EM_MG_FD_194513 | JGI IMG/M metagenome (GOLD analysis project Ga0307515, IMG submission 194513) | Populus trichocarpa ectomycorrhiza microbial communities from riparian zone in the Pacific Northwest, United States - 17_EM | ecosystem: Host-associated > Plants > Roots > Unclassified | place... | reverse complement strand
AAACTCTACAAATTGGTAATATTTTCTTTAAAATTCCATGTCCAACGTGGATATACTTATTCTCAAATCAAGCAATAGTATTTTTATAAAATCAAGCGTTAGATTTTTATCACATAACAATCAATATTTCTTTAGAAAAAACTAATTCCCAGCAATATTTTTATAGAATCAGCCTTTGATCCCAATATTTCACATTCTTTTTTTCCCTTAGTATATTATAGACCTTGAATTGGCTTTAGATTTATCACCCTACCATATTTTACCTTGGTATGAAATTATATTAGCCAATTATATGTTAGAAATAACTAAGCAAGAGCACACAATAATAGCATTAACAAAAGAAAAATTTGAACATTAAAGATTTTAATATTGTACTTAATTGTCTTTCCATGAACTTTTACACTTACCTTCATTTTATGCATATAATGTTTGTATGAATCTTCATTCAAGGACAGACCACCAATCACACAAGAAAAAACAAATATATATGCAAGCAAATGAAACACAAAGAGAGTAGCAAACAAACATGAGCGTCCTTTACACATATAAAATTATGCATTGGATGCTGAAAAGACAACATGAAAAGGTAATAAACAAAAATGAAAGAGCATGATAAAGGTGCACCAGTATGTTACTCAAAGGTTGACAACTGAAGTGAAATGCATGTAAAAACACAAAAATAAATAAATTTTTCATCAAACAGAAAAACAAACAAATGCTTAAAAGAATAGGAGTTAAGTTCTCAATTAACAAAGACTATATAATATTAATATCTACAAAAAAAAAATCATTAAATTTCAAGATGCATAGACCTTGTGATAGACTTGGAGCTTTATCATAATATCATATCTTAAATTATTTGTTCTACAAATAAATAAAACCACATCAAAATTAGAACATCAACCAAAAACACATAACAAATTCGGTGACTTATTACAGACCAACACATACATGAACTGTGCAAGAAGAAGACATAAAAAAATGCACAACATCTATGATTCCAAAGAAAAAACACAAATCAAATAGAGCAAAAACTAATTGCAACCCAAATTGACACACGACTCTAAACATTACAAAAGATAAAAATCTATGAAATTTGACTAACCAAAACAAAATTAGAATAATCAATCTTAATCCAAATTTAAATCATAAGAAGAAGGCAGGAAAGGTACCGGGATGGGAGAGAAACCCATAATAGGTAGATAACAATAGGCAATACCAAATGCTTGTTACAGAGTTTTTTTGAAATTTCACTGTCATTTTAAAAAAAGCCATAATGATAAATATAATTTGTCCTCCGTATAGGTCAAATTGAGGAAAGAAAAAAATTAAAATTGATTACAAGAGATAGAGAAATACCAAAACTAACCTTTTTCCATTCGATTTGACATGCCCACCCCACTTCTATTATTTGCCTCATCATCTCTTTCCATACCCGTCATAACCTATTAAACCTGTAATTTCTTTCGATTATGAAATTAGAAAACAACCAAAATAAATAAAAGGGAAACCCAAAACACAATCTAAACAAATTATACATGTTGTATGTATCATTGTTTTAATCATTAACCATGATAGAAAAAGCTAGAGATTCTAGATAGACAACTCTAATTATGTCTCCAACCATGGCAAAGGCTAAATAAAGATGCCTTTCTTTTTCTTTGATTATCCATGTTGACAAAAATAAATACAAAACCCGTCAATATCAACTAATAAATTGAAAAAAAAAACACAAAGAAGATATAGAGAAAGATAGGTTTTGTTGGTGTTAAGAGTATTAAGAGGGAGGGAGAAAAAAAAGAAAAGTAAACACTTATCTGTTTTTGTTGGCATGAGAGAAAGAGAGGAAAAAAAAGAAAAAAAATATGCATGGCGATCATTAAGTCATGTCTTCCGGGAGAGAAAAAATAAGAAAAAAGAATGCATTGTGCAAATCCACATTGCACAGTGCTTATGTTTACTATGAAAGACTAGGTAATTATAGTTTTTTTAGATCATAACAATATCGCCAATAAATAATTACATTGATTATTCACAATATATATAAAAAATTAACGACTATTGATTTCTTTGATAAAAATCTTGATTTTTTTTTGCACGTGGAAACAAAAACTTTAAATAAGTGGCGAATAGAGGCCTAAGAAATTATTAGAATGGTTTATGGAAAAAAACAACACATAAGAAATTATAATGACTATTGATTTTTTTTTGGCGCTATGAATTTACCTTTTTTGTTTGCGTGCAGAAATAAAAGATTTTAAATGAGTGAAGAGTAAAGGAATAAGAAATTATTAGCATGGTTTGGGGAGTAAAAACAACATATTTAATAAGTCTCAATGAATCTAAAACAACATTTCTTTAGAAAATAAATTTCCTTCCATTATAAAAAAAACTAGAACAACATGCCTTTTTTGCACTGTGAGTTTTCACTATTTATTCATTATAGACACAAACACATTACATTATGGGTTCATTGTTTTTTTTTAAATTATTTCATTCTTAAAGTTCTTTTCTCTTTTATTGCATCCTATTATGACCAAATTAATAACCAATTTTCTGTAATTTGCAATTGAGAGTCAAAATTTTAAGCGACATGACTAAATTGTAAAAAACAAAGAAACTAGTAGCCAATGACAACTTTGCACAAAACAAAATTCTTTGATCCAACAATCTCCTTTTCATTCTTTTTAGTTCATTTAGTTTTTGAAATTTAATTTTTGGTCAAATACATTATTTTGTTCATTTTTAATTTTCGAGGTTGAGAAAAGAGAGAGATAATCATCAGAAAATAACGAGTGGAGAGAATGTTTCGTCGGCCATATTCTGATCACTAAAAAAACCAAACTTGGTTTTAGTGAGTTCCTCTTAGAGAAAAGAGTTTATTGGTAGTTAGTTTTTTTCATCAATAATACCAAAAAAGAGATCTACGCCTAAAAAGCTTTTAGGTTTATGAGGGTATTTTAGATATTTTTTTATGGTAAAAATAGGCTAAAAATGAGCTATAAAGTTAAAAAAAACCTTTGGCCCAACTTCTTGGTCACCTTTGATGGCCAAAACATTTCTACAGCACATGATTGGTTGTCTGTTATAATTTGTTTTGTATATTTTAAAACGACATGTTGTTTGACCATTTAAAAAAAAAAAACTAGAGAGCTAGGCTAGCAGGCCTAGCCTTACAGAACCTCATGCACATAACATTATCTTTTTTAGCTAGGGGTTGGCCCACCCAATTTATGAATGTTAATTTTTTAAATTTTCTTATATAAAATCCAATAGGTTAAAATAATTAAAATAATATTTAGGATATTATTCCATTAAATGCTTTTGATTTTAAATTTATTTTCAAATAAGGTTCTAATAATTTCTTTAATATTACAAAATGCTTTTTTTTATATGGTTCTTCGTATTTTTCTTAAAGCTTAATTAGAAATATTTGTATTAAATAGATAAGATTATATTTCATTAAAAATCATTCAATTGCCATATAATAAAGTAAATAATAAATAAATTAAGAGCTCTAGTGGTGTAAGATTAGATAATTTAATTTGCATTTATCATTCAACTTTTGTATTTAATTTTGGGTTAGTATTTACAACTCTTTTTTATATTTATTGGGACATATAATTATTTATTTATTTATCAAATATATACATTTTATATTTTTTGATTCACAATTAATTCTTTTTTCAATGTTAAAAAATATGTTGACAATAATTGCACATTTATTTTTTTATAATAATAAAAATTTGATTGTTACCCAAAAAAAAAAAAAAAACTAGTCAATTCTATTGATAAATGGTGTGATGTCATGAATTATTTTTACGGTGAAAATGCTCTTCAGCATCCGAGATTTTAAAAGTTAGAAAAAATCATCTCAATTGCTATATGTTTTCTTTTCATCGGATAATTAGGGTACTTTTTTTTTAATAAAACTTTTTATACATGTCGAGAGTTCTTTTAATAGAATAAGTAAATTGATTAGATGTGATTTTATATTTAATCTTTATAATGCTATGAAAAAATAGTCTAGATTAGAACAATTGTTGATATAAAATTATTCTAATTATATATATTTTATATATAATTATTGAAAAAATAGAATAATTTTTTTTATATTTTTTATTTTTAACATCAACATATCAAAATTATTAAAAATATCTAAAAAAAACATAAATTTGATACTTTTTCAAACCAAATGAATTTTTAAAACACACTTAAACATAATTTCAAATGCAAAATAAACAATTGCTTAATCCTAGGCCCTTACTGTTTAATAGAAAGTTGTTCTCTAAAAACCACTTTCCAAAATTTTTCATATTTGTTTATCATTAAAAAAGTTGATCAATCAAAAATACTTTCTAGTAAAAAATATTAGCTTGGTTTTGAAGAAAGTGTTTTTTATTTATTTTAGGCGTAATAAACTTTCAGAAGTTGCAAAAAAATAAAAAAAATATCCTGTTATTTATTAATTATATCAAGTTTGATTTTGAATTTTTTTGATTGCTATATATATATATATTGAATCTTTCTTTTTAATTTTATCCCCTAAAATTTGATTTATTTTGATTTTTATATGGTTTTTATTTTTTTTAATTATTATTTGTTTTTATCTTACTTTTTTTTATCTATTAAGTCCGATCTCAGTCTTTCAATTGTTATTTATCTTATTTAAAATAATTTATAAAATTAAAACTTGTTTTGTAATTTCATTATCTTTCAATTTTTTATGTGTCTATTTTGATTCACGTTTTTTTTTATTATTTATTTTATTTAAAATAATTTATGAAATTGATTGTTTTTTTAATTTTATCCTTGTTGAGCCTTTTTATATATCAAATTTCATTCTTATTCTTTTAATAAATATAAAAAAATATAAAAAAATTAAAAATTTATATTTCGATTTATTTCATATGTACAAGTCAAAAACCAAAACATATTTTTTAATTTATTAAAAAAAAAACTATTTTTCAGCTACTGAACAGATACCGTGGTTTATCAAACTTCATTCCAAAAGTTAAATGGAGGAAACCTTCTAAAAATAAAGAACGGATATGAAATTATTATAAAAAAGAAACCACAAAACTGTTATTGGTCACAGACGTTTGTCCACACTAACATATAACACGATGCCACGTGGATCATTCCAGCAGCCACACTGGTACAACTTTATCGCGTCACTCCATAGTATTGTAACCCAGTATAAAAATATCTACACCCAGAACTGACAGTCCTCTCTCGCCTGCAAAAAAAGCTAATCGCTCTTTCTCTCTCTTCTCTCTTCGACAGCGAAATCCAGAAAAAATAAAAAAACAAAAACCACTTGGATATTAAAAAAATAAAAAAAACAAAAACGGATCTCCAACTTCACGAACCTGACTAACTGAAACCCTAAACCTAGCCGCTAAATTCTTTATCCTTCTGTCTCTCCACATGTCTCTACGCACGTGAAGTATTAACCTCACTAGAGGCCAAATTAGGGTTAGGGTGGTTTTGTGATGGAACGCGACGGTGGTAAAGAAGGTTGTTGTGGCTGGTGTCGGGAATGACCGGAGGCCGATGCCACCGGCGAAAGAAGATGATGGGTAGGGGTCCTGACGGAGGTTGCGGCACTGGCGAGAGGTCTTGCCGTCCAATTTCTAGGGTTCCGGCATCCAATTCCCTCATGAAGGAGTCTGAAATACCTCAACCAAAAGTAAAGAAATCGAATCCACTCGAGGTTGATTTCTTCTCCCAAGCTCACAAGGTCTTAAGCGTGCGCTCGCCATTTGATGCTGCAGAGAATGCGTCTGGTTTTGGTGTTTCGAGTTTTCCAAGTGCGTCTACTTTGCCAAGCAGGTTGGCTAGTTTGTTGAGGCAATCAAATGGGAGCAGAAAGAGACATAAAAGGTCTCATTCTGGAGCGGATAAGAAGTCTTCTTCGAGGCCAAGTGACGGGTCTAAAAGAGGGAATATTTGGGTTGAGACTGAAGATTACTTTAGGGAATTGACATTGCCTGATATTGATGATTTGTTTGAGTTATCTTCTTTATTTAATTCTTTAGGTTATAGTAAGTGTTTTTACATTCCATATATTGGAAATGAGAAAACTGAGAGAATCGAGACCATTGTGACAAATGTGAAAACTGGGGAAAATGTGAATGGGAAGTTTGAAGAAAGCGAGACTAATGAACAAACCGACACAAGGGCCAATGTGGAGAATGCAAATGGTAACTTTGAAATGGATTGTATGGGTGGAAATGGAAATGGACTCGTCTTGAAAGACGAAGTCAATCAAGAGGATGAGCAGTTAATGGAAATCGACGTTGTGACTCAAAGTGATGGAGCTGTGTGTTTGCCCCAGGAGAAAGCAAAGACGTGCTCTGTTTCTGATTTGTCTAGCAGTGTAGAGTGGCTTTTAGGTTGTAGAAATAGGGATATATTGACCTCTGAAAAGCCTTCCAAGAAGCGGAAACTTTTAGGCAGTGATGCAGGGTTGGAGAAGGTTTTGGTTGGTTGTCCTTGTGAAGGAAACTTGCCATTATGTGATTTTTGCTGCAAGAGCGAGATGGGTAATGATTCAAACCGGTTGATTGTTTGCTCTTCTTGCAAGGTTGCAGTTCATCCTAAGTGTTACGGTGTGCAAGGAGATGTAAGCGAGTCGTGGTTGTGTTCCTGGTGCAAGCAGAAGAGTGATGGCAATGATTTAGCGAAGCAGTCTTGTGTACTTTGTCCGAAGCAGGGTGGTGCTTTGAAACCTGTTGATGTAGACAATGGTAAGTCTGTTCTGGATTTTGTGCACTTGTTTTGTTCCCAGTGGATGCCTGAGGTCTATATAGAGGACTTAGCAAAGATGGAGCCAATTATGAATGTGAGTGGAATTAAGGAAACCCGAAGAAAATTAGTGTGTAATGTATGCAAGGTGAAGTGTGGTACCTGTGTTCGGTGCAGTCATGGTATGTTTTGTTGCTCCATTATTTTATGCCATTATGCATTTATTATTTTCCTCTGGTACACTGGGTTGGTGTCTATTGCAACTTTTGCCTGTTTGGCAGCAGAGCCAGTGTCTAATGCAGCTTACAAGTCATATTGTTATATTGTGCAAATGCCTTTTTGTTCTTTAATCTACATTGTATTTGTCTTTTATTGAATCAAAGAATGATGAGAAGTGTTATTTTTTTCTTGTCTTATAATTGGTTTATATTTCTCAACGATTATGTGTCTATGATTCATTTGCATCTCATATTCTCCCGGTTTTTTCTTCCTGGACTAAATCATAGAATGGTGCACCGTATTTCTTTCTTAAAGGGATGGATACAATCATAGTAATCAATAAGAGATAATGTCTCTCCAACATTGAATGAATTCCTTTTGAATTTTATAGCTCAAGTTATTATTGGAATGAAAATGAAATTTAACAACAGTCAGACAGATAATTTATGCCCCTTGTTATAAAAATATATAATGATTATTGATATTGAATTAGTTTCCTTTTATCTGTGATAGCACTGTTGATCTCACTTATTTTTCTTGTACGCAAAAGACAATGTCCTTTTATTGTTATTTTGTCAAGTCAAGTTGATGATTTTCACGTTTGATAGGCTTATTTAAATTGTGATTTGCTTCTGAACTGAATCATATGGTGCCATCAAAGTAAATTTCTCAATCTTTTGCTTCTTTCTCCTTGGACGTGCAATCAGGTTGTTGATTCATGACTTCATACACTGTTTAACTCACTTACCTTTAAAGCCTGGCTACTTTATCCAATATTTTGGTTTTCAAACTGGATTCATGGGACAATTGGTGTATGATCATGCGGAATGGCACAAAAGGATCCATTTAGCCATCCCAAAATAATTTGGGATTAAGGCATGGTTGTTGTTGCTGCATATTCATGAGGCTGGGAGGAGATTGGAGAGGGATTGGGGTTGAAACAGTTTAATGCTTTGTAGAAGGATGCAAAAGATGCCATTTACAGGACTGTAAGATTACCAGGAAAGTAACTCGTGCATTCTTTGATGGGAATGCTTGCTCTTCAGGAATGTTTTGTTTCTGGCAATGTGACTTTCAAAAAAAAAAAAAAAACATAAAATATCTCACACTTATGGAAATCTGACATAAATAGGCCCAACTTCAATATTGCTTGAAATCTTAGAATTTAGTCTCTTGTGAATCTTTCTATCCTGTATGCAAATGCCTACTGATTGCAATTACATTTTTGCTGAATGCTGGATCACATGTTAAATTTTGATCAATAAAATTAATTAATTAATAAAAAAATTTCTGTTAGGTGAACATCCCGCATTATTACCACAATTTACGTAATGATCGGCAATCTGGAAGATCACATGAATCTTGTTTAATTGTGAGCGAAGTCGATTAATCTAATCATTTTTAATGACATTAGTTATTTTCATATGTGATGAAGTCCGTTGGTGTGTTCTAACACAGTTCTTTTTGAAACTTTTGCAAAAACAAGGTGGAGGGCTTGGTCTAAAGTCTAATACTTTTAATAGACCTGTTTCTGCATTTTCTTAACAGAGAACACACTGATTGGGTGCTTTGAGGACTTGCTATGTAAAATGTTTGGTGATGTTTGTATCTCTAGCTGTGATTAGGTTTGGCTTATGAATTTACTTTCTTGCCCCGGTTATTTTAATGAATGCCTGTTAGGATCTTGCTCTCTGGTGGTCAAGTTTTTTTAGTATGTACCAAGTTATGGAAACATCTGTTTCATGGGCCTTGCTAAGGTTTTTAGCTGGTGTTGCTGCTATTTTACACCCTGAGATTTGGACTCTGTGTAATGGCTTTTGCCGGGACAAAATGTGGGGCTTGTTCTTTGTTCCTGATTCTACTCTTGAGTCAATTCTCCATGGTCCTTTCACCTTTTTCCAATCGAGATGATGACTGCTAACATTGTTGTGCTAGTCTTGGATGCTGCTCCCTCTTCCTTCGGCAGTTTTTAGCCTGAGAGTTTACCTAAAAAATCTTGGCTATTATGGCTGTTGCATTGCTAAGATATGCTGGATGTCTCATTATATTATCTCCCTATACTTATTTTACCAGCCACCATTCCTATTTTATTCCTTGTGGTATTTTATCCTCAAATCTTTTTTAAAGCCTTTGGCATTAGTTGCCATTATTCTTAGTAAGGGTTGGTGTGGATTTGGCTCTCTTGTAAACCACTAAGGGCCCTGCTGCTTGCTGTTCTTCTGTTCCTAGTTAGTTTCCAGCGGCCCTTTTAGTACTGCTCTTTATCTGTCCCCTCTATGTGTGAGTGCTCTTGTAAAAGTACGTATGTGTTTGTCAGAGTCCCATTATTCTTAATATCTAAGTTATTAGACCTCTGATTATGATTACTTCACCACTAGAATTGAAAGCAGATCTTGCACAAGCACCCTGGTTCACAATGGAGACCACAGATGGTTTACTGTGGCTGTTCACTTACCTGTAGTGTGTAATATTCTTAATTTAGTTGTTACATTCGCCAGTGTCTTGTCTTAGTCTTGGAAGGATGAGTTTGCTTTTTCCTTCAAGAACGATCTGAGTAATTTGCATTATGGTGTGAAGTAGAAAACTGAGGGGAAACAAAGCTGTCATAATATGCTTTAACTGCATCCAATGGGGGCATTTTGATTGCTGAGGGTTGCTTGCTGTGGGATCTTTGAGATCACTCAAAGATATACTTGCTTGCTCTGGAATCTTTGAGATCACTTAACAATATAACGTCGAAGTCATTTCATCCAATTGTCACTTGTGCTCATTTTGCTTGTCTCTCTGATGAGCCAATGTTATGTCCTTAGTTTTCAGGTCTCTAACTTGCCCATTCTTGCACTGATAGCTGCAGCTTTTCTCGTTTCCAAAGCTATTTTTGAAACACTTTAATCAATAAGTCGTATAATGTTACCTTTAGCACTGTTACCGTCTGTCTCGTTTAGCTTTAGCACTGTTACCTTCTGTCTCATTTAGCTTTAGCACTTTTAGCTTTTCTGGTAATGCCTTTCTGTTCATGTGGTTTATTCAGGAACTTGTAGAACTGCTTTCCATCCTATATGTGCAAGGGAAGCAAGACATAGGATGGAGGTCTGGGGGAAATATGGTACTGATAATGTAAGCCTTTTCTCTCTCTTCATCACACTGAAGATATAATGTGCGAACTATTTTCGTACTAATGTTACTACAACAACTACGGTGACCACCACCATACCCACCAGTGCTACAAGAACTTTATTGACTTTATGCTATGACATCTTGTCAGACATCTTCTCTAAATTTCTTTACTGTATATGTCAACAGGTTGAATTACGAGCCTTTTGCTCAAAGCACACTGAACTCCCTAATGATAGGGATACCCATCAATTAGGAGAGGCTTTTGTGCCTGCCAGCCATGACTGCTCTGTTGCCAGCCATGACTGCTCTGTTGCCAGCCATAATCCATCAACGTTGCAAATGGACAAACAGCGTAAGTTAAATATTGGCCAAAATGGAGACAAACTTGCAGTCCACACAGAAACTTCTGATACTAATTCTGGTAAACCTGGTGATGGTGAGTTATGGGAAATAGGATTGTTTGATTCCAGATCAAATGCTGAACCTTTGTCAGAATCTGGGGACGTGGACAAACTCATTGATATAGGGATATTTGAGAGAGGTGGCTATGAGGGTGCTAGCACTGACTCCCGAAATCTTTTGCTGATTTTGAAGAAGGTACTGAAAAAACTTAGGTTTTCATGCTTTTTGCATGGGTTTTGACTTTTGAGATATATAGGTATTGCATACATGCATCCGTGTAGTGTTTCTCTTTGGTTATTTCCCTCTTATTGTTTTATTTGACCTCTTTGGAAATTTTAATGGTGTAGTTAATTGACCAAGGAAAAGTCAATGCTGAAGAGTTGGCAATGGAAATTGGCATGTCACCTGATTTGATAAATTCAACATTGGCTGTAATGCACTGGACCATGAATTTCACTTTCTGTTCATTTTCTGAATCAAGTGTTCATCATTAATCATTGCTGACTTTTTGCTTCTTGACCTTTTCTCTGCAGGAAGTTAATTTGGTCCCTGATTTTCAGTCCAAATTAGTCAAGTGGTTTCAGAATCATGTTTATGTGGCCAGTCAACGTAAATATTTGAAAGTTAAACTAAAATCCATGATTTTACCAAAGGCTGAGATTGTAACAGCAGACCATTCTGATGGTATAACTATATCTGAGACTGATATTACAGATGCTGTTGCTGTTAAATCAGTTCCCCCTCGGAGAAGAACCAAAAGTAACTTTAGAGTTTTGAGGGATAACGGAGTAATTTGCTCACAAGAGGAAATTTTTAGTGACAACAGTATGCTAATGGAAGATATGAAAGTTGTCAGTCAGCTGAGAGGTGAAGAACCTGAAAAATCTAGTGAAGCATCCTTCCCTGATGTATCTGAAAAGGTAGTCCTATCGCACTGTAATTATTTGCTACAAAGATTCTTATAGGAGGAGGTTAATTGATTTGTTTTGTCTGTCTTGAGTCACCATCTGAAGATGTGACTTGCTTTGTGATTAGGAGCTAATTTTGTGTTTGGAATTTCTTTTTGTGCTTGTTTTTAATTAACTACTTGATTAGTAAGCCTTTTCCTTTTCTGCATATTTTCTAGTTCAATTTTCTGATATCTTTCCTTTCTCTGGTCCCGTTGTTTTCCCTTAAACAGTTCATAACTGTAGTGCTATTTATTTTCTCCTGTTTGCCTTAGTTTACCTTTGTGTCACACAACTAAAGTATCGGAAAAGATCTCTAATTTGGCAGTTGTGTATGTGAATGTGGTGAAGATGTTAAGGAGTGGTTTCCTTTGTGTTTTGATTCTCCTCCAGTTTTTTCTCTTACTGTAACTCGTTCTTAATGGTAGGCCATCCTTTCTCAAAGTATCCTGATTATATTCTTTCATGTTAACTTGTTCTTGTTATAATACAAATAATACTTTGCATAACAAGGATGATATGACCACCACATGTTTTTTCCATTGCTTAAATGAAATTTCTGTGTTTACCACATTGATTTGGAAGGAAAAAGAAAACTCTGGTAGCTTCTGTTTCTTGTAATTGTTTTTCCTAATCAATGGTATAGATATTAATTTTGATGTCTATATTATGAATATTCTATTTGTAAGTATATGATTTATTATGTCTTTGGAAAGTTGGTTTCTGCCAACTCTTTTTTGCCAGTTATCTTCCTTCTTAAGAACCTCATCCTCCATCCTCCTGAAATCTTCTCATCTACCTATGCTATAAGGCTCCAAGAAGAACCTTGAAGAGTGTTTGTTTTTCATGTCATGCTTTTTATATTTCTTTTCAAGTGACTTGTTTTTTTGTTTATTCAAAATATTAGGTAATCCAGAACATCGTTATATAGAAAAAACTTTTTGTTGAAAAAGAAGGGGAATTTCCCCAAAGCAGAAAGAGAATCTGAAACACAAAAATACCAAGATAAAATACTAAAGCTCCTCAGTCTCTCTGAAATATTGTTAGGAAACACCTCCAAAACATCTGTAGCATAGCGATTGAGAACAAAATTGACTTTCCATATGGCCCTTGCAGCAATCTTGTTTGGTGACTACTACATTGTTGATGGCACCTGTGAACTCGATTTTTTCCCTCGTGTATGAGGCAGAATGCAGAAGCTATCACACATCAGCACTATCCTCCTTTCAATTTTTGTATGCTTCAACGTGTAGTATTTATTTTTATATTTTTGTTTACTTGTATTTGTTGAAGGTATGAATTAATAGACTGTAGTTTTCATCTGCCTGTAGTTAGATTTTTTCTCCTATTAACAGTGTATGCTTGTGTACAATTGCAAAACTGATGCCAGAGGCACCTGCCATTTGTGGTTCATTTCTATAAAATATTAGGTTTTCTATGTCTTCCATCTATCATTTTATGGCGTGGTGTTAGGGACTGAAGCTATTTCTTTTCTACTGATAGTTTATGCTTCTTTTTTCATTTCCTAGTTATTGATTGCTCAGCAATTTGTTTTGCTAGACTGCATACATTCTTTTGTCTATTTATTGTTTCTGCCCAAATTGTTCAACTTATCATTTGTGAGCTAAGGCAGTTGTGACCTGTGCATATGTTGTTCGGATTGCTTAAGCATCCATATATTCAGCTGTATTTGCTAAAATATAGATGATATTCACACTTGTGAACAGTGTAGAACTTATGAATGCGCTGTCACCACACTTTTGATATGCAAATAGAAAAAGAGAGAATAAGAATTGCTAAATTTAAATTGTGAATTATTTTAGCATCAAAATATGCACGCAAAAACAGAAGGAAAAAAAGCATGTAGCAATCGAAGTGTTCAATGCTGTGTTGTGTCGAAAGAAGTTTGGGTAGTGAAATCCTCTCGAAGAACCATTATGTTGTTTTATGGACATTTCCTGGTTTCTCATCTGAGGTTTGTTGGACATAGAGTTGATGCCTTGTCCATTCATTAGACAAGTTAAATGTGCAACTTTCAGAAGGTTTTGTAATGATGGCGATAAGAGCAAGCAGTGAGGTTTATTTTATGCTGGACTGGGAGAGGGTGATTATGGTATAATTTATCATTTTCCTTTTCTGAATCACTTATCTGCTTTAAGATATCATCTTGGAAGGAGTGGGAAGAAGCAGGGTGCGGTTATCTTATACAGAAGTGGAAGTTACTGCTATTTGTAAATTTGTACTGAGATCCAATGTGTCTGCCTCTATGTTCTATTCGTTCCTTCTGCTTTTAGGTTCTACTCACCATTTGGTGATTTTGAGTGCTTATATAGATGAATCCTTTCTGCTTACCTTTCTCTTTTAATAATATTTCTACCATTTTGTTTTATTTACACAGATCGCTGATGTGTTTCAAGACTCTTCAGTGGTGCATTTGCCTAAAAGTGAAGGTATGATTGTCAGAATCATCTTTTTGCATTTGGTTTTTCCAATCAATGCCCTATCTATTGGAGAAGGTTGCCTTATCCTGGTTAATTGGTTTTGCTTGGACTGCTTTTTTGTGAGTTTTTCTACTTTTCTTTACTTGAGAAGGCAGTTGATTTTTTTTTAACTTCCTGGAAATTGGTTGGTTCGAAGAAGAGTTCAACTCTCTAAACCTGTTCTTTACTTTTCTTGACAATGACAAGGTATAGTCTTAACATTAGAGTAAAGCTACTGCTGATAAATTAGGAAAGCATCCTCTTTGGCTGTTTGATGTTTTACCAAGCAGATGTATTTCTTTGTTGGCCCCTTACTGCCTTGATGGATTTGTTTTGTTGGAGTGAGAAAATAACAAGAATATTCCTGCTCTAGAAAGGGTGCTCTATGCCTTGGGGAAGCTTACTAGATACTTTCTAACTAATTTACAACCATTTCCTCCCAAACCTCCACCTTCCTCCATAAGAAGCTTAGAGATGAAGTAGAAAAAGAATAGAATGATATAATTAAATTCGAATGCTGCACTGATCGGATGAGTGTTTGGACAGTCTAGGATATAATTAAATTTTACTATCAGATCGTGTTTCTTTTTTCACTCATAAAGTTGGTGAACATAAGAGCAATGGCACTTGTTTTAAAAATCCAGCCATCTTCCTCTTTCAAGGGAATGGATCAAGCATATAGATTAGGTGAAAATGTCGTGGAATGAGATGGTGATTTTTTAACTAACACCATCTTAGTTATGGGCTCCCTTCATATGGAAATTTCTCTTGCAAGACCTCATCTTTCTGATTGAGTTTTGGGCGGGTACCAAATTGAGAAGGAAATCTTATGTATGCACATACTTTAAGGTTTGGCATTTTTTATAATCTTGTGAAAATGTGTGATAAACACCTTTTCTTTTTGGTGGGAGGGGGATTGGAATTTTATGATCGTCTAGGATCAATCATGAGGTAATTGTTATGGGATTAAATATTTTGTGCTCTCTTGTTTTCACTTGCTAGGGAGTATGATAGTGGGGGGATTTTGAGGAGGCTTGCTGTCCTTCTGGAGGGATCGGAAACCCCTAGTGTTTCTTTTTATTCTAGAAGGATGACAAGTATGCATCTCATATTGAGGAAGTGAGGTTTTCATTCTCATCTATTCCTTTCTCTCTTCATGGATGATGATATGCGTATGAAGATTTTTTTTTTTTTCAGTTGTCATGTATTGTTTGCTCCTTAGTTCATATGTTACTTGATGTGATTTAGTGATATTAAAAGCCAGATATTTCTGTTAATATGACCAAAAGCAAATGGAAGAAAGAAAAGATAATAGAAGGCCATAATTTTCATGTATTTTCCGATTTCCCCTTCTGTATGAAAGTGAACATGTTGGCATTTTTATGTTGCTCAGGCAGTTCAGATAATGTCTCAGGTGGAAGCCTTTCTGAAAAAATCAAGCCAGTTCATGCAGCTATTCCAGAGAAGAGCAATTCAATTAACACAGATGGGGGAGTTCCTCTTTATTCAGATGTTAATTTAGTCATCCCTAATTTCATGTAAATTTTTTGAAAGCTCTTTAATGCAGAATTTTGTGCTGCTGATACTTTTTGGAAGCTCTAACACTGATTTAACAATATCTGATGAGTTCTTATGCAAAATTATATATTTCTTGCTGCAGAAAACCAGAAGAATATTCTAATTTTTATGTCCATTCATGTGTCCATGAGAAGCTGTCACAGATACAAATTGGAATGCTTTTACAGAAAGGAATTTCTGAACTTGAAGGTAGAAGCTGCGCTAACATGAATTTTATGGTCAAGAATTGTACTTCTGTTTTATTGCTTATAATTGCAAGCTTATTTACCATTTTATGACGTGTAAACCTAACTGGACAGGTTCAAAAGACAGAGAAATCTCTCATTTGGAGGCCTCTTGCAATCCCAGTGTCTTCTGTAATCATCAGAATAAACACTCAAAATGCAATGACTTGATCTGTAATTCAAGTGAAGTAAATTTAGAGCAGTTGGCTAAGGCTAAGAAACTGGGAATTCTCAAACTGTCTCCGGTGGATGAAGTGGAAGGAGAAATTATTTATTTTCAGAAGAGGCTACTTGGCAATGCAGTTGCAAGGAAGCACTTCACTGGTCCTTTCCTTTTTCGCCTTTATCTTTCCTCTTTTTTTTTTTTTATGTGATATGGTGGCACTCTTTTTTACCATCCCGTTCTTGCACTATTCTCATATTCCATCCCAAATTATTTAAGAAAAAGGCAGCTTCATATTGATATGTACATCCACATGACATTTTTTTATCTGATGAAATGTGCTTGCAGATAATTTAATATCTAAGGTTGCCAGGCATCTACCCCAGGAGATGGATGCAGCTAGGGGGAAAAGTTGGGATGAAGTGCTTGTTAGCCAATATCTTTGTGATGTTAGAGAAGCAAAGAAGCGGGGCAGGAAAGAAAGAAGGCACAAGGAAGCCCAGGCTGTTCTAGCTGCTGCAACTGCAGCAGCAGCAGCTTCTTCTCGGTCTTCATCATTTAGGAAAGATGCCTTTGATGAATCTGCTTGTCAGGAGGTAATTTTTTCATTCACTTTTGGATTTTTTTTCTTGCCTGCGAAAGAAAGCTTGGAATTATTCGATGCAGTAATCTGTCTTATCATTTTTACCTGGTTCCAGAAATATAACACTGCTAGTGTGAGGGCTGGCATTTCTTCTCTGTTGATGCCACGTCCAAAAGAAATGCTTTCAAGGGTGGCTATTCCAAGGATTTCATTAGAGAAGTACTCTGATTTTGTTCAGTCAGTTTCAGGTTTTTCTAAAGATCATCCTAGATCATGTGACATATGCAGACGATTTGAGACAATACTGAACCACATCCTAGTCTGCTCTGGCTGCAAGGTTTTCTAGAATGGACCATCTTTTCTGTTAAGGGTGCACAATCTGCTTACTTCTTGTTGACAAAAGCTTTTATGCCAACAGGTTGAGGTTCACTTGGATTGCTATCGTTGTGGGAAGGAATCTAGTGGTCCATGGCATTGTGAATTATGTGAAGAATTATTGTCATCTAGATGCTCTGGAGCTCCTGTCAATTTCTGGGACAGGGCAAATAGTGCGGAATGTGGTTTATGTGGTGGTATTACTGGTGCTTTCAGGAAATCTACTGATGGTAGATGGGTTCATGCCTTTTGTGCAGAGGTTGATTTTTTGCTTTGACCCTTCAATGGCCAATTCATGATTATTTTTTCTTATCTTCGTTGAAATGCTATTATGATTATTTTTCTATTTTTTCTTATAGTGGGTCTTTGAACCAACATTCAGAAGGGGACAAGTAAATCCTGTTGAAGGAATGGTATGTGCATATTTTAGGTGGTCATATTGTCAAAATTTTCAAGTCCATTGAGTTTTGAATACATTTCTGAAGATTTCTTGGGATGGAATATAATATTTTTAATTTAACTTGTTTTTTTTCTGACTAGGCATGTTTATGACCATTCTTGTATTGTTCTTATCTGACATTTGCTACCATCTGCAATGTAATTCCAGGAAACGATTGCAAAGGAGATTAACATTTGTTGTGTCTGCCGTCGTAGACATGGTGTCTGCATAAAAGTGAGTTCCAGCTTTGATTGTTTCAGAACTTACCCTTTTCTTTTCTATAGCATCAAGTCATATAATAAAATATTAATGGTTCTATGCAGTGTAGCGCTGGTCACTGTCAGACCACATTTCATCCAACTTGCGCTAGAAGTGCGGGTTTTTACATGAATGTTAAGACTCTTAATGGCAAGATGCGGCACATGGCATATTGTGAAAAGCATAGCTTGGAGCAGAAGGCAAAGGTCTGAATTTGTTGTTTGTACCTAAAAAGTATTGACAACTTGTCATTTTATAATTTTGCATTGCTTGATTTATGTAGACTGGAACTCAAAAACATGGAGAAGAGGAGATAAAGAGCATGAGGCAAGTCAGGGTAAGCATGCACTCTGATTAATAATGTAATCTTCATTCAGGTGGATGTTAATGCTTACTCAGGTCTATTTTTCTTGTTCCAAGATTGGTTCGACTATATATGCTAATGACTTTTGTATGTTTACAGTGGTCTATTTCCTTGGAACTGGTCTACTATTTTGAATTGTAAAATTGAATAGAAAAATGTCTTTCTGAGAACTTTTAATGCCATAGATGTTGTATACATGTCTATCCTCTTGGCATGTACTGCATAAGATCATTGCGATTCGTCAACTTATTTCTTATAACATTTTACATTGGTCATGACATTATTTCTTTTAAAGTGATTTTTTATTTTTGTGTGTGGTTGAGGTCTTATTTTCTATGAAAGCCCGGGTGGCTTAATTATTTTTCTTGGCATTATAACTTTCTTGCAACTGGTTCATGAGGTTGATTTAAATCTATGGCTTTGCTTCTTTCCAATCTGATGAAACATTAAGCAATTTTTCCTAATGTCATGTGCATTGATTGTGAAGGAATCATCTTGTGTTTATAGGAAGTTCATAGCCAATACTTTGTTTCTGATTGCATTTGTACTATAGTCCAGATTTAATCATATTCTTGGGGGTAGAATTACGGTGACCTAATTAACTTTGTTTTTAAATTTATTTCTATAGGGTCAACTGGAGAGATTGCGTCTTCTTTGTGAAAGAATTGTTAGACGTGAAAAAATAAAGGTAACTTTCTCAGTAACAGCAAAGTGGTTGCAAGTGATTTTTATTTTTACCCAGTATTATGTAGGCAAGTCAGCTAAGAAAATACCATGTTGAAAGTGTTCTTTCAAGTCTGTGTTTGCTTCTTTATTTTTTAACTTCTCTCGAACTTCCTCCTGCATCCTTGTTGAGACTTCAGGGTGAATTTTTTCCCATTCTTACTTGATATTTACACTTTGAACCGAGTAAAATATGCTAAATTGTATTTTTATCGTTTGGAGTAACACTCACCCCAGTACATTCATTTGCTAGAAGTTCATTTTGTTTTTTAGCTTACTGCTTCAGTTTTAAGTGAACCATTCTCTGAAGAATATATACTTTTATAGCAGTGCCTTTTACATATAATTGTTTTGCAGCGGGAGTTGGTTTTATGCTCACACAGCATACTTGCTTGCAAACGAGACCAAGTTGCTCGATCGGTGCTTGTTAGCAGTCCCTTTTTCCCTACAGATGTTAGTTCAGAATCAGCTACAACATCCCTCAAAGGGAATACAGATGGGTACAAGTCATTTGGTGATGCTGTCCAAAGGTCAGATGATGTCACAGTAGACAGCACCATTTCTGTCAAGCACAGAATTAAGGTGACTTTGACCATGGACACTGACCAAAAGACAGATGACAGCTCCACATCTCAAAATCATTTTACTCCAAAACCTTCAGAGAGGATGCCTTTTGCTGGGAAGCAAATACCTCAAAGACCTTCTTCTGCATCTTATAGTATTTTGGAAGAGGGAGAATGGAGCTCAAAATCAAAGGTGCGTGTTCCTTCTGCATCATTGACTGTTTTGTTCCACTAGGTTTTCTCTGTTAGGGATAAATTGAGACCAATACTCACTACCATATCAAATAACAGCATTATGAGACTTTTGAGAAAGAGTTGGTAATGACTTCAGATGAAGCATCGATGAAGAACCAGAAATTACCTAAAGGATATTTCTATATTCCTGTTGATTGCCTTCCAAAGGAGAAGCAGATCAATCAGGATGCTTGTTCTGGTGAACCCTTGGAACATGATAGGTAGAAGAGCGCCAATTCTGGATTTTGGACTTGCCCACTGGAAATCAACAGCTGTCTATTGTGGACAACTGCTTTCTGCCTGGAGCTACCAAATTTACCTGATTTATGAAGGGAGAATGGCAGAAAGATGCCAAGATGGGTTTCTGGGCTGTGTAGCAGCTTGGCTGGATGTAATGTTCTGAGAGTGGTTGGCATCGTTGTTGTGTATTCATCATGAGAATAACTGTTCAATAGGTGAGGGTCTCTTCCATTACACCATGTATTCCAAGCGGCTCATATTTCATCAAGTAGATGCTTGTCCCTCTTGGCTGGGAAGCAACGCTTCTTGTATCCTGATCCAAGGAATTAGAAGGTGTTGCCTGCTGGGCTTTC